>JAEEGL010483335.1_pt1 | contig 18123 bp, 17 predicted proteins | sample 9134231 | NCBI WGS metagenome assembly JAEEGL01 (sample SAMN16246548, study PRJNA631951) | gut metagenome | biome: gut microbiome; feature: rumen; material: fiber-attached | host: Bos | place: Iran: Karaj | collected 2018-10 | reverse complement strand
GATCGGCGGAAGACGTCGACGAACAGGCGCTTTCTTATGCGGAGATCAAGGCTTTGTGTACTGGGAACCCGTATATAAAGGAGAAGATGGATCTCGATATTGACGTGGTGCGGTTGAAACTTCTTAAAGCGAATCATTTGTCCCAGCATTACGCTCTTGAGGACAAGATCTTAAAGGATATACCGAAAAAGATCGCTTCACTTGAACAGAGGATTGCCGGGTTCAAAGTTGATATTTCCCACGCTGAAGCGTATACACATCCGAACGAAGACGGGTTTTCTCCGATGATTATTCAGGGTGAGATCTATACGGACAAGAAAGCGGCAGGTACTGAGATCCTTGCGGTTTGCAAGAAGATGACAAGTCCAACCCCCATACCCCTTGGCTCATATCGTGGGTTCGATATGGAACTGTCATTCGATCCGGTGGGAAGGGAGTATATGATTACTCTGAAAAACGAACTCCGTCACACTACTCCGCTCGGAACGGATATCTTCGGCAACATTCAGCGTCTGGACAACCTCATCGCGGCATTTCCGGAGAAACAGACTTTGTGTGAGAATCAGCTTGGGAACGAAAAAGTTCAGCTTGAAAACGCGAAAGAAGAACTCGACAAACCATTCGTTCACGAAGAAGAGTTGAAGACGAAATCCGCACGGCTTGCCGAGCTGAATACGATGCTTGACCTCAACAAGAACGACAGCGAGATCGTCGACGATGAACGCGACGAGTCTGAGGATCAACCCGAACAGTCTCGTGACAACAGGGAGGCAAGGTAGCGGTTTGATGATTTTACCTGCGTTTTGTCTGGTTATTTCAAAAATCTAAAGTGCGTTTTATCTGTAATTCGACAGTTTTTAACTTGCGCTTTATCCGAAACCGTGATATAATACCTACTGAAAGAGAGGATAAAGCTATGGTATTTCAAAGAAAAATATATAGTAAGCTGCTTGATTGGAAGACCCGGAGCTCAAAAGAGAAAGCGCTGCTTATTGAGGGCGCAAGACGTGTCGGCAAATCCACTATTGTCGAAGAGTTCGGTAAAAACGAGTATAAAAGCTATCTCCTGATCGATTTTAACGACGCGAGCGACGTCGTAAAGAACGCATTTGAAATGTATCTCAATGATCTTGATACGTTTTTTATGATCCTTCAAGCCGAATATAACGTTACGCTTTATCCCGGAGAGTCGCTTGTTATTTTCGATGAAGTTCAGCAGTTTCCGAGGGCAAGGCAATCTGTTAAGAAGCTCGTCAAAGACGGAAGATACGACTATATCGAAACCGGTTCGCTCATCTCAATCAAGGAGAACGTGACCGGTATCTCGATCCCTTCGGAAGAAAGATCCGTTAAAATGTATCCTATGGATTTTGAAGAATTCTGTGTTGCCATAGGGGAAACGAAAATACTTGAATATATCAGGAGTTGCTTTGAGAAACTCGTTCCGCTCGAAGAAGCGCTTCACCACAAAGCAATGCTGTTGTTCAAACAGTATATTCTTGTCGGAGGAATGCCGAAGAGTGTATCAAAATTTCTTGAGAATAATCGGACGTTTGTTGAACCCGATACGGAGAAACGCGATATTCTTGCGTTGTACAGAAATGATATAAACAAAGCGGACGTGAAATATCGTTCGAAAATCGCCTCGGTTTTTGAGCAGATTCCTGCATTCCTGTCACAGCATGAAAAGCGCGTCAGGCTCTCAAACATTGAAGAAAAATCCACCTATCCGGCATACGAGGATACTTTTGAGTGGCTGAAAGAATCAATGACGGTCAACGAGTGTTTTAACTGTAACGATCCGCACGTCGGCCTTTCTCTGAATGAAGACAGAACGTATATTAAGTGTTATATGGGAGATACCGGGCTGCTGATCAGCCATGCGTTCACCCCTTCCGAGATTGCGGATGGAGAACTCTATAAACAGATCCTCCATGATAATCTTTCAATCAACGAGGGAATGATTTTTGAGAACGTAATTGCTCAGTGTCTTACAGCAAACGGATATAAACTGTTCTTCTATACCAAATACAACGAAGAGAAGCATAGGAATGATATTGAAATTGATTTTATCATTTCAAACGGAAGCAAAACCAAACCTAAGATTTACCCGATAGAAGTTAAGTCCGGAAAAAGATATACGACTGCTTCTCTTGACAAATTTTTGGAAGTATTCGGTAACAGGGTCGGAAGAGCATACATCATTCACACAAAGAATCTATGTATCAGGAATAATAAAGTTGTTTGTATCCCGTGCTATATGACGATGTGTCTGTAACCGTTATCCGGTATGATCCCGGACAAGATCGTTTAACCCGTCATTCAGAGTAATCAATAAGTGAAAGCCACGCATCGGATCGCACGTTTGCCATCATTCGATGCGTGGCTTATACTTAACTCTAAAGGAGGTGAACAATATGGTTTTCTTTACAGCCGATACTCATTTCGGACACGCAAATGTATTGAGACTTTGTGATCGCCCGTTTGAAACGATTGAGCAAATGAACGAGACAATCATAGATAATTGGAACAAGCGGGTTGCCGGGAATGACTCGGTCTACGTAGTCGGAGATATGTTTTTCAGATGTTCAGATCCCGAATCAATACTTCGAAGACTTCACGGAAAGAAGCACCTGATAATCGGGAATCACGACAGTTCGTGGATGAATAAGGTTGATGTGAATAAGTATTTTAAGAGCGTGGATCTGATGGCGATCATATCGGACGGGGCGCACGCAATGACGCTTTGTCACTACCCACTACTCTCTTGGAAGCACGCAAAGAAGTCGTATATGATACACGGTCATATCCACGCAAAGACCGATATGGATTTTTGGCCGCTTCTTCTGGCTCGGGAGAATGTGCTGAATGCTGGAGTAGATCTGAACGGTTTTCAGCCGGTTCCTTTTAATGAACTTCATGAAAACAATAGAAGATTCAAGGAAATGAATACTGTATGAGATCTTTTTAATCACGATGGCCCGAGAGTACTCCCGAGCCATTTGTGATTATGTGTGTCGTTTTCCAATTATACTTTTATGTTTCAACTAAAAAATAGTACTTTCTCTTTCTGTTTTTCTTTTCGAGCTAAAGAAGATTACGATTTCAAAATACTCGGTGTAATCGTTAGAATCAAGACTATTTAAGCCGTATTACGGATATGTTTAAATCGATTTGAACTAATTTCATAAGAAGATGTCAATAAATGCGTATAAACACGCTCTTGATTTTATTAAGAATCTCTTTTTCCCTACTGTTGAAGAGCTTTATCTCTGCTTCTGTCAAGTCAAAATCAAATCCATAATCCTTACCTGAAAACAAATATGCACTTCCCTTATTATTCTTATTACCTCTTTGAGGTGCAAGATATATATTCTTACCTTTCAGTTGATAGTCTCCTTTTTTGTATTCACAACACGATATTATTGCAATGCTCTTTTCATCTATTGACTTGTTGTTTTTTCTAAAAAAATCACTAATCAAATAATTATGCCCGTAAATCATTAGTATATCATCTTTCACAAAAGGAAATGATTCAAAAACTTGGAAATCATCAATCATTCCCTTTTTTAAAAAATATAGAGAAAATGTATCATATAGATAACCTTGTCTAGAGACAAATTCACTTTTCTTCGATTTCGTTATCAAATATCTCATAATCCTAAAGTGTGACCAGTATATGATGGCCTTGAAGTATTGTTATCTAAACGGATATCTCCATCTGTTCGAGTATTTTTGTACTTATGTCCTTTATAGGATCTATTATCGGACCCGCCGTTACTTGCTCCGGTATTATCGGATATTATATAGGTTATATCGATGTTTTTATCAGCTCGCTTAAATATTTCTTCGGCCAGTTCAGGTTTACCATGATGGGGTAACTGTATGTAATCAAACTTAGTTAAGTCAACATCTTCAGGAATTGCCGCAGGAGTACAGTCTCCGGTAAGCAGAATAGTATTTGAGCCAAAATTGATTCCGATTTGAACGCTTGTGGCGTTGACTACACGTTCATTATCAATAGTATCACCTTCTCTACTATCAAGCTCTTTTGCTGCCGCAGCAATCATATAGTCGAAATCAGGACCTAAGCGAAAGGTGTTATATGGAAGCTCATTCTCGTTTTCATATATGTCCTTCAACTTGACTCTTCCAGATAAGGATGCTATATTATCGTACGTATCTTTTATAGTTTTGATAATTGAAATTTCATTTCGGCGGTCGTCATCAATTGTTTTGAGCAACTTGTCTTTGTACTTCAGTAAAAGCACCGTGAAGACGCTTTCCACTCTCTTCTTTTCAATGAGGTAGGGAATGCCTTGAAAATGATCGCTATCGTTATGTGATAAAACCACGATTGCTTTGTCGATACCATTTTCGTCAAGAAGCTCAATTACTCTTTTAGCGTGTTCTTCAGATCCGCAATCGTAGATTATTGCTGTTCCTTTTTCGATATAAACGATACAGTCACCATAGTTCTTTTTTGAATCTTCGTACTCTTCTGCTCCCATAATGTAAATCATGAAATACCTCGCTTTTAAAAATGAAGTATTAGCACTCTAAGCGCCTGTGTGCTAATCTATTGACATTATAATCGGCAGTCACGCATTTGTCAAGCGTTTTTTTGGGAAAATGTGAAAAAATCACATTTAGCCAGTTAATTCACGCGTAATTAGTAAAATAGTGATTGACAAATGAGATTTTTAATGTATAATGTTAATACAACAATTAGGAGAGTGTATTATGTTAATAGAGTTTAGAGTATCAAACTATAAATCTTTTAGAAATGTTCAGGTGCTATCACTGAAAGCGGGTAAGGTACAAAAGTTTTCAAATAGACTATATAGGTCAAAGCAGAACAAGCTTTTGAAATTTCTTTCTGTTTATGGAGCTAATGCATCCGGGAAAAGCAACTTGATAAGTGCTTTGGATTTTGCTAAAACTATTGTTCTAGGTAAATTTCCATCAAATAGTACGGAGTGTTATTGTAGACTTAATGTTGAAAATAAAGATAAGCCGTCATTATTTGAGTTTACTATAGAACTTAATAAAAAAGTATATAGATATGGGTTTGAAGTTATTTTGAGTTCATCATCGTTTGTTTCGGAATGGTTATATGAGATCATGTATAACGAAACACATAAAGTCGTTTTCGAAAGAAGAATAAAAGATGAATTGTTCATCGTAGATAATTATTTTAAAAACCCTGCGATAAATGAACGATTAATCATTTATTCAGAGGATATTAAAAAAGATGATTCCGTTTTGTTTCTAACCCTTATGAACCAGAATAAAGACTCTTTATATGAAACAAATCAAGAGCTGAAAATATACAAGTTTATTTATAATTGGTTTAAGTATAAATTAAGTGTGAATTCTCCTGACAGACCAATAACTAGTTATTCTTCATTGTTTGATAATAAGGTTATTCAAAAGATTAGTTGTTTGTTATCTATGTTCGGTACGGGAGTTTCTCAAATCGAACTAATTGATATTCCGGTTGAAGAACTAACAAAGAATATTGATAAAGAAACAATGAAGGATATTTTTGATTTTTTAACAGAACAAAGGAAACAGCTTTTTGATTTGAAAACACGTCAAAACCCAATAATTATGCTTCGGAATGGAATTGACAACTCTGTACTGATTCTCGAATTGGATGAAAATAATAAACTTCATACGAAAACACTTCAGTTTAGTCACTCAAATACAGATGCGGTTTTTAGTTTTCAAGAAGAATCTGACGGCACCGTACGGTTGTTCGACATGATTGAGGTTTTGCTTAACGCAGATAACGACAAAGTATTTGTAATTGATGAAATAAATCGGAGATTTCATCCGTTATTAACATATAAGTTTGTGGAAAAGTATCTTGAACTGGCTGACGAAAGAAATATTCAGTTGATAGTGTCAACCCACGAATCAAAACTTATGGATTTTAAATTGTTAAGAAAAGACGAGATTAGTTTTGTTAGTAAAAATGATTTGGGTGAAACAGAATTCTATTCGTTAGAAAGGTTCGGGGAGAGGTTTGACAAAAAAATAGTCGCTTCGTATCTGCAAGGAGAATACGGAGCAATCCCAATATTTCAAGATTATCAGGAGCTGAAGAATGAAGGATAAGATTCCCTACTACGAAACAGCGAATATGTTCTTTGTTGGAACAGTATTTGCAATTGCGTTATGTTTTTTGCTTTATGATAGAGTGTATCTTTCTGAAGCGATGAAAACCTTAATTAAATATTGTGAAAAATGGTCAGTAATTGTTAGTGTTGCCTCGTTGGTTGCAATGTATGAAATTGGGTTTATTTTAAATAAAATAGGATCATTTACGCTTGGGTTTCTTTTTCCAAAACTAAAAATATGGCCTAAAGAAAAGGGGTATAAAGACATCTCGAATATCGAAACTAATAATGCCAAATTCCGCGCTTTCAATATTGAGTTAAACGTAATAAGAACACATATTGTTTTGTACATAATTCTTTTCGTTGTATCAATTATTGTTAATAAGTGGATAATGTCCATTGCATTTATTCTTTTGGCTGTTTTATTTACTTTTTCGGGCCGTAAAGTAAATGGTTACATGAATACGATTAAGCGAGATAGTATGAAAAAGGAATCTAATAGATAATGAATGGAAATAGTTACGTGAGGTAAAAGAGAACAAGTAAATGGATTAGTTATTCATTACATACCATTTAATAAGCGAATTATAGCCAACGATAAGCCAAGCCACAACTTCAATTGTAGGTTTGGCTTTTTACATTCCCGTCACCTGCTTGACGGGTTTTTTTATGCGAAAGCGAGGTGAGCAACAAATGAGGACAGATATTAACCGTGTTGACGGTATTTCAAAAGAGATGGAACTTAACGACAAGTTATACGAGCAAATGAAATACGAACTCGACGACCTGATCCTCGACTACTATTTCAGCGATTACGAATACGGCGAAAACGAAGAAGTCATATATGGATTTGAGACGCTGTATTTCTTCCGCCGAATTCTCTCTGTCATAAGCAATCGTGACCTTCCTTTCAAAGCGGCGCTCGGGTTGTATTTCTTCCGTGACCGACTGAAGATTATTAACAACTTCCGTGAATATTTTCTCCCAGACGAGGACTCGGATTCCGAGATGCTTGAGTTCATTCTTGAACTCGGATACCGCTTTTACGACCTCATATATATCCCCGGTATTACCGAAGACGAAATGCTTGATTTGGTCGAGAAATGCAGAGAGTACCGAAAGGAGGCGTCAAAGTGTGGTTAACTCCTGAACAAATAGAAAACGCGAGACGGATGGATCTGCTCACATATCTTCAAACTTACGAACCGGATAACTTGCAACGACTCGGAACGGAAACTTACTGTACGAAGGAACACGATTCACTGAAAATATCAAACGGAATGTGGCATTGGTTCTCGCGCCATATCGGCGGCAAAAACGCTCTTGACTACCTTATCAAGGTCAAGGGCTTTTCTTTTTTGCATGCGGTGATGACGATCAATAACGCGGCTGAAGAAAAGGTAACAAACCGGGGAAAAAGGGATAGGTCTAAAGATCTCGAAGTGCCGAAACTCAGCCCGGACATCCGAAGGGTCAAACGCTACCTTGTGAGCCGCGGGATCGACGAGCGTCTTATCGACTATTGCTATAAAGAAGGAATGCTTTTTGAAGACGAGGAACACCACAATTGTGTTTTCATCGGGAAGGATGAACAAGGCGTACCGAAGTTTGGCTCGCTGAGAAGTACAACGGCGGATTTCAAACGGGATCTCGACGGAAGCGATAAAAGGTATTCCTTTAATCTTTGCCTTAAAAAAGGATCAGATACGCTGCACGTCTTCGAGGCTGTCATCGACCTGATGAGTCATATCACTCTTTCTGTCAAAGCAAATAGAGAGTGGTACAAGGACGGATACCTTTCACTCGGAGGCGTTTACGCGACGGATAATAAGCAGGATATCCCGCTCGCGCTGAACGCTTTTCTCGAGAAGCATCCGGACATTAGAACGGTCCGTCTTCATCTTGACAATGACGAGATCGGGAGGAAGGCGACCGAGCAGATCACAGAGGCGTTAAAAGACAAATATGAAGTTATCGACGAGCCGCCGATGAGTGGCAAGGACTACAACGAGTATTTGCAAAATGAAATACGAAGAAGAAAGGAGCCGACACGATGAATATCCGAATCTATCAGGTCAATTTGGGAAGAGACGGAAAACGCGTCGCTTTTCAGGGACTTGATGCGCTTGAACACTTTAACGGATCAAAAGAGCTGGACAGCGGAATATATGATTGCGTATTCTCTGGAGAAGTTGACTGCAAAGGGCTTGAAAACGTATTTCAGAAATTCAACAACGACCGCCCGAAAGGGTACAAAGGAAGATCTCTTTCCGTTTCGGACGTGGTGGAAATCATCGAATCAAAGGACGTAGAACCCGGCTTCTATTTCTGTGATTACTTTGGATTCAAGAAAGTCGGGTTCGATCCGGAAGAAGCCGAGCCGTACAAAGAAGAGAGAATAAAAGTGCTGATGGTCGAACCCGGAAAGAAAGCGTATGAAAAAGAGATCGGGACAAGTCTTGATGAAATGTACGCCACACTTGACTGCGAATGTATTCAGTCTTTTTATCCTTATGAAGATCTTGTCGTAATCGTTTGTGACGACGAGGGGAAGATCAGCGGGAGTCGGGCAAACAGGGCAATTTACGGAGAGAACGGAGAAATGATAGATATTATCTGCGGTAAGTTCTTCATCTGCGATTGCTCAACTTCAAGTTTCAAATCCCTTCCCGATAATATGATGGAGAAATATAAAAAGGAATTTCTCCTGCCCGAAAGATTTTGCAGGGTGAACGGTGAGGTTCTCGCAGTTAAGTATGACCCCTCAAGGGAGTACGCAAGATGAAAGATTTTTACGTAACGATAACGGAAACGATGAGAATGAAAATAAACGTCGAAGCGGAGACGATGGAGCAAGCGGTTGAAAAGGTGAGAAGAGGATGGCAATCCGGTGAATATATCCTTGACGCCGATAACCTTGAGGACGTGGACTTTGAAGCGGAAGATCTCACCCCGAGAGTTGAGATGAGTTATCCGGAGCTCTCCGCTCTTTTCAGTTCAGTAAATGACAAGATGCTCCCTCCGGTCACGGGATATATTATCTTTACCGCTGACAGCTTTTACGGACCGTACAGCGAGACGTCAAGAACGTATCGGGTGTCAAGTGACAATAAAGCGTATCAGTCGGGTATGAGCGGCTATTCCATTTATGCTTCCTGTCTCGACGGGACCGATCCCTGCCTCCGTCTGGAGGGGTATATGCGCGGCGAGAACGCCTGGAAGATCGAAAAATGCTATATGCTCAAGGAGGATTACGACAGACTCCTGAAGGATCTTGAACCTTACGCGAGGGCCCAGGGCGACCGGGACGAAAGATAATGAAACCGCTGGGGTCAGCGGCGGTATTGTCTCAGCAAGCATCGCGTTTGCTTGCGCAAACACAACGCCTGCCTCGTCAGCCACTTGTTAGGGAGGTCTCGGCTGCCGCCTCGGTCGGTGCTTCTGCCTTCGGCAGAGGTGTCCACCGGACACCCGCGCCCCCAGACTCCGATGTTACCGATGTTCAGATTCATTTTCTTGACCTCCGTTTTTCAATTTGGTTTGTTAAGCTTGAGATTGAAATTCGGATAGTCGAAATAAACGACAAATCCGAACCCTTCGCCAACCGGCTTTGGGTTCGGATTTGTACTGTTTGGTGCGGATATCGATAACGGACTTGACTAAAACTACTTTTTTACCGCAGCCGAACAGCCCATATTCAAATACAGGTCACCACTTCAAAAAATATTCAGTAATCAAATTAAGCTTTTCTAATTTCAGCAATTAGTTGTTGTTCATCTTGATTTTCGCCCAAATAATCAACATAAATACTTCGTTTGGTTTTTAAATATCTTAACCACCCTCGAAGAGAAGATAAATATGTTTCCTCGAGCGTTGAAAGATCAGAATATTTACCAACATACTTATTTCCAGCGTCCCATTTTTCATGATGCACAGGAAACGAATGAATATCTAATTCATTATTCTCCACAATTCTTGCACATCCCTCTTCGTCAATAACTAAAGTATTGTTAACCCTATCGTCTGCTCCTTCCATTATTAACCTTATTTCTTTTTTTGTAAACAAATGCTCTGGTTTAGAGATTCCAATTATGTTGACGGAGAAATAGCTGAACACTGGTCTTTCGTGATTCTCAAATAACTGTTCTTTGCATCGATACATAATCTCATGTGCAAGTTCTCTGCTATTAAAAAACAAAACGCCACCGAAATCATCGCGCTCTAATTTATGTAGATAACCATCCGAACACAATCTGATCTCTCTTGAATCGAATTCAACAACGCCGTTATTAGGATGATACGAAATATAAAATATTGCAAATTTCATTTTGCATTCCTCCTTTAAAACCGGAAGTTTAAATCTAAATGAATAAAAAACATCTTCAGAGATAGAATGCATATCAATAAGATCTTTCACACTGGTTGAATGATGTGTACAATCTATTTTTTCTTTAGTTGCAAATGGATTTGTGTTAGCAATCTGCGAATCAAAGAAAGCTGATTTCCCCTCTCCATATCGATCACATTCATCAATCAATTTGTTGATGTAGTCTCTAAACTGCTCACAAGAGCAGTCATTGTGACGGGCATCATATGTAGAATTAATATGGTTATAAGGACCATTTTTTAAGACAAATAAGAATTTACCTCCAGTGTATCTTGAAACTAATCGGTAGCCATTTGGATACTTTGTTCCTTCTTCATAATCATAAACTCCGTATTGATAATATGTCGGTTCAACATAATGTGCAGGGGTATCTTCAACCAACTCTTCGTAATATAACTTGGAGTCAAAACACTTTTTTACATTACTTAGTTCCAAAACAAAATAATTCCATTCTTCATGATTAGAAAATGCTTCAAAATGTAAGGCTTTAGGAAAAACTATATTACAGGAATTATTGTCATCCCATATCTCAATTCCGTTCTCTTCTGGTGATTTTTTTGCAGATACAAAATCTTGCCCACCACCATCCGGAAAAAACATATGATTGTAAGCGTTTATTGCAGACATTTTGTTTAGAGTTTCTATAATTCTATCATGGTCTCTCCAAGTTACCGATTCCCCAGAATTGTGTAAAATGTGTTTGTTAAGAAATACCCATTGACTTTTTTGCTGTTCGCTAAAACTCGAAACTACAGATTTCCAGTTCGCCAAACGGTTAATAAACTCATCTATTGATGGTCTATCGTTTGGATCATTACTTGTGGAATCGCTAATCAATTCTTCAATCTCGATTATATGGGTTGACTTTAAAGATGAAATACGGTTAAGGGCATGAGTATTGTCAAAATAATCATATTGACCATCAAACCCTTTTTCGTCTAACGATAATAGCATCCATAGAGTTTTTGCCAACGAATATACATCGGCTTTTTTTCCATCAGCATTTGCAGGATCGCGTTTCATCTCTGGAGCAATAGTAAAAATAGCTCCCAAACCCCTGTCAGATCGTGTTAAGTTATTATCATTATCAGGGAAATCAACGAGTCCAAAATCCCCGATATAAAAGCGTTCCTTATAGAAGTAGATATTATCAGGCTTAATATCCCTATGAGTAACATCGTTTTGGTGAAGCTCTGATATTGTATGACATAACCCAATAAAGTACTCAACAATTTGTTCTAATTTTAAATTATTATCTTTAATATATCGTATAACTGGTGTCGCAATAGGCATCGTATACCAATATTCTGTTTCGGAAAAATCGCAAATTGGCATAATGCCATTTACTTTCTTACTCCATTTATCAAGTATATGTATTTCATTTAAAAACCGTTGTCTTCTATCGCCACGAGTATTTTTGAGCTTTTTTAATGCAAGTTTTGACTGAGATGAGACCTCTACCAAACTAACTATTGCATTTCCGCCTCTTCCGAGTTCATTTAAAATTTGAAAATCACCGTATTGCATAATTTATTTTTTTACGATCCTTTCTTTTATTTGATAAAATCGCACATTTTTGTTTTCCACAAGACAGCGATATAATGGAGTCGCAAATGAGGAATTGCACTATGAAAGATAATCTGAAAGGCGTAGGAATTTGGGGCCAAAGGCACTATCAGTATCTGAAAGAAAATCGACCAACGACCATCAATGTCATGAGAATGAAATGTGCTTTGGGCTCATACTTGCGGGAGGTAGACGAATAAGCGGATGAGATGTGTTTCAAGTTGGTAAAACAACTTGCCAAACAAGAAGGAGTAACCGAAGAACTGAAACGCCGCGATCAGATGGCTTGGGTCGGAGCCATGAACAATATCCGTGATCGGGCAAACGAAATTGTTTACGATGTATTAATTAATCGGTAGAATGAGGCGAGGTTCAATCCTCGCCTCATTCTAATAAACAACTATTTTATCATATCGACAACATTGATAGGCTTTGACAGTATCATTGTGCCATCTGGAGTTTTGCCGGTTCGGAAAGCGGTATACCAATAATCATAAACTTGTTTTCCTCCAAACACAGTGGATGCCATCGTTCTATCTTTCCATAGGGGCAGATCTCTCAAGTTGCGCACAAAAGATCGAATGTTTGTCCAAAGCTGATCCGGAAATTTGATTTGGAACAAATTTTGGTCGTTATACAATTCTCCCGTCATACTGAAAAAGTTCTTTATCAGCAAATCAATATATTGAATCCAGTTATACATGATTTCTTCCTTAAAGATGCGGTAAGCCGTCAAATGATCATCGGAAATATCTTTATCTTTTCCTTCTGCAACTTTATTCTCAATGCGATAAGTGCCAATTTCTGTGCTAAACCTGCCTATTAATAGCTCTTCGGCCAGAATATTGCACAGCTGAATCAATTGTTCTTTTTCCAGAATTCTCGGATTCAATCCCTCGTCAGCTCTATAATCGAGCGGTGTAGTTAATATCGTTTTAGCGTTTATAAAGCGGGATAGTAAGGTTTTTTCAAATGTTGAATATGATAGCGGAAGTTCGGATCCTCTCCCTTCAAAATGGATATAAGACTGCAACTTGTTATCGGAGTTCTTTGTAACCAAATTTTTCTGACTATTGATAATATAAGTACGAATATTGCCTCTTTCGCCTTTAAAATGATCCACTAAATTGGTCTCAGAAAAGCTGAAATCGTTTTCGGACAAATTATGATCCAGTTGATATTTCTTAATTCTTTCAGCATAAAGAGTATCGTGCAATTGGCGCACGATCGATTTGTCAAATGCAATTTGCTTCAACTTGCTTCCTGCAGTTGTATTCGTTTCAATCATTCGATCGACATCGGTATTAATGAACAATCTTACAAGTAGTTTTCTCGTACCCAACATAATTTGCGCCACTGCTTTATGTTGCCCGTCAAATATCTTTATTTTATTGCCATCGAGTCTTGCAAGACTGATATGTAATTGCGGATTTCCTTTATGGAATTCCTTAATTAACAATCCTATGGAACTATTGATCCCTCTGGGATTGATTATTTCATCGTGATAAAGATATTGAAGTGGAACTTGGATAAAGGCAGTCTGCTCATTAGAAAGCATATCTGTGAAAATATCTGCACTTCTGATTGTATCGTCGCCAGCCTGCGAGAACGCATATAATAGTTTTCCATCTTCTATCTTGTAAGAAAAATCAAATAGTGATCCGTCGTTTTCAGCCAGTACGTGTTTTAAAGATGGCGTCTCGTGTTTATCCTCAGCACCTTTTAAGATCTTGGTTAGCTTTGCAATCGCTTTTGCAACTTCAAGATCTGCATCTTGTTTTGATTTGTTGCAATTCTCATGAGTAATGGCAAAATTCGTCTCGTCATCTTTGCCGCCGTTAACCAACGGTTTAATATGGTCAATATTTGTAGGGTTTAAGTCTAAGTCCACCGCTTCACCACAAATAAAGCATTTATGATTTTGAATAGTCCAGAGCCTTTTCTTTAAACTTTTGTATTCTTCGGATGTGAGCCCGTCCAAATATTTTGAATTACCCATTGTTATTCCTCCACTGGTGAATTATTGGTCTTTACTAAAACAACTCAACTTTTTCTAATAGAAAATCAATCAGATTAACATGATAGATCCCGTTATCGTCGTAGTACGAATGCGGAACATCTTGCCGTATCACGATCTTTTTGAAGAAATCCTTTGTTAGAAGGAGCGATTGCAGTTCGGCGTTAACCTTTTCTTCAGTATCAATCCGCAGAGCAGATTGAATGTAGATACGTCGGTCGGCATCATTCACCACAAAGTCGATTTCTTTCTGCACGTTGCGATTATCGGATCTATCTGCTACAACGCCTACGTCAACCGACCAACCGCGACGGACAAGCTCGTTATAGATGATATTTTCCATAATGTGACCGGGATCAAACTGCCGATAATTCAACCGTGCGTTTCGGAGCCCAATATCCGTGTAATAATACTTGTTCGGATATTTGAAATAGGTCTTTCCTTTAATATCGTACCGCCGCGCTTCATCAATAAGGAAGGAGTCAATGATATGCTTGATATAAGATGAGACCAGCGCAGAATTGACTTTTTCGTTTTTAATGCTCGTCAGGGCATTCGCAATATTGGTCGGATTCGTCAGGGAGCTGATTTGAGAGGCAACGAAATCAAGAATATCGTTCAGGATATCCTCACGTTCAATTCTGTTCCGTTCCACAATGTCTTTGACGTAAAGCTCTTCAAACAATCCGGAGAGATACGCCTTTTTCTCTCTGTCATCGGGTAACGAAACGACCTTGGGAAGCCCCCCGTAAAGCATATAGTCATCTAAAGTGCGCCGCTCGTCGCCGCCAACAGCAGAGTAGTATTCGCTAAACGAAAGAGGGAAAACGTGGATTTGCGTTGCTCTGCCGCGAAACTCGGTCGCGATATCCTTTGACAAACCCTTTGAGTTGCTTCCGGTTACATAAACGTCCAGATTATCGTATGCTTTCAACTCATTCAGCATATCGTAAATCGTTACTTCGATCCCGCCGTTTTCTTTATCGACCACCTTGACAGTCAGCTGTACTTCGTCGATAAAAAGATAATACTTCCTGGTTTTATCTGAATTTACGATAGACTCAACGTATTCGCAGAGAGCGATCGGATTTCTATATTTATAGAACTTTCTTTGATCGAGCTCAATTTTGATAATTTGATTTTCAGGCGTTCCTTGCGCGATGAGATAATCGTAAAACAAATCAAAGAGCAATACGGATTTTCCGCATCTGCGGATACCGGTTATAACTTTCACTTCACCGTTCCACATAGATTTTATAATGCGGTTCAAGTACAGATCTCTTTTTATCATATCTACACCTCATAATTTCATCGCATGCGACGCTACTTTTCGATATTATAGCATGTGATGGCGAAAAAGTCAACCTTCGGCACAAATAAAAAACAAAAAGTTGCGGCAAAAGCGATGCAACCTTTCGATGAAATAAAGAAGACGGGGACTTTGTTACAGATTAAAAAAATGCCAAAAAAGAGGGCGTGACTGAAACGCTCAAGAGGCGGAATCAGCTGTTATTGGTTCAGCGTATGAACTCAATACGCAACCGCGCCGAAGAATTCGTTTTATCAGAATTGATCAATATTTGATGTAACAATATTAAAAAGGGATTCTCCTTCGATTTGAAGAGAATCCCTTTGACGACTGTGTTTATATCGCAAATCTCGCTGCAGCTGCCGTGAAAGCGGGAGCAAAGTCGAGAGAAAATGAAAAAGCGATTCGCGCTGTTCGCATGGCGATGATCTGAAGCGGCTGTCCGAGAATCAAGAGTAACACTCATATATTATTGCTTTCAGTATAATTCGCCGCAGGTTTCCTTTTTGGGAACTTGCGGTGAATTGTTTATCTCATATTTAAGAATATTGCACCCACCTTTTCAAAAATCCGCTTTGCTTTTATTAAATAACTGCCCCCACTTTTACATGGCATACAATCAGACCGACGAAAAATCGCCGGTCTTTTCTTGTGCAAAAAATCAGAAAGGAGAATAGAAAAATGAACAATCATTTCGACTCAAGTTGACCCGTTTTAGAAGCCGTCGGAGGTGTACATCCGACGGCGTTGTCTCAGCAAGCATCGCCGAATGATAACATTCGGCACTTGTTAGGGCTGCCGCCCTAAAACCCGCAGAAAGGAGTGCGAATGAATGACAGAAATCATCAGGTCCTATTCCGCGTAAACGACGCAGAATATGAATCGCTGAATCGGGACGTTGCCCGAAGCGGCTTGAGCCGCGAAGAGTTCATTCGATCCGCTTTGAAAAATGCAATTTTCAAGGAACTTCCTCAACTTGAGTTTCACGAGATACTCAAACATCTTCGCCAAATCAACAACAACCTGAATCAGATCGCAATGAAGGCGAACGTATCGGGATTCATTGACGCTCGATCTTACAGGGATAACTATTCGAAACTTCAGGAGCAGATCGGAGAGATCATAAGAGGTATTTACTGATGGCAACAACGTCGCTTTGGAGAGTAAAAGGATATATCGGCAAACTCATTCTTTACGCTTCAAATCCCGATAAGACAAAAAGCCGTCAGTCAGTTGATACCGGTAATGATGATACCGACCCTGAGCAAGCTCTCGGCGACGTGCTGTCCTATACCGGTCGAAATGAAGCGACTGAGAATATGGAATACGTTTTCGGGATCCACTGCGGAGTGAAGTCCGCCAGAGAAGATATGATGAGAGTAAAGCGTAGATTCAAACAGCTTGACGGAGTTGTCGCCTATCACGGGTATCAGTCCTTTGCCGAAGGAGAAGTAACGCCGGACATGGCGTTTGATATCGGAAAAAAACTCGCTGACGAACTTTGGGGAGATGATTTTCAGGTTCTCGTTACAACTCACGTGGATAAGGAATCCCATATTCATAACCACTTTGTAATTAACACGGTATCGATTAAAGACGGTCACAAGTTTCACCGCACGAATCAGGACTATTACAGGATGCGGGAAGTGAGTGACCGTCTTTGTCGCGAGTATGGGTTATCGGTTGTGTCAAGACCCACTGAAAAAGCCCGGCACTACGCAGAGTGGAAAGCCGAACAGGACGGTCAGCAAACTATCCGAGGAGCGATACGTGCAGCCATCGATACGGCTATACGCGGTTCGACCACAAAAAACGACTTCCTCGAAGCGATGGACCAGATGGGATTTGTAATCGACCAAAACGGAAAATATCCGAAGATAAAACAGATCGGCAATGAACGTTTCGTCAGGTTCAAATCGCTCGGCGAAGGATACAGCGTTGAAGAGATCATAGACCGCATCTATCGGAATGATCGACCGATGTATCCGAGGATACCCGAGCAGGAAGATCCGAGACAGATCTTTGAAGGGGAGGACGAATCGGTCGCCATAATGACCTTTGTCCCGCTTTTCCGATGTTATCACCGCGCGCTTGACGTCGCGCTTGAAAGACCTAGGACAAATAGACGAATTTATTTCCTCGTCAGGCAGGACACAAGTTCGATGAGACTGTACGTCGATTCTGCAAGACTCGTCACTCAACATAATCTACACTCAAAAGAAGACGTCCTCAATTACAAGCGGCAAGCGATGGATCAGATCGACCGTTTCATTAAAGAAAGGCAGGATTCGAGAAACGCAATGAAAAGAGCGATGCGGTCCTGCGACTCGGATCTGTACAATCAAGCGAAGTACAACATAGGAGTTCTGACGCGCAAGCTCTCGAAGCTTCGCCGGGAGGTCACGACCTGCGATGAAGTGATCGAGAGAAGCGAGCACGTCAGGCAAAATCTTTCAAGGATAGAGCAGGATAAATTCAGGGGGAAGGAGGTGATAAGAGATGAACACGTCAGCAGACGCCGCGGAACAAGTCGTGAGGATGAGTCTTAACGGTGCGGAAGTCGCATTGAGAGTTACCGGCAAGGGGGCGGAAAAAGCGGCGATCCTCATTTACCGCGCGCTCAAAAGTGCGAAGAATGAATCCACTAAGACAAAAGGCGCGATCAGACTTGCCAATCTCGCACGTTCAGGTAAAAAACTCGACGTCACGGAGATTATGG
>JAEEGL017355064.1_pt1 | contig 18124 bp, 14 predicted proteins | sample 9134231 | NCBI WGS metagenome assembly JAEEGL01 (sample SAMN16246548, study PRJNA631951) | gut metagenome | biome: gut microbiome; feature: rumen; material: fiber-attached | host: Bos | place: Iran: Karaj | collected 2018-10 | reverse complement strand
TTGTTTCCTCAATCTTCTTAATTACATCGTTCATGTTCTGATCCTTATTTCCTTTCCCGGTTTCACTAAGCCGTTTGACTTGATTATATACCCGTCTCCCCCTGAATAACCAATCCATTTTCCGATATTTCAGATACATTTCGACCATCAGTTGTTCTTGAAATAATCGGGATAATTCTTCTCCAGCTCTTTCTTATCGAACTTATAACGCATAAGATGTCTGCTTATAAGATCCTTGACTTCTTCCTTGTTGCCTGATTTGATGGCTTCAAGTATTGCCCTGTGGTCTGTCACTATCTTGATATCCTTGATCGTGTGCAGGCTCAGTATCCTTATCCTGTCAAAATGTCCCATGATCGACTGCATTATATTGTAAGTGCGTTCCTTACCGCACATAAGGAACAGATCCTTATGGAACTGATTGTCAAGATCCATTATCTTGGACGACATGCCGTTGTTAAGATAATATTCCTGAAGACCGACATTCTCACTCAGCTGCTCCAGCTGGTCAAAGGTTATCTTATCACACAGCTCCTCTGTTATCGCGATCTCAAGTGTTCTTCGCAGGAATGCAGCCTCTTCAACCGCCTCAAAGGAAATACCTGCAACATAGCTTCCTCTTTGCGGGAACACTTCTATAAGCTGTGATTTCTGTAACTCCTGAAGGGCTTCCCTTACGGGCGTTCTGCTGACTCCGAGAGCCCTGGCCAGCTCGTTCTCACTTACCAGTGCACCCGGTTTAAGTTCAAGACTTATAATATTCTCCGAAATCTCTCTAAGGGCATATGCTTTGGCTGTTTCTCCGGCCATTCTCTCCCTTACCCGTATCATTCCTTCCACAATTTATTCTCCGTTGATCAAACACTGTGAAGGACTTCTCTTACCTTGCCCTTACCGCTGTTCATCTCATTAAACAGTTCGGTAACTCGTTCAGCAAGACCTGCCTCATACAGATCCACAGCAAAGATGTCCTTCCTTGACAATATGGCCTTAAGATCCTCTGCCTTAGCCGGCTTCCAATCCCTGTACTGCTCCATGATACCCGAAAGCTCAGCAAGCAGCGGATCGGGACTCTGCTCAAACTTCTCACCCTCATCATTGATTCCCGTAAGATACCTTAAGTATCCTGCAAGAACAACAGGAATATAATGAAGCTTTGATACATCATCACCCTTGGCGATATAAGCCTTCAGTGTCTCACCAAATCTTATCGGCAGCTTCTGTGATGTGTCACATGCGATCCTCTGAGGAGTATCAGGCATGAAAGGGTTAACCAGTCTCTTATGAAGTACCTCATCTATAAAGGTCTCGGGTTTAATGATCCCGGGATTTACAACAACAGGCATTCCTTCCTTGTAGCCCATTCCCTCAACAAATGAGGAAAGATCCTCATCCTTCATTTCCTTCCAGATGCTGTCATATGAAAGAAGGCATCCGAATACTGCCAGTGCTGTATGAAGAGGGTTAAGACAGGTACATACCTTCATCTTCTCAACCTTGTCTACAGTCTCTCTGTCCGTGAAATATACTCCACCCTTGTCAAAAGGAGGCCTTCCGTTCGGGAATTTGTCCTCAACAACGAGATACTGTGTTTCTTCGGCATTTACAAATGCTGCAGTATATGTATGCTTATCGGTAACAATGATATCTGTATCCTCAAAGCCGTCCTTCTTAAGCATTTCAACCACATCCGCATCAGGACGGGGTGTGATCTTATCGATCATGCTCAGGGGGAATGTAACCTTACTCTCATCCGACAGATAATCAACGAACTCCTTCGGAACAAGTCCCTGCTCTGCCCACTTATTGGCATAAGCGAATACTGCAGCCTTAAGCTTGTCACCGTTATGCGAGCAGTTGTCCATGCTGGCCATCGTCACAGGATAAGCTCCGTTGCTGAAACGCTCAAATAAAAGATAAGCCATCTTTCCCATAAGATGCTTGGGCGGGAAACATTTGTTGTCGAAGTCATCCTTGACAACACCTGCAAGTGAGCCGTCCGGTCCGTTAAGTGAGTATCCCTTTTCGGTTATTGTAAAGCTTACCATCTGAAGTGACTTCGAAGTAAATATCTCCTTAAGCCTTGCAAGATCATCCTCTCTTGCAAAATCAGCGGTCAGGGATTCCGTAACAGAACCGATCACCTTCTTCTCTATATTCCCGTCACTCTTAAGGGTAACCAGAAGACTAAGATCATCAAAAGGCTTGTAGGCCTTGGAGATTATGTCGTAATCAAAACCCTCCACAGCTATAACACCCTTGTCATACACTCCCTGGTTAAGCAGATCGTCGATCACCGCGGCGGGAAATGCCCTGAAAATATTACCTGTTCCGAAATGAACCCATGCAGGCTCCTTTGAAGTAAGTTCCCTTACCTTTTCCCTGTCATATCCGGGTAACTTATATCCATTATCTTCAAATACCTTTCTGGCATTAACATCATTGATCTGTGCCAATTTCATTTTATTCTTCTCCTTTCGTATACGTGTTTCTTTTATTTACAGATCCTCCACCCAATACAGATCAGACTGTTCCTTATAACATCAGCCTCTCGTGGCATTCTTATCAATAGCTTCCCACAGGCCGTTGATGTATGTTGCACCGAGCGCCCTGTCATACAGTCCGTAGCCCGGCATTGCAACCTCATCCCATATCATCCTTCCGTGATCGGGACGGATGGGACCTTCAAAACCGATCTCATACAGAGCCTTAACTATCTCATACAGATCAAAATCACCGTCCGATGAAAGATGTGCAGCTTCCTCGAAATCATCATCCGAGTTGAACTTGAGATTCCTTACATGTGCAAAATGCAGCCTTCCCTTAAGTGCCCTGATCATGCCCGGAAGATCATTCTCCCTGTTGGTTCCGTAAGAACCCGAACAGAAGGTAACACCGTTATGCGGATTGTCTACCATCTTCATCATTCTCATGATGTTGGGAAGGTTGATTATTATCCTGGGAAGTCCGAATACAGACCATGCGGGATCATCGGGATGTATAGCCATATTTATATCATACTCATCACAGACAGGCATTATCTTCTCAAGGAAATACTTAAGATTCTCGAACAGCTTCTCCTCATCTACATCCTTATAGGCCTCAAACAGCTCCTTTATCTTAGCCATACGCTCAGGCTCCCATCCGGGAAGGACTGCTCCGTTGGCGTCACCCTTGATAGAGTCGAACATCGTTTCCGGATCAAGTGCATCGATAGCCTTCTGAGAATAAGCAAGAACGGTAGAACCATCCGGTCTCTTCCTTGCAAGCTCCGACCTTGTCCAGTCGAATACGGGCATGAAGTTGTAGCATACCATATGGATATCTTCTTCACCCAGATTCTTTAATGTCTCAATATAATTGTCAATATACTGATCTCTGTCAGGGCTTCCTATCTTGATCGAGTCATGGATATTTACCGACTCAATACCTGAAATATGAAGGCCTGCCGCTTCAACCTCATCCTTAAGTGCACGGATCCTCTCACGAGACCACACCTCACCCGGAGTAGTATCATAAAGGGTCGTGATAACCCCTGTCACACCCGGCACCTGCCTTATCTGCTGAAGCGTAACCGTGTCAAAACCTGTTCCGAACCATCTCATTGTCATTTCCATATTCTTTTCCTCTTTCTTTTACAATTAATGTCTGTGTCTAGATTTACATCATGTTAACTTAATAAACTTGTATACAAGTATACTACCACGTTATCGTCAACTTAGCTATAGTATTTTTTTATAATATGACGATGCCCTTTTTGTATATAATTACCAATACTGTCCGCCAGCCCTCATTCAACTGTATATATATACATACATTTATAAAGATAAACAGACGATAAACCTTTATTTTTTCTGCAAATATGATAAAATATTAAGTAACCATTCTAAATCGTAGTTAAAGTGTACGATCTTAACATACGCAAGGAGGGATATATGTCTTCCACTGACAGGGTTTATCATGTGGGCGTAATGCTCGGTAACATACATACACAACACCCTAAGGAACTGGTAGAAGGAATATATGATGCGGCAAGGAGTGAAAATGTAAACGTCACTCTCTTTCTTGGTGCTCAGGGAAATGCATTTGACTTCTGGAAGCAGAGCAATGCTTCGGATTCCATGTCGTACCACTATCAATTCAATGCATTATATGATTACGCTCTGATCAGCAAGCTTGATGTACTCATTATCTCATACGGTACGTTGTGTATATATTTTGAACAGGACGATAAGGAAGAATTCATCTCCAAATTCAGGGGCGTGCCGCTCATTATCCTCGAGGAGTATGAGGAGAACTCTCCCGACACCTATATAATGAGTGATAACTACGGCAGTATGAAAAATATCATGGAACATCTTATAGAGCACCACGGCTATAAGAAAATCCTTCATATAAGCGGCCCGAAGAACAATGCGGATGCTACCGACAGACGTCGTGCCTATATAGACAGTATGAGGGTTCACGGTCTTCCCGTCGACGATTCAATGATCGAGTACGGCGACTACTCAACAGATGTCGATTCACTGGTTCATCGCATACTGGACAACAACCCGGATGCCGAGGCAATAGTCAGTGCCAATGATGAAATGGCCATCAGTATTTACCGCGTATGCAAACAGCGCGGTCTTGTAGTAGGTAAGGATATTGCCGTAACCGGTTATGATGACATGGAACAGGCGCAACGTATGGATCCGCCGCTTACCACAGCGGATCAGAACGGTCTGGATATGGGGTATAAGGCCTTTAAGCTTGCCATCCAGATATGCAAGGAGCATAAAAGCAAGAAGATCCTGCTTCCCGCGCACTTTAAGAAGCGCGGTTCCTGTGGCTGTGCATATTACGGCACAGGCGGTTCCAATCTCATGCTCGAGATCTTGAAACGCATTTCAGGCTATGAGGATGCTTCAAACATCAATGCCGCGGCAGACTGTGCGGCTCAGAGTTCAATGCGCGGTATCAACACCTCCGATTCCACCAATATCTGCAAACAGTATTATATTGATGTGATCATCCTGATGTATAAGATACAGGCCGGCCTGCTTACTTCTTCGGACAGGCAGGACATAGGTGCATTGGCACTGGAACGTGTAAGGAATGTGTTGACATCCGACAGTGCGGAATACATTAACATTTCCCGCTTCACCGAAACACTGCATCAGATATTCAGCTATATGGAAGCTTCTACAGATGACAGGGATGCTCTTCTGCTCATCGGTTATGTATTTGAAGTAACGGATACGTATATAGAATCCCTTATCATGCATCAGAGCTCCGAAATGTACAATCTTCTGCAACGCCGCAACTGGATGGCACCTGCAATGATACAGAAGATGATGGAAAACGTTAACAACGAGAAGAACTTCTATCGTATGGCAATGGAACACATCAAGGCTCAGGGGGCATTCAGCGCATATCTGTATCTTCTTGAGAAGCCTGCCAGATATCCAAGGAACAGGGAATTTACATGCCCCAAGAAGCTGTACCTGGCTTCGGAATACGTGAACGGTAAGATCACTTCCTATTCGCCGGACAAACGGCCGGTAATAACAGCGCAAAACGGTATTGTTTCGAAATATCCATCAACCAGCGGTCACAGATATGTTGCCTTCGTTCTGTTTGCGGAGGAATATCAGTACGGTCTTATGCTGTGTGAGATCGACGCCGACTCAATCGGTGCCCTGTACGGTATCGGCTTACAGATAAGCACCGCGCAGGCATATCTTCAGATGAGCAAAAAGGAAATGGAAGCCAAGAGGAAGCTTGAGGATACGCTTAAGAGTCTTAAGGAAAAGAACCAGATCCTTAATTTCATTTCGGCAAATGATCAGCTTACGGGCTTGTATAACAGACGCGGATTTATGGAACATGTTATTGAAGCCAACAGGGCCAATGACGGTAAACGTGCTGTCGTCTTCTTCTCGGATCTTGATCATCTTAAACAGATCAATGATATATTCGGACACTCGGACGGTGATTTTGCAATTACTCACGTTGCCGACATACTCAAGGATACACTGAATTCTTCCGGTTTCACCGGGCGCATAGGCGGCGATGAGTTCGTTTCCTTCTATGTATGCAGGAAAAACGATGAACCGAAGAAACTGATCGCAGCAATGAAGGAGAAGTGCAAGATATTAAACGCAACCAGCTACAAACCTTATTACGTTGAATTTTCAGTGGGATATGTCGAGTTCGTCTGCGCACCGTCAATTCAGATCTCAGATCTGATCAACAGAGCCGATGAGGTTCTTTACGAAGCCAAGAAAAAGAGACGCGCAAACGTTGTACGCGAATCACCTCTCGGAATATAAATTTGTGATGTTCCAAACAATTACAAATATATAAATAAGAAGAAACAGAGACATCAGTCTCTGTTTCTTCTTATATTATATACTTGTAACTATTCAGAACAGGTAATGTCATAAGGAATCCACCGCAAGCGGTACCCCTTATGACGAATTCTCAAAATACTTCGTATTTTTCGCTGTTTTGGATTCATCCAGCATATATACTAAATTCGAAAATACCTCATTAAGTATATATGCATGGCTCACACTAAGCTCGAAAAAACCTCGCTAAGTGTTCTGCACAAATACATATATTTATAAAACATGCCTCTTTCATGCAAGCATGAGAGTCATATTTTAAAATATTTGTGCTGTTCTGAATAGTTACATATACTTTAATACCTTATGATCAGATACCGAAATACCTCTTGGCGTTGTAATAAGATATTCCTTCAACGATCCTCTTAAGTGCTTCCTCATCACACGGGTATTCGCCGTTCTCAACCCATTCCCCGATCATGTTACACATTATCCTTCTGAAATAATCATGTCTTGTGTATGACAGGAAGGACCTTGAATCGGTAAGCATTCCGATGAAGTTACCAAGTATGCTCAGATTGGCAAGTGACTTCATCTGCTCCTCCATACCAGACTTATTGTCATTGAACCACCATGCGGGACCCTGCTGTATCTTTCCCGGAACATCGCTTGACTGGAAGCAGCCGAGCAATGTGCCTATCTGCTCATTGTCAGCGGGATTAAGTGAAAAGATTATTGTCTTGGGAAGCTCGTCCGTCTTATCAAGCTCGGACAACAGCTCGGCAACACTGCCGCCGCAGGTATTCTGTGCGATCATATCATAGCCTGTATCAGGTCCCATAAGCTTAAATGTACGCTCATTCATATTCCTCAAACAGGAATAATGCAGTTCCATTGCTATACCATGCTTATGATATGCCTTACCAAGTGCGATAAGAACCGCCGTCTGATAACCTTCAGCTTCTTCAACACTTACCGCTTCACCGTTCATGGCCTTCTTAAATGCCTTATCGCAAAGCTCCATCGGAAGCTTTCTGAACGGGATATAGTCAAGACCGTGATCCGATGCCACGCAGCCGTGTGAAGCGAAGAACTCCACCCGGTTTATCAGGGCATCAATAACATCCTGTACAGAATCAAGACTATCCTTTCCTACAGCCTTCGCGAGGCTTCCTATATACTCTTTGAAACCTGCCTTAGTGATATTTATTGCCTTGTCAGGTCTGAACGAGGGTCTTACCAGGAAATCAACACTCTTGTCCTGAGCTATCTTTTCATGCCATTCGAGGCTGTCAACCGGATCATCCGTTGTACCGATATAGGCAACATTACTCTGTCTGATCAGTCCTCTTACCGTCATACCCGGATCGTTCCTGAGCATGTCATTACATTTGTTCCATACAGCTTCCGCATTAGAAGAAGTAAGGTGATCACTGATACCGAAATACTTCTTCAGTTCAAGGTGACACCAGTGATACATCGGGTTACCGATCGAAAGAGACAGTGCATCCGCAAACTGCTTAAACCTGTTAAGCTCATCTCCTCTTCCTGTTACATTTTCTTCACTGATACCGTTGGAACGCATAAGCCTCCATTTGTAATGGTCACCTGCATAGCTTCCGTCGTCTCCCTTTCCTCCCAGCCATACATCACCCAGATTATCAAATCTTCTGTCTTCATAAATCTCTCTGGGTGAAAGATGACAATGATAGTCTATTATAGGAAGCTTCTCTGAGTAATCGTGAAACAGATGCCTGGCAGTCTCGTTACCCAGTATAAAATCATCATCCATAAATTGTTTCATATTTCATCTCTCCTATTTTAAAATGAGATAATCATCCCGTAACATCATATCCCGATACAGTTACCCGGCTTTAAACAGTTCCGGCCGCAGCCTTCTTATATCCTCAAGATCCTTGATATAATTGGTTATGTGCATGGCCAGAACCTTACGGTATTCCTCCTTATCCTTCTTCTCGATACACCTGATAAGCTGATTATGGCCGCTCAGCGTCCTGTCTTTATTCTTCTTCTGAAGATCGATAAGAAGCCTCGTACGGTTGTAATGAGTCATAGTATTGGCAATAACCTCTGCGGCAAGCTCCTGTCCTGAAACATGATAGGCAATTGAATGGAACTCGTTATCACAGCTTATATATTCAAATATCTTCTCCGAATTATCGAGCTTGGCTGCTACCTTCTCCATCTTGCTGTTGTAATACCGCATTAAAGAAATATCCTTATCCGTAACCCTTTCAAACAATCCGTCAACTACACCAAGCTCAAGAGTTATCCTGATAAACCATTCCTGTCTCGCCCTGTCTTCATCTATCTTTGATATTTCAGAACGAACCTGCGGATAAATGTCTACCAATGCCTCTGTTTCGAGCTTCACCAATGCCTCCCTGGCAGGAGTCCTGCTTACGTTGTATCTCTCAGCAATCTTGGCAGCCGAAACCGGCTCACCCGGCATTAACGCCAATGTCATGATGTCACGCTTCAAATTCTCATACGTATGAGTATTTAGTGAAGTGCTCATTTCAGACAAAATCCTCCCTCATTGGTGTAAAAATGTCCAAAAGCTTAACCTCTGTCAGACATTCAATACCATGCATAACATTAGGTGCTACTATATAGGTATCACCTGTATTCAGAGTAACATCCTCCTGTCCCTCTTCTTTAAATACAAGTGTTCCTTCTATTATGTATCCGATCTGCTCGTGAGGGTGTTTATGCATGGCGCCTACCGCACCCTTCTCGAACTTCAACTCAACATTCATTATATTGTCACTGTAGGCAAGAACCTTTCGAAGCGTTCCGCCACCCAGATCTTTATATTCTCTATCGCTGTTAATTACATACATTTGCAATACCTCTCCCACTGCCATACGGTTTACTTTCAGGACGTCTGTTTATCCCTGTTTTTTTCAAGCATCCCGCTTACGAAACCGTATAATTCGTTTCTTGTTTCCTTAAGCACACTGTTACGTAATATGTAGCCTGCTCCACCCTCCATATAAACCACCAGGATGGTCGGTTTCTTTACTATTCCCACAACCGCCTGCCATGGCTTGTGCTGCCTCTGTCCTTCAGACTCAATAGTGACTCCCGCCTGAGAGAAGGTTAACTCAAGCTCCGGAAACACACCATTCAGCGAAGCTCTCGCACGAAGCCATATAACAAGCGGCTGGATCACAGTAAACATTAACAGAAACACCGCCATTACAGATCTGAATATATCCGACGAGTCAGACCATTTACTGACGATCAGGACTATTGCCGCTATGATACAGACAACATTCACCACTCCCAGAAAAGACGAGTAGGAATAGTACATCGATGCCTGCCACAGATCTGATGTCTTTACACGATATTTATATGTATATTGTGCTTCTGTTTTCATATTTTTATTACACTACCTTATGACAGTCAAGTGTTTCAAACTCTACATTACCCGGTGTACGGACCGGTACCATCAGTTACCCAGGAGTCTGGGCAGGAACATTGCTATTCCCGGTATAAAGGTAACCAGTAGCAGAGTAATGATCATGCAGATATAAAACGGAAGTGTGGCCTTTACAACCCTCTCCATCTTGCAGTGTCCCACTGCCGAACCGATGAACAATACTGCACCTACCGGAGGTGTAAGAAGTCCGATACCACAGTTAAGCACCATGATGATACCGAACTGTACAGGGTCGATACCGATGGATGTTGCTATAGGAAGAAGTATAGGTGTAGCAATAAGAATGATCGGTGCCATATCCATGATACATCCCAGGAAAAGCAGTATTAAGTCAATAAGGATGGCAATTACGTAAGGATTGTTTGATATTCCCAGTATTGCCTTACTTGCCATATCGGGAACATGAAGTCTTGTAAGACAGAACCCGAATATCGCTGATGTCGATATAAGGATAAGAACTATCGAAAGTGTATCTATACACTTATCAAGAGCCGTCCAGACACCCTTCCAGTTAAGTCCTTTGTAAATATATACCGATACTATAAGGCTGTACAGAACAGCTATGGCTGCTGACTCGGTAGCCGTAAACACACCGGCAACAACGCCGATAACGACGATAATAACTGCGGCAAGCGCCCAGAAGGAAGTAACAAACTGCTTACCAAGCCGCTTTAATGAAAACTTCTCACCCTTGGGATAATTACGCTTCTTGGAAATGATATACGAACCAACCATAAGCGAAGCTGCAAGCAATGCCCCGGGAATATATCCTGCAAGGAACAGGGCTCCTACCGAAACACCGCCGGCACTCATTGCATATATGACCATATTATGACTGGGCGGAACGAGAAGTCCCTCACACGAGGATGTTATCGTAACAGCTGTTGAAAAGTCATCATCATATCCCTGATCTACCATCATGGGAATCATGATGGAACCTATGGATGCAGTATCAGCTGCGGCAGACCCCGATATACCGCCGAAGAAATAGGAAGCCACGATATTAACCATCGCCATACCTCCGGTCATCCATCCGACTATGGAATCCGCAAGAGCAATCAGCTTATCCGATATACCTCCCGTGCCCATCAGAACACCCATTGTAATAAAGAAGGGAACCGCCATAAGCGAGAATGAACTTATACCTTTAACCATATACTGGCACATGGTTGCCAGTGACTGTCCCTGAACCAGAAGACAGAGTACTGATGAAATACCTACCGAGAATGCGATGGGGAAACGCAGAAGTACCATCAGCAGAAAGCTTCCGAGTAATACCAGGATCGCAAGTGTCTGTGTTGACATTATTTATCACTCTCCTTTCCTTCCGCCTTGGCCTCAGCCTCTTCCTGTGCTGCTTTCTTAAGGGCTTCGGCAACATCGTCATTTTTATCTTCCACCGCACCTGCCATGTAAGGTGTCTTAAGAACTATCGATTTAATATGTGAATAAAGTGTTTCAAGCTCAAACAGTATCATCGCACCACCGGCAACAGGTACAGGAAGATACATCCATATCCTGGATACCTTGGGCATTGAAACATAAGTACCCTTTGAACCTATCGTTGCAGCGTAATTGATACCTACAACCAGCATTATTATCGCAAAGGCAAGTACCATCAGATCCGCAAGAAGATCGAGCATCTTAAGCATTCCTTCCGGAAGATAACGGTCAAAAGCCGTCATCTTTATATGTGCTCCGCGTCTTATCGCAAGTGCCGCCGAAAGAACTGCCATATACGACATCAGAGTCAGCACAACCTCCTCCGACCATGAAGGATCGGGAATGAATGGTATGTAGCGCCCCGCTACTGCCATTGATGTGATCAATATATCAGCTATAAGCAACAGCTTACAAACGACTAAGACCACATGATATACCCCATCATATATGGGTTTGATCTTATCTAATTTATCAAACATTTTATCTACCTTCTTTTAAAATGAGGGCACTGCACCAGGTGCAGTGCCCCTTTGTTATGAGTTACACTTCAATTTTTGATATTCGTCAATATAGACTGTTTATATGTTTCTTACTGAAGGTCAAGAAGCTGCTGATACAGATCCTTAAGTTCATCTGTGTTAACCTGATCCTCGATAACCTTTGCAACAGCATCCTGCCAAGGCTTGATATCTGTAACTTCGACTACGTTACATCCCTCATCCTTAAGCTGCTGAAGAACCTCTGCTTCCTTATCTGCCGAAATTCCCTTGTTGTATTCGCCTGCAAGCTTGCCTGCTTCCATCATGGCTTCCTGCTGAGCGGGTGTCATCTTATCCCATGCTGAGTCAGTGATGATAACCTCGATAGCACCAAGTGTATGTCCGTCAAGGATGATGTTGTTGGCAACCTCAGGGAATGCATTTGATCTATAGTTGGCTATAGGCTGCTCTGCTGCATCAACAACGCCTGTCTGAAGTGCTGAATAAAGCTCACCGAAAGCAACAACTGTAGGTGATGCGCCAAGACCTTCAACAAGACCGTTCATAACAGGGTCATTGGAAACACGGATCTTCATACCTGCAAGATCACCGATCTCCTTTACTTCTTTTACAGAGAAGAAATGACGGAAACCTTCCTCGCCGTAGAACAGACCGCGTACGCCTGCGCCGTTCTCCTGAGGCTCGTTAAGGAATGTAGCTGCAAGATCGCTCTGTGCGAAATTCCAGAAATGATCCCTGTTTACAAATGTATAAGGCAGTGAAAGAAGAAGTGACTTATCTCCGCCGTAAGCTGTAAGTGAGAATGCAGAAATACGTGAGATATCGCAGATACCGTTGTCTGCAAGCATACCGTCAAGGATATCATTCTCTGATCCGAGAACACCGCCTGCCTGAAGATCGATCTCGATCGAACCACCGGAAAGCCTCTCAACTTCTTCCTTAAACTTGGCGTCTGTCATACCAACGATCGTGTCAAGAGGGTTAACCTCTGCCATAACGAATGTAACCTTGGGATCGCCGGCTGCTGCTGCATCTGATGCAGGCTCTTCTGCTGCTTCCTCTGCAGGTGCCTCTTCCTTTGTTTCCTCTGCAGGTGCCTCTTCCTTGGGCTCCTCAGCTGCGGGTGCTGCGGGTGCTGCAGGTGCTGCGGGTGCCTGTGCCTCAGGTGCGCTCTGAAGACCACATGCACTGAGCATCGATGCGATCATTGTTGCTGCGAGTACTACTGACAATAACTTTTTCTTCATTTAATAATCCCTCCTAAAAATAATATACTTTGTTCAACTTGTCAGGTCCGATCGTGACACCTCGTTACTTAAGTTCCGGGTCGCGTTCATCACTAACATGTTAGCCACACGTTAAATATACCACACTAACATGTTAGTAGTAAATAGTTAATTTTTACCATAAAACAAATTCCGATTTAGTAAAAAGTGTACAATAAAAGATAAGATTACGTTTATTTACAAAATCAATTCTTTGTGATAAGTTTATGATATGAATAACTTTTATGAGGAAAAGTGACTTGAAAAAAATAGGTTATTTAGTCCTTACAATTATAATAATGTTAAGTATCGGTTCCTGCTCTTTTCCCAAAAAGGAGGCGCCCTCAGCTTCATCTGCCCAGATGACCAACAGCGAATATGTGGCACTTACGGAGATAAAAGGCGGACGTCCGGATATATACTTAATAGTAAAGATAATCGAGAGCAGCTACTGGCAGGTAATAATCCAGGGTGCACAGGATGCCGGCGAGGATCTCGGCTGCAACATATATATGGGAGGAACCGCCAACGAAACGGACTGGCCCGGGCAGAAGGTTCTGATCGAGCAGGCGCTTGAGCGGGGAGCCGACGGAATCATCCTGTCACCGGACGATTCCGTGGAACTCGCAGGTGATATCGACCGTATTCACAAACAGCACATTCCGATAGTTCTTATTGATACAGCCGCAAATACGGACTCATTTGATATATGTTATATGACCGACAATCTTCTCGCGGGGCAGAATGCAGCAGCAGAAATGCTGTTCCAGCTCAACGAAATGGGACACAGCACGTATGAGGATCTCTCAGTCGGAATACTGGTAGGTCAGGCCACTTCCCAGACGATAAACGAGAGGCTTGCAGGTTTCATTCAGTACTGGTCCGTCAATGCTCCGGACAGCTGGGAGATCATTACCGACATCAAGAACTGTAACGGAAATATCGACCTGGGCGAGGAACTGATCACCGATCTGATGAAGGAACATCCCGATCTTGCAGGTCTCTACGGAACCAACAACGGTCCCACAAGAGCCCTGGCACAGACCATTTCCGGACAGGGAAGAAAGGATATTGTCGTGGTAGGTTTCGATATGTCCGATGAAATACGTGCTCTTATCGAATCACCCGATTATCACGCATCGACAATGCTCCAGCGCCAGTATGATATGAGCTACCGCGGTGTTGAAGCCATATTGGATATGCTTAATGATGAATTCCCTAAGATCAAGTTCGAGGATACGGGAGTTGCATCGGTTAATCATAATACCATGAACGATCCGGATATCATTGAAGTACTTTCACATAACTAGAGGAGCTTATGAAGAAACGCAAGGACTTCTTTAACAACGTAACCGGCAGCCGCTCATTCTATGTAACACTGGTCATCTGCCTGCTTGTATTTTTTGGCGCTATAGCTATGCTTATCACTGCTTTCAACAGGCTTATTTCGCGTCATGACCAGCAGCTTTCCGGTGAAATATGTACGTTGATCTCAGAGAAGATGAACAACTCCATACAGTCCATGACCTCCACTACCAAAAGCATCGCGGAGGTTCTTTCAGCTCAGGATTTCAGTTCCCCCGACGAAATATATGACAGATTGAAAGCAATGCGGAACACCGAATATATCAGCATCGGCTTTATAGATTCGGAAAACCATCTCTATGCAACCGATGAGGAAGCGGCCGAGTTCGCCAAATGGCAGCTTTACGATACCGCAGCCAAGGCCGATCCCGTTTCCATATCCGCTCCTTACCGTTCGAGTGTATACGGGCAGCCCATAATAACGATGTATTCCAATTTTAAATATGACAGGGTTAAGCAGGGCTCGATGTTCACGACATATATGCTGAGCGATCTCCAGAAGATAGCCGCAACGGAGTCTCTTGTAAATGATATAGAGATATATCTTATGAACGCTCAGTCCGCCAATATCATCCAGTGTGTAGGTACCGATGAACACGCCACGGGAAGCTGGGCCAATGCCTATCTGTCAATGCAGAACATAAACAAAGACGACTGGGATACTTATAACGAATGGCTGCAGCAGGTTCACAGCGGTGAAGACAATATCGGTATAAGCTATTCGATAGGCGATACCTTCTATTCACAGTATTGCTCGGAGATACAGAGTATGCCGGGCTGGTACGTGGTTGTACGCATTCCCAGTAACGCTCTTTCTGCCACGATGAGCACTTTCCGTAATTACGTACTCATTTTCCTTGCTATACTGCTCATAGTGGTTGTAGTACTTATAATCAATATGTACAGGCTCAGCAAACAGGAAAACAGGATGCTCGAACAGCTGTCGATCCATGATCCGCTGACGCAGGCACTTAACAGGCGCGCCTTTGATTTCGCCTCCGAGCAGCGCATAAACAACAGCAACAAGGATGCTGCTCTTCTGTTCTTTGACATCGATTATTTCAAGCAGGTTAACGACCACTTCGGACATGATGCAGGCGACCAGCTGCTTGTTGCATTCTGCAATGTCCTTCGTAAGAACTTCGAAGAACACGGTATCGTTTCAAGGTTTGGCGGTGATGAGTTCGTGGTTCTCGTAGATATGGAATCAAGGGAAAGCATCGATAAGATACTCGAACAGGTAGCAGAAGATGCACACAATATAACCCTTACGGACAAGAGCAATGAGGGCAGCTTCATGATAAGCTTCAGCTCGGGTGCATCACGCTTCCCGCATGATGCCAACAACATGCCGGATCTTAAGAAATGTGCCGATATGGCTCTCTATTTCGTAAAGGAAAGAGGCCGGAACGGTTACCTGTGGTACGATCCGGCACTTAAGGCAAGGCTCAATTCCAAATAAAAATCTAAAGCTTAAAACCGGCTTTTCAGCCGGTTTTTCATTATCGATCAGATCACATCGCATAAATACCGGGGCTCATCGGCAATCCTTCCGAATTGTAGATAAGAGCTCCGCTGTTTGTTTGTGAGTAGCAGTATCTTATCTCTTTGACCGAATGCTCCAGCCCGGGCACCTTAAGTATGATCTTATTATGTATTACAGACACATCTGCGCACAGCATATTGTTTCTGTCATCCACTATACAGAAATCAGTAACCTTAAGATCAGCCCCCTTACCGTTTGCCTCTCTTATCTCCAAACCGTTACCGGTGTGCTCCATGTCGAGCGTGATCTGTGCCGTATCACCCTCCTTGACGCACATGAATTTTCTTATAACGGGACCGCTGTATTCGACATCACTGCAGCCCTTCTCATGAGCCGCGAGCAGGGCAAGACGTCTTCCTATCTCCCGCTTTCCCTGCGGATGCAGATCATTGTCTTCTCCCAGATCGATAGTAACGGCGGAAGCACAATTGTCTATGCTTTCTCCAAGCCTTCGCAGAGTCTCGCGCATCCTGTTCCACGCATCACTGTCGGGATTGTTGTCTATCGTAAAGTTGGGAAGCTGCACCACATTTACCGGCATATCCGGATAATTCCAATCCTTTCTGTAGCCCTCAACCATACGTACAAACATATCTTTATACCGTTCACAGTCTTCACAGTCGGATTCACCCTGATACCAGTTAAATCCACCAACAACATATTTGCGGCAGGGTGCAGTCATTCCGTTGAACAGGCCTGTCGGCTTCCAGCTCACGAAATCCTGTCTCGGAGCAGGACTGTCTGCCTGTGCTCCGAGGCGGTATTTCCACTCTCCGCTTATATCAATGCTGTGCTCATCGTTAAATACCTTATAATCCTTACCGGGAGTAAAACGTGCTCCGGTGCATTCACCCTCCATAAATTCAAGGTAGTATTCCGACTTAAGCCTTACAGTAACGTTATTGGTCCCTTCACGGAGCAGGCCTGAGGGAATAACGTATTTCCGCGGCGGATATTGGTAATCCGTATTGCCAACACGCCGGCCGTTAACATATGTGATATCACTGTCAACAAGGGTACCGAGCCACAGCCTTGCTTCCTTTCCGGCCATGTCCGCGGGAACCGTGAAATTCTTGCGGAAATATATAACTCCGATATAATTACCAATTTCCGTATCCCTGAGAAATCCGGGAAGCATTATAGTCTCCCAACTGTCATCATCAGTATCATCGGCCTCCCAGTGCCCCTTAAGTCCCTCATCCTTTTCATCAAGAGCCTTGTGCCACGCGGCCGGCTCCTCCTCATTAGCCTTAAGAACAGAAGCCCTGAAATCATCATCCGCATATTTATCGGCAATTGCCAGCTTATCATCAAATCCTTCAAGCATTTCCCTGCTCATCCAGGAATGAACCGGTGAACCTCCCAGACTTAAATTGATAAATCCTACAGGTATTCCCGTCAGCTTATTGAATTCTTTCGCAAAGAAGTAAGCTGTTGCCGAGAATTCGGATATATACTCCTTCGCCGGTCTTCTCCACTGCCCCGTCTTCGGTTCTTCAAGAGGTGCTGCATATACGACCTCCTCGGCAATCTTGAATTCCCTCACGCCCGGATAATCACAGTTCACCATCTCATCGGGATATCTATCCTTAACCCTCGCCATGGGCAGTTCCATGTTGGATTGTCCCGAACACAGCCACACTTCACCTACCATGACATCGACGACGGTAATGCAGTTTCCTTTGTCGTCAGTCACTGTAAGCTCATAAGGTCCGCCGTACGGCTGTTCATCAAGCCATACCCCGAAGCTTCCTTCACTGTCTGCCACAGCTTCATATGTCTTCCCGAGAAAAGATACCTTAATCCCGGCACCGGGAGTATCCCAGCCCCATATATGTCCCTTCTTATCTCTCTGCAGTACCATGCAGTCACTTATAAATCTTGATAATCTGAGTCCGCTCATTTTTTCTCCTGTTTCATTCTATAGTGAACGAATTCTGTTCGTTCACTGTAAATAACTTAATATAACGTAACTATTCAGAACAGCACATATATTTTAAAATATGGATCTCCAAGCTTGCTTGAGAGAGACATATTTTATAAATATATGTATTTGATGAATCCAAAATAGCGAAAAATACGCAAAAAATAACGACTGGTCAAAAAAATTACAAAATAAAAAAACACCAATTGCAATCAAGCAGTCGAAAAAAAACAGCACAACAACAAAGGTGCGAAAGACCTGATTTTAATGATAAATGACTCACAGA
>JAEEGL017017379.1_pt1 | contig 18124 bp, 9 predicted proteins | sample 9134231 | NCBI WGS metagenome assembly JAEEGL01 (sample SAMN16246548, study PRJNA631951) | gut metagenome | biome: gut microbiome; feature: rumen; material: fiber-attached | host: Bos | place: Iran: Karaj | collected 2018-10 | reverse complement strand
GCCTTTCGTCGACTTTTTAAAGATACTTATGAACAATGACATAAGGCTCAAATATGTATACCAAGACAAAACAGATACGGACACTTGCCAAATCATCTTGTCCACCGATGATCTTAAGCATGTTCTTAGTGCCGATGGACAGTTGACCATAGACCATTTAAAAACGGAGATTAAGAGCGTACAAATTCATCTGCCATTGCAATTAGATGAGTTAACAATATGGCACGACTATTCTATTGTTGGCAATAATGTCACATACCTTTACGAAATAGACGAAAGTGTTGCAAGCATGGATTATGTGATAGATAACTACGATTTGATGAGATCTTATCTTTCAGATCAACTATTTGGTGTCAACGATGGTTTTGTACTTCAAGCAAAAGAATTAGGGCTAGGCATGAACTATGCGTATTTTGGTAGTATCACCAACAAAAGAATGGAAGTCTTATTTAAGAACGAAGAGCTACACTAATTACAGACAAGATGAAAACAGCAAACCACCTAACAGATCCTATTGCTTCGGAAAGACCTTTCCTCACCCGTCTTGGACTAAGGCTTGTGGCAATTATTGCTGGCTGTGCGGCCGCATTTTTATTAGCCTATCTTATTATGCTGCCAGTTATGATACTAGGACAAAAGCTTGGGCCAGGTCTTGGAAGCACAGCGTGGGGTTTGGGAATTTGTGCAGGATACCTAGTGTATAGGCTGTTATGTAAACGATTCAAATTGATATTACGGTCTAAAAGTGGCTTAGATGAATTATTTGAAAAAGAAGAAAACGAAGTCGAAGATTCGGCTTCTACATTATACGAGGGTGGTAGCGAACAAATAATAGATGATGCTGCCTTGACGGAGAATGAAGCCTTATCAGAGAATGAAAATGCCACAGAACCTGCTCTGGAAAGAGTGGAAGAAGTTAAATTGAACGAAAATGAAATAAAGCCTACAGTAGAACCAATAATAGAAGAAGAGAAAGCTCCGCAGAGCGAAGAACAATTCCAAAGAGACGAAGAGGACTCAATTGTATCAATAGCTCCTGATGATACAGAAAAGGGGGAAACCGGTGATATTACTGAAAGTGATGAGACCAAACCTGAAAAAGCGCCAAATAGGAGAAACACTAAACGAACAAAAAAGATTTGCCTAATCTTTTCAGCAATCATTTTGGCTGTTGGCTTGTTTTTCGCAGGAAGAGCAATCTATCTACCGATTCATACCAAAGCTGAGCATGAACAACTTGTACAAAACATAAAAAATAGAATTAGTGATGGAACAATTAAGCAACAAGAAATAGAAGAAGCCATTTCGGGACTTGAGCGTTGTGATTGGAAACATTCGTATTGTAATTATGACCATTTAAAGGCAATTGAGGAATTGTTGAATTTGTACATGCAACAGCTAACTGATTATTGCAAGACAGATGTTACTCAATCTGTCAACATAGCAATGGATATAATGTATAGATGGGACAATACAAAACTTGGAGATTCTTATGAGAAATATCAAAAAATAAACTTAATAGAAAAAGGATTAGAGATTTTACGATATGCTGCTGAAAAGGGTGATGCTGAATCGCAATTTGCTTTAGGATATTATTATATGCATTATGGAGACAATGGTCCTTTTATTAAATACGATGCAAATTATTATAGTGAAGAATACAAGAAAGCAGTATATTGGTTTTTGCAAGCTGCCGAACAAGGACACATATCCGCCATGGGTAGTTTAGGAGAGGCATATATAGAAGGAAAAGGAGTTTCACGTAATGAGAAAAAGGGAGTGTATTGGATTAATAGAGCAGCAAATCTTGGAGACGTTAATTCCCAATGTCTTTTGGGAGATTTCTATAGGGATGGGGTATATGTAAAAACAGGTTCTCATAAAGAGCAAATAGTAGATGCGCTTGAATCGGCATTGCGAGGACAAACCCAATATACAACTGTATCTGTCGATGATTTTGACTATAACAAAGTCATTTTACCAAAAGATATAGAGCAAGCTAAATATTGGTGGAGGCTTGCAGCTGAGAGCGGAAATGAAACAGCAAAGGAAAGGCTGCAACGGATATATGAATGATTAAAAAAAGTCTTTGATTAACTCTAAGCCTTTGTCAATTATTGGAGTTAATTCATTTGCCAAAGTTCCAACGGCAATACCTTTCATCGCATTGAATGCTCTTTTGATAAATCTTGGATTCTGGTTTGGTTTTGCTAAGTCATCTTTTATCTCGGTAATTTCGTTGGCTAAATCCTCATTATTAAATCTTTTGTTGATTTCTTCAATTCTATCAATAATATCCATTAACTCTTTTTTGTTTACTGCCGATATCGATACGTTTTGATTTCCACCGATTATTTCACTGGAGGTTATTGAAATGTGACCATCTCCCGTATTGACAACACTTGCATTTATTGTTTGGTTAACTATGCTTTGGATTTTTTCTTTGTTTGCCATAACATCAAAGTTTACATTTAAGTCAATTTGTTCTTCTATTATAAGAAAGAATTCAAGAAGTTTGGATTTAACACTATCAATTATTGCTTTTGCTGAGGATGTATTGGTTATTTTATGGACACCTTCAATGTTTCCACCGGGGAAATGTTTATTTATATACTTGTATGTGTATGCGGAAGCATTCATCTTAAGGAGGCCGTTTTCCTGATCATTTCCCAATTGTCCAATTATAAATACTGAATCGCAAAAACACATATGCGACAAATCATCCCTAATAATCTCATTTTCAATAGCATCTGTCGGAAAATCAATTCCATAAAGAATGCCTCTATATGGCAAAGATACATCTACTTGTATTGTGCAATGGATTTTACGATAATCAGGCAGATATTGGGTACTTTTATATCCATTTTGCTCCGCTTTTATCCAGTTGGTAAAAGTGTCATCTTTCAAATAGAATGCGATAGTTTGGGCCTTTAATAGTATTTTAGCTATTGACTCATCGTTTCCTAAATCTTCTATGATGCTTTCAATTTGCTTCTTTAAATCTATCATTTTGTTTCTCTTTTCCAATGAATACCTACATTAGCCTTTCACGCTAGCAAAGAATTACAAATTCTCCTATGCCAATCATGGTTTTTAAGAATTGATTCAAATTTGTTATCAATAGTAGTGTTGCTGCATAAACGCTTGTATAATTTGCTGTTGTCTGTTTTGATAAGCAAACCATTCGTTCATCATCCTTTGAAACAAATCCGCTGCTTCATGGCTGTCAATCACTTTGCATAATTGGTCGGCCAATTGGGGCTGAAAATTGTTCCTGATGATCGCTTTTTGCATCTCATTTGAGATCTTGTTTCCAATAATGTTCAAAAAGTCTTGTTCTGTCATACTGCTCGTTGTTTTGTTATAAATTCAACACTAATGTATCTCATCAAAAACTTCTCCATACTGTTTTTGAGGCAGAAATCAGGATAAGTACTGACTTTTTGGCATATAACCCTAATAGTAATATGCAATATTTGCTCCCCCAAGGTCGCAGCCTCGGAGATCATCTCAACATCCTCTTGCAAATTCGCTAGTTTTTGATTTAAAATCTTGGATGCTACGCAACATTTTCAATCAAATTCGAGCACAAAAGCAGATGTTTTCTATACGCGAAAAGGCGACCTAAATCCTTTTTCCGCCTGCGCATTGTCGGAATTTAGAACACTTATTCACCAGCGCATTATCGTAAAAAATTTATTATCAATATATGCGTATTATCGGAATTTTATATATCTTTGCACCTGCGTACTATCGGAAATTTAATTATAACTATATGATTTTCAAGAGAAAGATTTACAAAAAATTCCTAGAATGGAAAAAGATGGGCGGACAGAAAGCCTTGCTCGTCGAAGGAGCAAGACGAATCGGAAAGTCAACCATCGTGGAAGAGTTTGCCCGAAACGAATACAAGAGCTATATCCTTATTGATTTTGCCAAGGCACGGGATGTGGTAAAGGAAGCCTTTGTGAACAATCTCAACGACCTTGACACGTTTTTTATGCTCATTTCCAGCGAGTTTAAGGTGAAGTTACACGAAAGGCAGTCATTGATTATCTTTGACGAAGTCCAGAAATATCCTCGGGCACGCGAGGCAGTAAAATATTTGGTACAGGATGGGCGTTACGATTATATCGAAACAGGGTCGCTTATTTCCATTCATGAGAATGTTGCCGACATCGTGATTCCTTCAGAAGAGCGTTGTATTAAGATGTATCCACTTGATTTCGAGGAATTTTGTTGGGCCTTCGGAGAGGAGCAACTTCTGGATTACATAAAGTTGTGCTTTGAGAAGAAACGACCGCTCACCAACGATTTGCACCGCAAGGCCATGATGCTGTTTAGGCAGTATTTGCTTGTCGGGGGTATGCCGAAACCCTTGGATGTGTTTCTCGAAAACTCCCGTGATTTTGCTTTATGTGACGAGGAGAAGCGTGACATTTTGCGGCTGTATAGAGAAGATATTATGAAAATCGGGAACCAATACCGATCGAAGGTGCTGGCCATTTACGACCAGATTCCCGGATTGCTTTCCAAACACGAAAAACGAGTGGTTCTCAACAAGATAGTGGAAGGTTCCGATTTCGTGCAGTATGAAGACACTTTCTTTTGGCTTGCCGATTCGATGATTGCCAACGAGTGTTTCAACTGTGCCGACCCTAATGTTGGGCTTTCCATCAACGAAGACAGGACTTATGTGAAATGTTATATGGGCGACACAGGGCTTCTGGTCAGCCATGCCTTCAGCGAGAACGACGTTTCCGATGGCGAACTATATCGGGAAATCCTACATGGAAAACTCTCACTCAATGAAGGGATGTTATGCGAAAACGCCATCGCTCAGATGCTGGTAGCGGCGGGTCATAAGTTGTTTTTTTATACGCATTACAACGAAACAAAGCACCGTAACGACATTGAAATCGATTTCCTCTTGTCGAACCATAGCAAATTGAAATACAAGGTTTTCCCTGTTGAGGTGAAATCAACCGAGAATTACTCGACCACCTCGCTTGTGCGATTCAGAGAGAAATACCATGAGCGCATCGGAAACTGCTATGTCATCCACCCAAAGAACCTTTCTGTGAAAGACGACATTGTTTGCATTCCGCCTTATATGACGTTTTGCTTGTAGGCTTGGCACAGAAGATTTCTTATTATTTTCTCCCCACCCCTCTCCTATTTCCCCGCTTTTCCGTACCTTTGCAGGTTCAATTGAGCTGCTATGGAAAAAAACAATTCTCCCATACCTCTTTCACAAGCTGTCGAAGCCATCAAAACGGCCATTTTGCAAGGGCAATATGAGGCTTTGAAAGACGTCAACCGCGTGCAACTTGCCGTGTATTTCGCCATCGGGAAATACCTCTCAAAGAACACAAAACGATTTGCTTGGGGTTCTGGTGTGATGGAAAAAATAAGCGAACAGTTTCGCAAGGAACTTCCTGGATTACGTGGTTTTTCTGCATCAAATCTTTATGAAATGCGGAAATTCTACGAAGCATGGATTATGCTGGATCCTGATTTTCCAGTCGTGTCTTGAGAAATCAATTACTCTACCAATAATCCGATTTTGATTGGTGAGCACCAAGAACAATCAAAGTTTCCAGTTGCATCTGGAAAAATTACAAACATCAGATTATCAAATAGATATATATAACGCAATTGTTATTCCAAACATAGCTGAATTCCCAGTTGAAGTTTTTTTCAAAGTTCCTTTCTCCCACCATTCAAGGATTATCACGTTACAAAAAGAAACAGATGCCCGGTACTACTACATCCATCGTACCCGCCGAAGAACATCTTTCCGTTGAAGCCTTAGAGAGACTCATCAAGCAAAAAGCATTCGAAAACCAAGATGAGATTCCAAACAACTTTGTTAAAACCATTCTCAACTCCACCCTTGCCCGCAAAGCGGTGATGATGTTTAAAGATTCATACACTTTGAACTTTGTCAATGTGGAGGAAATCGGAGAACGTGACAAGGAAGACGTGGACGAAAGGGTTGTGGAACAGCAGATTGTGCAGAACATCAAGAACTTCATCCTCACTTTTGGAAAAGACTTTGCCTTTATCGGAAACCAGTATCATTTGGAGGTTTATGGCGTTGAGTTCTTCCCCGACCTGCTCTTTTTCAACCGCGAACTGAACGCTTTGGTCGTCATTGAATTGAAAACAGGCGAATTCAAGAGTTCCTATCTCGGCCAACTGATGACCTATCTGCGCATCATGGATGACCATGTGAAGAAAATGCACGAAAATCTATCTATCTGCATAGTGCTTTGTAAATCAACCAACAAGGAGTTTGTTGAGTATGTCATCTACCACCGATGGGTGTAGCCACTTACAAAACCAAAGTGGAAATACCCAAAAACTTGAAAAAGGCTCTGCCAGACTTTGATGAATTGAACTTACTTGACGGATAACATCAAATTCTCACATTCATCGCCCAAAATATAGGGAATAGCCATTGTCATTACCTGATCATTGGTGGGGAAACGACAGTATTTCGATTCAGTCTCTTTATCTTCTCCCATTGCCTTATAATTGTAAAATGCTTTTTGGTTTACATCTCTGTCAAGAAGCCATTGTTCTATGCACCATCGGTTATGCTCTGTACGAGCCATCAACCCCTCATATGGTTTGTGCATACAATCATCATGTTCAGTAATTCCTTTTGTAACATATTGTTCAATGATTTTGAAGTTTTGCACATAGGAAACTTTTTGCCATACAGCACTTGCATGATAACGATTAGCCCACCTCCTTGTTTCTTCCATTTGCCACGCGTTTTTGCATATTTCTGCTTTTTCTTCTTCAAATTTGCGCATTGCTTCTTTTGAGAATTCTGAAATTTCTATCTTTTCCGAAGATGAGGAACACCGTTGCGCTATTAAATACTCCTTTTTTACATAAACATTGTTAATACGTTGAGCCATAGACTCAAGTAATTTGAGGTGATATAAATTTACGGCTTGAGAGATTTCTCCAAAAGCCTTAATGTTGTTTTCTTTTTTGGAAATTCTTATGCTATTTACCAATTCAATGGAATCCGACTGATATACCATGATTTCCGCCTTCTTTAACACATCTTTAGGCAAACATAATATTGTTGCTATGGATTGATTAGATTTCGGAAAACACGAAGCCACCGTTAAGACAGCTGTCGGATCATCGGAAATATTCTGCAAATAGTTAGACACTTCTTCTGATTGTACTCGTCCGTTAATAAAATCTATTTCAATGTCAGGGACAATTTTCCTGCCATCATTATCAATAGGATGAGGTTCTGGTTCTTTGGGAGTAATACAATCTATATAATTCCATGACACCTCTTTCAATAAACGTTTGTATCTACATCTAAAAGACTCAAGCGCCACGTTCATATTACAATCTATGAATGTTATCTTGGTTCGTCTTTTTTTCATTAATTCTTCTAATTCTTCCGCTTGATTGATAGAGCCATACTCATACAACATTTGACTTTTTGCATAATTTGGATAATGGCAAACTCGAATTGCTTCCAAGCCTAATGCCATTCCGATCCTTGACATTCCTATAATTGCCAAATGAACATGCTTGTCAACATTTACCATATCATCACCAAACCTATTGAGTTTTATAGGATTTCCCAAATAGTTCCATCCAATTGCTTTTTGGGCATGAAGCTCATAAAAGTTATAGGGTATAAAATTGAGAGAGTTGAATATCTGGTCCTTCGTATACTTTTGAAAAACAATAGAAGTAGTTTGGTGTTCAAAGAATACATAGCAATCTATTCTCTCTTTGTTCTCGCCACGCAAATCCTTCACTATATCAAAACAGGTCATATTCAGACTGTCATGGGAAGCCTCTTCCTCTCCGTGCAAACGGCTTTCTCCTAATATGTATATTTCCCTCAAGTTTTCACGCTCTAAATGTAATTTCTCCAAATCAGACCTTGAATTTCTATAACCATGATAGAAAATGATTTTTTGCTTCTCAGACTCTATAGTTAGTTTAGATTCTACTTCACGTCGAAACGAGGAGATGTCTCGGTTGGTAATTATGATTACTTTATCGTATTTCTCCACCAGTTGTTTTGCAAGACATGGGACAGCATCGTGACCACCAATAATAATGCAATATGTGCTAATCGAAAACTTGTATGATATTTCTCCTTTTTCCCATCTTTCTGCTCTTTGGTTAATAAAACTAACCAACATGGACACCAAAACGCCCGATAAAAGAAAAATCCCCAATAAACTAACCATCGATTTAGAAAAAGTAAAGTTGTCTCCGTGATTTAAAAATGGATTCAAGACATCTTTGTTAAAAGCATCAAAACCCTTAAATGTCGACAATTGAAATACTTCAGAAGCAAAATAAAGTGTACAAGGAATAGAAATAACCAATAACAGAATGTATAGAAGTCGCAAAAAACCAGTATGTGCTATGCTCCTGTCAAACTGGTTTGTTTTCGCGAAAGCGATAATTCCAATAATAATCCAATTCACTAATCCTATTATTCCTAGTATTCTAATCCCAAAATTTACACCATTAAATTTCTCAAAAGCAGAAACAATAATAATGTACGATATCGTCAGTAGTTGCAATCCAATGGAAAATACTGCCAGCTTTCTTAAATTGCGCTTGTTAACTACGCTATTGAACTTAACAATCAATGAATTATGTATCATATTTATTCCTCCTTGTTTGTTGCTAAAGGTGTTACGAGATTCCCTTCTGAATCAAAATAGATTTCATGACAACCGCCCTGTTTATCGGTAAATGAAATCTCCTTGAAATATCCCTTTTCATTGTTGCATTCATTCCCGTCGAAATCATAAAAAGTCCGTATAATTGTATGATTATCATCATTGCAGTAGATAGTTCGACACTCGTGTGCCTTTATTGGCTCTTGATTGACATTATAACGGAATGATTTGATTATCTCATTGTTATCATTTAAAAACTCTTTTCGATAAGCAAATCCATAAACGCAATCATGTGGTTCTCCATTTTTACCAAGACAAACCATAGTTCTAACTTGCGGATCATCATCGTATATGAAACCGATTCCAAAGTTGCCATTTTCATCACATACAGGTTCCCTATTTTCATCATAAAAAACAAATTGCATCGGACGACCATCAGCGTCTTCAAAACGACATAGAATTGCCATGCCCCAAGAATCAATGCGAACATTTCCATCAACATCTATTCTCATAATTGTTCGAGAATTATTTGTATCATCATATTCTATAATTTCGCCACAATCTCCGTCTGCATTTGGAATGAGACAATGCTCCGTATCGTATTGCAGTCTTGATATAACCCGATTCTTTTCATCATATACTTTGGTTTCAAAAGCCCATCCTTTAATATTTATTCTTGGCTTTTCGTTTTCATCAAGACTTACTATTGTCACAGCATTATGTTCGTCATCAAAGTCATAGTTTGTTCCGCAATCTCCCCATAAATCTGGTACGGGAATGTCGTTTGTGTCAAACATGCGTTCTTTAATTATACGACCTTTATTGTCTCTATAAACGGCTTTTTTTGCAAATCCATATTTATTAATATGAGGCTCACCTTTTTCGCCAAGAGAAATCTCAACATGTTTATTCTCGTCATCGTAATACTCCCTAATTGTCCCACAATCTCCCAATTCATTTTCGACTGGATTGCGTTGAACATCATATGTCAAATCCAAAACGACACGTCCCTTTTCATCCATAACCTTTCGATTGAATGCCCATCCTTTATTGTTTAATCTAGGATTGCCATCAATATCCAAACTAATATAAGTCATGTCATTAGTATCTTCACCATAGATATATCCAGTTCCATAATCGCCAAAACTATCTGAAATAGGATTTCCTTCTGTGTCTAACCAATGTTCCTCAATTAAACGATTGTTTTCATCATAAAGAGTATATCTTTTTGCGTAGCCTTTAAGATTAATTCTAGGTTTCATGTCTAATCCAAGGCTAGTCGTTATTCTTCCGCCATCGTCACAATATTCAATAAGAATTCCATAATCACCAATCTCATCAGCAATCGGCTTCATGGTCTCATCATACCACACTTCCTGAATTACACGCCCACTTTCATCTCTAACTTTTGAAATAGCAGCAAATCCATCCTTTGTTACAAAAGGAATGCCTTTTTCATTCAAGCATACGACAATACTCTTATTCTCATAGTATTCATATCGAATACCATAACACCCATGATTGTCAGTAGCTGGACTGCCATCCACATCAAAAAAGAATTCTTCTGTTATACGGCCTTCTTCATCATGTTTTAATTGCCGAATAGCATAACCTTCAATGTTCTTTCGGGGCTGTCCATCTTCATTTAGACTTATCATCTTTGCTGGACTATAAGAGTTTTGTTCATAAACATACTCAATACCAGCATCTCCTAACTCATCAAAAACAGCATTACCATTCAAATCATAATTCATTTGCCTTAGTGTTCGCCCAAAATCGTCCTTAATCATCAACTTACGAGCTACTCCATTATTATTCATGTGATTTTCTCCCGCTTCATCTAAATATGATTCATAATAAGATTTCCCATCTTCAAGATAATCATATTTCACGCCACAATCACCCATGTCATTTGCCATAGGATGATTATCAATGTCGTATTGCATAAAAAACACAACACGATTATCGCCATCTGTGATTTTCATTTTATATGTCCAACCCTCGACGTTTGTTCTTGGATTACCTTTTTCATCTAAACTAACATAAATAACTCTTTGAGGGTCATTATCATCGTAGATGTAACCAGTGCCAGCGTCGCCGAGTGAATCATACGAAGGAGTCCCATCAACATCATAATACATTTCCTTGCAGATACGTCCTTTTTCATCTTTAACTATTTGACATGATGCATAGCCAAGTGTACTCATGTGAGGATTACCAAATGTGTCAAGAAGAGTTTTTACATATGTTCCTTCAATTTCGCCATATACTATCATTGTACCGAAATCTCCATTTTCATCAGGAATAGGGTTATGATCTGCATCATACTGGAATCTATATATGGGCTTTCCTTCTTCATTATTGACTATTGTTTCAAAGGCCCATCCTTTGTTGTTAATATGGATTTTCTCCTCTGAATCCAAACTAACAGTTGTTTTCTCATTTGAATTATTCGTGTCATAAATATATAGTTTCCCTGCGTCGCCATCCTCATCAAAATATGGATTATCTTTAGCATCATAATACATTTCCTTTATTGTACGGCCCATCTCATCTTTAAAACAGTGCCGCTTACACAATCCCTTAGAATTATTGCAAGGATCCCCATTCTCGTCTATGGCAATAAGTAACTCCGAATTATTATCATCATCGTAATTCACCATATAACCGCATATGCTATTATCAACAATAAACGGAACGTTACGTGAATCAAAAAGCAATTCCTTAACAGGTCTTCCTTTAGCATCCTTGTAGATATGACGAATGGATACTCCTTCCTCTCCCTTGCCTATTGTGTCATTTGGTTTGTAGTATCTCTTAATTACTTCGTTGTGTTCATCGTCATATTCATTTTTTACCATATATGTTTCATTCTCCCACATACAAATTGGATGCATAGTTTCATCAAGGTATTTTTCATAGATTAAGCGATCTTTTTCATCGACGCAGGTCTCTTTGCATGCATATCCATTTTTGGTAATATGAGGTTTGTGGTTTTCTCCTAAATAACAAATGCGTGTTCTGGTTTCTCCATTAATTCTCTCGTATTTCCTCAAGCAACCAAAATCTCCATCAATATCAGGCATTGGTGTATGATTGTATTCATAATAGTATTCTGCGATTGTTTCTCCCTTTTCATCAAGAAACCTTTCTAACACTTCATAGCCTGAAGTGCATGTCATAGGTTTTCCTTCCTTGTCAAAATATGAAATTCTAATCGTGTTTGGCAAATACTCTGCTTTACAAATAAAAGCCCCGTTATCTTTGTTTTGAATAGGTACTCTATTGTTGTCAAAATAAATCAATGACACAATACGGTCTTGCTCGTCGTAAATCATTTCTTTTCCCGCAGCCCCTATCTCCTCATTAATACAAAAGTTGTCATTTTCATCAAGATATAATTCCTCAATTAAATTACCTCTTTTATCAAATTTGTTAACAGCTATGGCATAGCCATTTTCGGTTTTTTTGGGTTTCCCATATTTATCCGCATTAATCATTCTGACTTCCCGTCCATCATTTCCATATTCACATAAAACAAAATAGTTACCAAATGCATCTGGAACAACATTCCCCTTTAAATCAACAGAATACGTCTTTGCAATTTTCCAGTCACCTAAAACGAGCACTCTTTCTTCAATACATCGACAGATGCCATCATTATCCTCTACTGGCAATTCTTGTTCATCAACATTAATCTGCTCTTTAATTGTCAAGTCATCATTGTACCTAATTATTCGTCCACAAGTTCCATCTGCGCCTTTGGTTTTTCCCCCTTTTCTATCCAAAAACAGAATTTTTGTAATCTCCCCATGTTTGTTTTTACATTGTAATATAGAGCTTACCTCGTTCGTTTCGGCAGATTCTTCTTGGATAAACCTGATTTTCTGTGTATTGTTGCAATAATCATATTCTATTTCGCAACCAAAGTAGCCATTAATATCTTTTGTGGGTTGTAAGAATTGATCATAATATGTTTCCCGAATAATATCGCCTTCTAAGTTATGCTCTTTCATAACAGCCCAATAACCATCAGTGCATTTTTGTTGTCTTCCGACACTATCAAGAAAAACAATAACTGGGTATTGCAGTCCGCATTCCATAACTCCTAAAGCATAACAATCGTAATCTTCACTTTTCGTTCTTTGTCCATCAGGAGTGAGATAGCCTACTTTTATAATGTGCGTGCTATATTGATTATATTCCACCCATAAGGCAGTCTTTTGACGGCTGTTCTCACCGAAACTGATATATGAAGACAACCTTCCTCTTTCGTCATAGGTGATCGAACAACCCGAACACCCCTCCTTATCAAGTGTCAAATTGCCATGATTGTCTTTATATCTACTCGATATAATCCTATTTTGTTCATCATAAGTATTATATAAAACGTAATACCCGTCTTTATCTGGCACCTTATGCCCATCATCATCATAGTAACATTCTGTACTATCTCTGTTACCATATTCTATGACAGCTTCTGCATAACCTTTGTGCCCCAAACATAACTTCTTCTCTTTTAAATCATAATATGACTCCTTTATTTTCTTTCCTTCTGTATCATATGAGTATTCAATTATACAATAGTTATCTGCATCCAACATATTCTCGCCCTTGTCATCAACATTAATTTCTCTAAACAACAATCCTTTGTTATTATACTCAAACTTCCTTCCATATACTCCAGAGATGATTTTTATTGGAGTAATGCCATCTTTACCAACAAACACTCTCGAAATCTCATGGCCATCTTCGTCAAAAGTAGAATCAAATCCATGATTTCCATTGGCATGAAAACATGGCTTATCTTCACGATCAAAGTACCTCACTTTCTTAATGAGACCATACATATCGAAATAGATTCGCAAAATTGCGTAATCATCAACATTCTCAACGGCCTCGCCTTTGTGGTTCAAATAGGTTCTTTTCTCTATATATGAGCCGTCATTTTGCAATTCTTCAATCTCAATTTTGACTCCATGATATCCTCCTGAAACGTAAATATAATCATCATCTGTTTTCCCAAAGAACTTTACCTCTTCAATTTTCTCACCACAATACTTCACTTTATATTGAAAGATTCCGTCATTTGTACAACATCTTTTACCATCAGTGTTAGAAAAATACAAATGCGTAAACGTTTCATCCATTTTTTCTTCATCATAAATTCCTTTTAAATAGAATTTGTCTATTATCCTTTGGGTTCTTGAAATTTGGATTTGTCGTATTTGAAGTTGAGGCGCCATTGTCACCCAAGAATCGAAGGGATAATGGCTTGGACGTTGATTAATTGTTCTGAATCCACCAAAATCAACAGCGTTATCTATCAGTCGTCGTCCACTTTCTGTCAAAACACTAAGTTCGCTTTTTCTGAGGAGGGCATTCTCTTTTCTTTTTTTGGTATGATTAATCTTTTCTGCTACTATCTCTGCAATTCTATCATGAATCAGCTCATAAAAATTCTCCCCAACAGAAGTGATGATATGACTATTTAATAGTTCATCAATCTGTTTATTCGAGATTATTTTCAGAAGATCAGTATTACGTCTACGTATCCTCTTGCTTGATTCTCTGTCCACCAAACGCCGTTCTACATCTTCTATTTGTTTCAGGCTTAAAGAAGTTTCTCCAATAATTCTTTCGTATGCGGATTTGAGAATTCCTTCAACATTAGTCGATTCACTGAGAGATTTAAAGTCACTATTACGTTCAAGTAGCTCATAACAAATAACTGAAAGAAGGATTGTGGGGTATCCATCCCATTCTTTAGCACCAATGTATTTTAGTATAGGATTTTTAACAGGCTTTAATTTTTTACTCAAAGAAATAACTTGCTCTGCTTGCGCTTTTTGTAACGGGCGTAGAAAATAACGATTATACAAAAGCGATGTGTTTCTTGTGCTTTCATCTTGATAAGCCCAATAGTCAAGCTGCCCAATATATTCCCTTCTCATAGATAATAGTGCCCTACATGAAAAAGAAAAGCCAAATAAAGGAGAGTTTTCAGAGTGCTTATCAAAAGCTTGTTGAATTTCTTTTGGAAATGCAGGAGAAAACACTTTATTAAGCCAACTTATAAAATCACCCGATTGGGCGAATGTTTTCGAATGGTCAAAAAATTCCTCAAATTGATCAAATATCAAAACGGGAGTATATGTAAGTTCAATTCCTGGTAGAACTTCTACACAAATCCTTCGAGTCCTCAGAAACCACCAAAGAGACTTTTGCGAAAAAGTGGAATCCATTTGTTGTATCAAAGCATCACTATTCTCGTCTATTAAAGAAACAACTTTGAAGCCTTGAGAATTCATGGCAGTGGTTTCCGGATATCTATGAGTACTTCTATCTTTTAAAATAAGAGGCCTCTCACTGTTCCCAAAAAACAATGACAAATTTTGTGGAGAATTTAGAACATCGATTATTTCTTTGTCAAACAATCCTGTGTTGTAGCGTTTGCCACACCTAATGTACAACGGAAAGTATCTGTTGGATTTAAACTTAGGACATAATCCAGCATTTATTACTGAACTTTTCCCAATACCAGAGTTAGCATATAGAATAGTAATGTCATTTTTTTCTATTCTCTCGTATATTTTTTCTGTGTCTTCGGTACGACCAACAAACAAAGCGGAATCAGACTCCAAATAAGTTCTGAAACCCATATATGGATTTTTGGGTGTCTTATTCATGTGTATTATTATTTAGGATTTCTTGAATGGAAAAGTTTAATTCTTTCATGGTTTTTCCTTGAGCTTGTAGTTTCCTCCAAAGTTGTTTATTTTTAAAATAATTCTCACTAATTTTTATTTCTTCGGTTTCACCTATAAAAAAGAAATGAAGATCCGAGAACTGTTTAGGAATTAGATTCTTATCCCAACATGCTTTTATAGTCTTAATGTCCAAATCACATGTAGGATCTCCGGGGATGGGCACACCAGCCAAAATGCTTGCTAAAATTTTATCATCACACTTTAGAATTGGGATTAAGAAACTTTCAGCCCCGTTTCGCAAAACATTAGCTCCTGATTTCTTTTTTTTATCATATTTAGGAAACATGAATTCGAAGGCTATTTCTGTCAATTCTTTCACTCCCACTTCGTTTTTGTCATTTGGGGAATTATATCTTTCAATGTAATTGTGAGTTATGACGGGGACAATGTGTTTAGATCTTACAATTACATCTTGAATATTCTGCCATTGGGCTCCTGCTATTTCCGATGCATGTTCGTAATCAACCCAAACCTTAAAATTCCACCGTTTTAATGTATCTACTATTTCTTTTGTAATGCTAATATCTTCTTTTCGATGAGATATGAAAAAGTCATATATTTCATTATTGTCATTTGCACTTTCTTTTTCGTGAGATTCGCCTTCCTTTATAGTTCGAGTTATATCATCCAATATTTTATAACTACGAACATTACATCTATATGTGCTTAAGTGTTCGTTTAGTGTATTGAGTATTTCTTCTTGCCGAGCAACGTCTTCCGTTTTCTCAACCTTACCAAGCCAATAACTTCCATTGGCTTCATTCGCCTTTTTAAGAGGATATAATAAAAATTGAAACAGCCACTCTGGCAAATTACAACCAATAACTATGAATTTCTTTCCCTCTAACACCTTAGCCAATTTGAAATCTACTAATCGTTGATTGTGCAAAATATGTAGATATAATAGCAACTTTCTTTCAGTACATACCCAAGGGCAATCGCTAGCCTTGATATTTGCGCCAAAAAGATGGACAACACAGTTTTCTTGAGTTCCCAATTTCCCACCATCTTCGTCAATCATTAACACAGGATCAATTCCTTCCATGGCTTTGCCAGCTAAAAGATTGATGGTTCCATAATCTCCACCTATCACATTAAGTTCGTCTTCGATAATACCAAAAGGACAGGTTGTAAGAATTAGAGAGGGATGAGACACCAAGAGAAATTCTTTAACCTTATCATGTAGGAAAATATCTTTCTTTGCTTTTTTTGTCACAAAAAACTCTATCTGTCGCTCAAATTCATCTCTTATTTCAGGAAGATTTCCTTTATCTTTAAAATGACGATAAAGAAGTGTTAGGCCATGATACCCTTCTTTTTTCATCTTTTCGATGAGTTTGTTATCGTTTTGGTTAACATCAAGCTTTTCGTTTTTCACAAACTGATCAACAATAAAACTCTGCAGTGTTTCTTCGCCTATTATTTCGCCATTTTCATCACGTTTTCTATGCATGATTACTTCTAATCCAATAATTGGAACCACCACTTTGTCATCTATTATCTGCGATGCTATGTACTCAATTTCATCCTTGTAATTCATGGGCTGATTGTTTATTATAATTGTATTAGACAATAATTTGCTGCAAATGTAAAAAGAAATTCTTTTTCTACAATAAAAGCAATAATTCTTTTGACATAATTGCTTTTGTGTTTTAAAATGATATACTCTTTGAAATAATTAGTATTAAGACAACAAAAGGAGATCACATTTAAATTTTTCTCTTCCCACATCCCCATTTCCCCGTTTTTCCCTACCTTTGCAAATTCAATTTTTCCGAACCTTGAAAGAGCAAACAACCTCCTATATCACCATCCGCAACGCGAAGGTCAATAACCTGAAAAGCATCAGTTTGCAGATCCCGAAGAACAAGCTGGTGGTCATCACCGGCCTGTCGGGATCGGGCAAGTCGTCGCTGGCATTCGACACCTTGTACGCCGAAGGACAACGCCGCTATGTGGAGAGCCTGAGTTCGTATGCACGGCAGTTCATGGGCCGACTCAACAAACCCGACGTGGAGAGCATTACCGGCCTCTCTCCTGCCATCGCCATCGAGCAAAAGGTGAACACCCACAACCCACGCTCCACCGTTGGCACCAGCACCGAGATCTATGAGTACCTAAAGCTGCTCTACGCCCGCATCGGCAAGACCTATTCGCCTGCCTCGGGCAAACTGGTCAAGAAGCACCAAGTGATGGACGTGGTGAACTATATCCTCGGCCTGCCGAAGGGTAGTACGGCTTACATCGTCGCGCCGCTTCACCTGCCCGAAGGACGCAGCCTCGAAGAGCATCTCAACATCCTCATGCAACAGGGTTTCTACCGTATATTATATAACGGCGAGATCATCAAAATCGAGGATTTCCTCGACCAGAAGAAAAAGGTCAGCGAGAAGAAGGTGAAGCTGCTCATCGACCGCATCAAGGTCAACGAGAGCATGGACGACGCCATCGGGCGCATCTCCGACTCGGTGCAGACCGCTTTCTACGAGGGCAAGGAAACCTGCCAGGTAATCAGTGATTTAGACGGCGAGCGCAAGGAAGCCGACTTCTCTTCGCGTTTCGAGGCCGACGGTATCACCTTCGAGCCGCCTACGGCCAATATGTTTGCCTTCAACAACCCCTACGGCGCCTGCCCCACCTGTCAAGGCTTCGGCAGCGTCATCG
>JAEEGL013078924.1_pt1 | contig 18125 bp, 10 predicted proteins | sample 9134231 | NCBI WGS metagenome assembly JAEEGL01 (sample SAMN16246548, study PRJNA631951) | gut metagenome | biome: gut microbiome; feature: rumen; material: fiber-attached | host: Bos | place: Iran: Karaj | collected 2018-10 | reverse complement strand
TGCACCAGCTTCACCAGCATGAAGATGGCGTAGATCACCATCAGGGCGATCACAACCACCCGGACCAGGTTCCAGGTGGAAATGCTGGTGTCGATCTCACGGACATTGGCGGAAGCGGCAGTGGTAGCGGTTTCCGCGGCGGTTCCCTCCGCTGCGGTCTCCTCAGCCGCGGTCTCCTCCGCGGCAGGCGTCGCCTCGGCCACCGTTTCCGTGGCCGCGGTTTTGGGCTCCATGTTGTCCGCCATGATGCCCAGCGTCACGACGGCGATCAGCAGCGCCGCCAGGATGGCCACGCCGGCGACCAGCCGTGTTTTGTTCCGGCGGATTTCCGGATTCTTGCTGAAAATCACAAACAGGGCGACAGCGCCGCCGATCAGCAGGAACAGCAGCACGAGGCGGATGATGCGCAGGGGCTGGGCGTGGTCCACAGCGTCCGTCTGCACCTCAGCCGCCGCCGTTTCGGCGGTCTTGGTCCGGGTGGCCTGGGCCTTCGTCGCCGTGTCCTGCGCGAGGGCCTTGAGCTCGGCGATCTTCGCGTCGGTGTCCGCGTTCACCTTCACCATGTCGGCGTCCATGTTCGCGGCTTCCTCCGCGACGCGCCGGTTGTAGGTGTAGGCGTCCTCGTTGTAGGCGTTAATCTCGTCGATCTTGCCGCTGACAAAGATCAGGCCGGCCACCAGAATGGCCACGATGATCGCCGAAACGATCAGGAAGCGCTTGACGTTGAGCTTGGGCGCTTCTTCTTCAAACTCGCCGCGGAGTTTGGCCAGATAGCGAAGCTGTTCGACGCGGTTGTTCGTCGTCGGCGCTTCGATCTTCTGAATTTTCGGTTTCTTCGCGCTCATGTGCCCACCTTCCTCAACGCCGACTGAATGGCCTTGTTGCACAGGATCATGACCAGGAACAGCACCGTGGCAATGGCTGAAGCATAGCCCATCTCAAACCGGGAGAAGCCGTAGTCGAACAGGTGTGTGACGATGGTGCGGGCGGCATAGTCCGTGGAGGGATAGCCGGCCAGCGCACGGGGCACGTCCGAGACGTTGAAGGCCGAGGTGATGGACATGACGGCGCCGAAGAGCAGCATGGGCTTCATGCTCGGGAGGGTGATGTGGTACAGCTCCTGCCAGCGGTTGCGGACGCCGTCCACATAGCCGGCCTCGTACATGGAGCGGTCCACGCCCTGCAGGCCGGCCACGAAGGACAGGAAGCCCGTGCCCATGCTCATCCACAGGATGACGATGATGATGACCGTCAGGATGTAGCGGGGGTCGGACAGCCACAGGATCGGGGAGTCCACCAGGCCGAAGTTCACCAGGAAGGAGTTCAGATAGCCGTAAACGTCGCCCTTGAAGATGATGGAGAAGATGTAGTACGCGTTGCCCGCGATGGAAGGCGCGTAGAAGACCACCACGGCGATGGTGCGCAGCCAGCGGGGCAGCTCGTTGATGAACCAGGCGAAGAGGAAGGACAGGATGTATCCGATGGGGCCCGTGATCACGGCGATGACGAAGGTGTTCTTGACGGCTGTCAGGAAGACCTCGTCCTGCAGGATCAGGTTGATGTAGTTCTGGAAGCCGATGAACCTGGGGGCCTCCAGGATATTGTAATAGGTAAAGGAGTAGTAGATGGACGTACAGATGGGCAGGATGAAGAAGGTGAAGAACAGAAGCGCGTAGGGCAGAAGGAAGACATAGCACGTCTTCATCTTGAGCGCTTTCTTCCAGCCGTAGCCGATGCTCTCACGCTTGATGGCCCAGTAGCCTTTTTTCTTTCCGGTTGCCTGCATGCGATTTCCCTCCTTTCCCGTTCCTTATTGTCCTGCCGGGGTGCCGGCTGTGTCGGGGGTCTCCCCGCTCCCTCCGCCCTCGTCGGGAGGGGCCGCCGTCCCCTGCTGCGCCTCGAGCAGTTCCGCCTCGCTGGTGGGCAGGCCGAACTCCCTGCGCTTGATCTTGATCTCCTCGTTGATGGTCTGGGTGTAGGTGAGGAGGGTCTCACGCGCATCCTCCTTGTTGTTGATGACGCGGCGGATGGCGTTGGTCATGTGACGGGTGGTGGAGTAGCCGCCGGCGATCTCCGGGAAGCCCCGGGTCCAGCTCATCTGCTCGGACAGGATGGCGTACTGGTCGTCCGACCAGCCCAGCTGCTTCAGGGCGCGCTTGTTGGCGGTGGTGTAGCGCGCGGAGGATCCCAGCACGCTCTCCATCTCGCGGCCGAATTCCACCTGGGTCTCGGCGTCGGTCCACCACTGCAGGAAGATCCAGGCGTCCCGCTTGATGTCCTCGTCGTCGGTGGCGATGATCATGCAGCACAGGCCCTGGGCGTGCACGGTGCGGTCGATGCCGTCCGCGGCGGGCTCGCCGGTGCCGGGGTTGATCACGCCGTCGCCGCGGTAGGTGCCCGGGAAGTAGGTGAAGTCCCACAGACCGCGGATCTCGGGCGCGGACACGGCGAGCGTGTTGTACATGGAGTAGTTGGCCACGCCGATGGGCATCTGGCCGGTACGGAAGCGGCTGACGAAGTCATACACGATGGGCAGGCCGTAGTCGTTGTACAGGGAGGTGTACAGCTTGAAGGCCGCGACGCCGGCCTCGGAATCGATCTCGGTGCGCATGGCGTTGTCGTCATAGATGCGGCCGCCATACTGGTAGATCAGGGAGTTCAGCACGGACATGTCGGGGTTGGCGATATCCGGATAGGGCACGCCCACGTCCATGTTGTTGCCCTGGATGGTGGGCAGCAGGGCGATGAGGCCCTCCCAGGTGGAAAGATCCTCCACCGTGATGCCGTATTCCGCCAGCACGTCGGTGCGGTAGAAGATGACGGAGAACTCCTGCGTCTCGGGGAGAGCCCAGACATGGCCGTTGTAGCGGAAGGGCTGCAGGGCGCTGTCGTAGTAGTCCGTCACGACCTCGTCGTAGCTCTTGACGGTGTAGGTGCCGTCCTCGCCCGCCTCAAAGTTCGCGGCGACCCAGTCGGCGTCGAACTGGTCCATTGGCTCCACGGCGTTGCGCATGGCGTAGTTGACGGGGAACCAGGAGCCCACCGACAGCACCACATCCGGTCCGTTGCCGGCCACCACGGCGGTCAGCAGGGTGTCGGCCAGGACCAGCTTGACGTTCACGCGGACGCCGTACTTGGTGGTGAAGGACTGGTCGATCATGGACTTCAGGATGGTGGACTGGTCGCGGCCCGTGGTGATCCAGACCTCCAGCACGCGCTCGTTGTCGTCGTACTTGTCGCCCAGGGCGTCATAGTCCACGGTGTAGGAGGCCACCAGGGAGCGGATCTCGTGCCCGAACCCGGGGAAGAAGCCCTGGCTCAGGGTGGGCAGCTGCGCGTTCTCGCCGCTGATGATGATCTGGTCGATGTCCAGCTTGGTCTCGGACATGTTCTGCATGGCCGTGCCCAGGGATGTGATGTTGTCCTTGAAGTTGCCGAAGGACTGGGTGATGCGCTCGGTGTGGATGACGAAGCCCTCCAGCTGCACGGCCAGGGTCTGCGCCACGGCCACGCGGTCGGACTTCTGGCCCGTGATGCGCACGGTGTCGTCCACCAGCTTATAGAGCCGCTTGCTCTCCAGGTCCATGGCCTCGATGACCTCGGGATAGGTGCTCTCCAGGTTATAATCGCGGAAGCGGTCGGGGTTGACGCCGGTCAGCACCAGGATCCGGCGGTAGATGCGGTTGAGGCGGTCCAGGGAGTTCTTCATCTCCTGCAGGATCGGGCCCATCTCGCCCAAGGTCGCCTCCAGGCGGATGGTGTGCTCGCCGGCTTCGAGATAGAAACGCGCGTTCTCGGTGGCCGTGGCCTTGCCGTTCTCGTCCCAGGCCGTCTCGCGCTGCAGGGTGTACATGCCCCAGGCGTTCTCGTAGGAGAAGGACAGGGTGGCCATCTCCCGGAAGGGGACCTCGCCGTCGATGTACAGCGTGCGGCAGGAGATGGCGCCGCGCTGGTGGTTCTGCCGGGCCTTGATGGTGATGTTGTACCAGCCGCTCTCCGGCACCTCAAAGGTCCACTCGATCCACTGACCCGCGGCGTTCCACGCGTCGCCGCCGATGTAGTTGAAGACCGTGTGGTACACGTCGTAGGGCACCGTCGCCGGGGAAGACCGGTCGTAGCGGGCGTACAGGGACGGGGAAGACGAGCGGCGCTGGAAATCGAACGTCACCTTGCCGTCCTCGCCGATCACCAAGCCCTCGGCCTCGATGGTGCCTATGTAGTCCTTCGAGCCCTCGCCGACCTCGGCGCCCTCGTACTGCGCGGCATACTCATCGTAGCTGCGGAAGGACTGCACCGGCACGATGCGGATGGAGCGGATGTCCATCGGCTCGTTCACGGCGCGGAAGGCGATCACGTTGTCGCCGGGCTGCAGGTGGATCTGATAGGGGTTCACCTCGTAGCCCATGGCGTCCTTCAGATAGACCTCCTGCCAGGCGATGATCTCCACCTGGGAGGGGCGCCGCTGGTTGCCCTGGTTGTCCAGGCGGCGGGACTCGTCCATCTCGCCGTCATGCCAGATACGGTAGAAGGTCAGGGAGTCCGCGCCGTCGTATGGGATGACCAGGCCGTTCCCGTCGTCCAGATAGAGCGCGCGCTCCAGATCCACGCCGCGGCTCTCCGGGGCGCGATACGTGACGACGATATTGGCCATGCATTCGGCGGGCACGTCCTTCACCGTCCAGGCGACGAAGGAGCCGCTGGCGGTGTGCAGGTAGGCGCCTTCCTCGTCCTGCTCCACGACGGCCAGGTCCGTGGCCGTGGCTTCGCCGTACTCAAAAGCGTCCGCGCCGGCGGCGACGAGACGGAAGTCCGTCACGTCCACCTCGATCTCCGACGCAAGGGAAGGCAGATCCGACCAGGAAGCCAGATACTCGGGGTATCCGTCTGTCCGGTCCTGCTCACCGGTCTTGCTCAGATCCTCACCCTTGTACTTGTCGCTGAAGTCCTGGCTCCCGCCCGAGGCGAGCACCAGGACGACGATCAGCGCGGCGATCACCGCCAGCACGATCAGGATCCGAATCCAACTTTTCTGCTTCATAGCCTCGCTCCCCCAACCAAGTGACATTGCGCCGGACCCTTCCGGCGGAGACTGGCAATCCGAATCACGGGACGACAAAATATGAAGGTTTGCCTGAAAAATCAGCGTCATTATATCGCAATCGCCCTGTTGTGTCAACGGTTTGTTTACAGTCTGTTCACAGTACGCGGGCACGCCCGGGCCCCGGGCTTCGCCTGCGGAAAGCCGTACGGGGGACCGGGACCGCCGGTCCGGACACCGCGCCGCCGGCCCGCTGCCGCAAAAAAGACAAAGGAGGCACAATCCGACGGGCGGGAAGCCCCGTCGGTCCAGGCGATCGCTTCCTGCCGCGGGGCGGCGGCGCTTTCCGACGCCGGGCGCGCACGCGCGATACTCGCGGCAGGAGAACGCTTGCCACGGACGGCGGTTTGTGGTAAGATGCAGACAAGCCTGAAACAGATGGGAGGCATTTGCGTGGAAGCGCTTGCGATCCAGACCGTTCCCTTTCTGAACACCCTTGCCGGCATCCGCGTCGAAATCGTCACGAAGCTGTTCAACCTGATCACCTACCTGGGCGACGAGAAGCTGTTCGTCGTCATCGCCATGGTCGTGCTGTGGTGCTTCTCCAAGCGCGGCGGCCTGTACATGCTGACGGTGGGCTTCGCCTCCAGCGGCATCGGCCAGGCGCTGAAGATGCTCCTGGGGATCCCGCGCCCCTGGAACCTGGGCTTTGAGGACGCAGACCCCATCGCCAAAGGCGGCTGGGAAGACAGCGGCCTGGGCAAGATCATGAACAAGCTGGGCGGCGGGGCGGACGGCTGGTCCTTCCCCAGCGGCCACACCCTCATCAGCGTGGGCACCTACGGCGCGCTGGCGGCCTGGTTCAAAAACAAGTGGGTCAAGGTCATCGGCATCGTGCTGGCGGTGCTGATCCCCTTCACCCGCCTGTACCTGGGCGTGCACACTCCCGTGGACATCGTGGGCGGCGCGGCGCTGGCCCTGCTGCTGGTGCTGCTCCTCCAGCCCGTCTTCGAGTCCGACGGCCGCGGCAGGGTGCGGGCCGTGCTGATCGCCAACATCGTGATCACGGCGGCCCTGCTGGGGCTGATGTACCTGACGCAGCCCGCCGACCTCGCCGGGGAGGACATCCACAACTACGCCAGCGGCATCAAGAACCTGTGGCAACTGGTGGGCGCCACCTTCGCGGTGTGGATCGCCTTCGAGGCGGACGAGAAGTGGCTGCATTACGACACCAGGGCCGTCTGGTGGGCGCAGATCCTCAAGATCATCGGCGGCTGCGTGATCGTCCTCGGCATCCAGACCGTCGTGCAGAAGGTCTTCGGCTACAACAGCAGCCGCGACTTCCTGGACCTGGAGAACATGACGAAGATGGGCGTCATCGCCTGCGGCGCCAACTTCCTGGCCCTGCTGGGCGGCGCCGCCGTCTGGCCCGCGACCTTCAAGTGGTTCGGGAGACTCGGCAGGAAATGACGGATGGGCGGTCCCGCCTGCCCGCCGTCAATGCCGCGCGCATCCCGTCCCCCGATCATCCGTACGATCCGGCATCCACTGCTCATCCTCATCACCGACCGCCATGCGCAAGGAGGTACCCGCCATGTCCCTGACACCCGCCGACATCGCATCCATGCTGGACCACTCCACCCTTCAGCCCTTCCTGACCGAGGATGACATCCGCCGCGGCGCGGAGGTCGCCCTGAAGTACCACACCGCCTCCATGTGCGCCCGCCCCTGCGACGTGCCGGTCATGGCCGAGCTGCTGAAGGGCAGCGGCGTGAAGGTCTGCACCGTCATCGGCTTCCCCCATGGGGCCCATGAGACCGCCGTCAAGGTGGCCGAAGCCGACCTCGCCCTGGAAGAGGGCTGCGAGGAGCTGGACATGGTCATCAACATCGGCCGCATGATCCGCGGCGACGAGGACTATGTCCGGGAGGAGATCCGGCAGATCGTCGATCACGCGCATCAGAAGGGCGCCATCGTCAAGGTCATCATCGAGACCTGCTACCTCACCGACGAACAGAAAAAGCGCGCCTGCGAGCTCTCCGAGGAGGCCGGTGCCGACTTTGTGAAGACCTCCACCGGCTACGGCAGCGCGGGCTGCACCATCGACGACCTGAAGCTGATGCGGGCCGCGGTCTCCGACAAGGTGCGGGTCAAGGGCTCCGGCGGGATTCGGGACCTGGACACCGTCCTGGCCGCAAAAGCCGCCGGCGCGTCCCGCTGCGGCGTCTCCGCCACGGAGAAGATCATGGCCGAGGCCGAGGCCCGGTTCGCCGCGGGGACCCTCTGAGCATCCATCCCGAAAACAGCATCGACATCAGCGCGAAGACGCCTGCCCCACCGTGCCCATCGACACCGGAAGCCGCGCCTTCGCGCTGAATTTGTATCCACGTCCGCTTTCCGAAAGGGGAAAACCGCATGCAGACTCTGAAAAAGTGCCGGGGCATATACCTGCTGGTCCTCCTCGCCATGTGCGGCCTGTCGGCTTCCGCGATGGGCATCCTCACCAACACGGCCAACGTCTTCTTCGAACCGATCGAGAACTCCCTGGGCGTGGAGACGGCTCCCGTCAAGCTGACCCTGACCATCAGCAACCTGGTCTTCGCCGTGGCCGGCATCCTGGCCGCGCGGATCATCAACGCCAGGAACTTCCGCCCCGCGGTGATCGCCTGCAGCCTGGTCTACGCGGGCAGCACCGCCGCGCTGGCCCTGTGCGGCGATCTGGTCTCCCTGTACGCGGTCAACGCCGTCCGCGGCTTTGCCGGAGGCATGGTGGGCAATGTGGTGGCCACCACGGTCATCGGCTACTGGTTCGCCACGGACACGGGCTTCATCAGCAGCATTGCGCTGGGCGGCTCCGGCCTGATCGGCGCCCTGTTCACCATCATCCTCGGCGCCATTGCGGGCACCGGCCCCGACGGCTGGCGCCTCGCCTACCTGGTGGCGGGCATCGCGGTGCTGGCGCTGAACCTGCCCGCCATGCTGCTGCCCATCACCTTCCGCCCTCATGACGCCGGCATGGAGGCTCTGCGCGTCGAGGCCGCGGCGAAAGGCGGCAAGACCGCGGCGCCGAAGACGCGGACCGGAAACTCCAGGTCCCTGGCCGTGCTGATCATCGCCATCGCGCTGGTCTCCGTCGCCTCCTTCTGCTGCGCCCTTCCCCAGCTGCTGACGGGCATCGCCGGCTCCTATGACCTGGCGGTGGCCGGCACGGTCTTCACCGCCGTCACCCTGGTGATGAACACCGTCGGCAAATTCCTGTTCGGCGCCATGACCGACCGCCTGGGCGTGAAGTGGTCCGTGGTCATCTACGGCGGGGTGATCGCCCTGGGGTATGTGATCCTCTTCACCCTCCGCAGCACCGTGCCCGTGCTGATCAGCTCCGCCTTCATCGGCCTGTGCTTCTCCATCCCCACCGTCGGCGCGGTGATGATCTGCCGGGAGCTGTTCAGCTTTGAGCGCTACAGTCAGGTCTTCCCGAAGATCAACCTCGGCGCCACCGCGGCCAACGCCATCGGCTACCCCGTGCTGGCGGCGATCTACGACGGCTCCGCCTCCGCGGACGGCGTCAGGAGCTATAACGGGTCCATCATCCTGGTCTTCGCCTGCATGCTGCTGGCCGTCGCCGGCGTGATCGTCGCCTACAGGCTCGCGGACAAGGAAGCCGCCGCGAAGTGAGCCCGGCACAGCACGCATTTTCCTCCCTTCGGGGAGGATTTTTCGATCCGCTCGGAACTTTCCGGAGCGGGCCGCGTCATAACAGGCGAAACCCAGGCGGAACCGCCCGCCCGGCCGGGGGCGTCCGCGGGAGACACCGAACGAGCATCCGATCATCACGAATATACGGGAGGAATGAATCATGACACGCATCCGCAGTTTTCTCTGCCTGCTGCTGGCGGCCGTGCTCGCGCTGAGCTGCGCCGTCCCCGCCCTGGCCGACGTCCTGTACCGGAAGGGGGACACCGGCGACGAGATCACCCGCATGCAGGCCCGCCTGCAGGAGCTCGGCTACCTGGAGCGGGACCCCGACGGCATCTTCGACGACGACACCGAGGCGGCCCTGTATCTCTTCCAGAACTTCCACGGCCTGCTGGCCACCGGCATCGCCGACACCCGGACCCTGGATCTCCTCTATTCCGACGGCGCCAAGTCCCTGGAAGAGGTATGGTACTGGGATGACTATGAGGTCGAGGCGTGTTACGAGTCCGATGCGTACTGGAACGCGCCCGCCATGGCCGCCATGCCGGCGCCCATGGGCACCGCCGCCCCCAAGGGATGGGGCAGCGCGCCGGACCGGGAGGGATGGAACACCAACGAATACGCCTACATCACCGAAAACGGCTTCCAGAGCGTGAGCTCCGCGCCGCTGTCCACCTTCGCGGCGGACGTGGATACCGCCTCCTACACCCAGGTCCGCTCCCTGGTCCTGTCCGGCCGTCAGGTGCCCGCCGACGCGGTGCGGATCGAGGAGATGCTGAACTACTTCAGCTACGATTACGATCAGCCCGAGGGGGACAGCCCGCTCGGCGTCACCATGACCCTGGGCCCCTGCCCCTGGAATGAGCAGACCCTGCTGCTCCAGGTCGGCCTGCAGGCTGCCGTGGTCATGCCGGAGGACCGCCCGCGGCACAACCTGGTCTTCCTGATCGACGTGTCCGGCTCCATGTTCGGCGCGGACCGGCTGGATCTGGTGAAGCGCGCCTTCCTGCTGCTGGTGGAGACCCTGGAGCCCACCGACACCGTGTCCATCGTCGTGTACGCCTCCCAGGACCGGGTGGTGATCGAGGGCGTTCCCGCCTCGGAGAAGACCACCATCATGGCGGCCACCAACGGGCTGGAGGCCGGCGGCTCCACCAACAGCGCCTCCGGCATCCGCACCGCCTATCAGATCGCCGAGCGCTATGCGAGCGAGGGCAGCGTCAACCGCATCATCATGGCCACCGACGGCGACTTCAACGTCGGCACCACCAGCGAGGGCGACCTGGCCCGGCTGGTGCTGGAAAAGAAGCAGGGCGGCGTGAAGCTGACCATGCTGGGCGTGGGCTACGGCAACTACAAGGACGCGAAGCTGGAGACCCTGGCCGACTACGGCGACGGCAACTACTACTATCTCGACAACATCTACGAGGCCCGGCGCGCCCTGGTCACCGAGGCGGGCGGCACCTTCGTGGAGGTGGCCCGGGACGTGAAGCTGCAGGTGGACTTCAACCCGGCGATGGTCCGGGGCTACCGGCTGATCGGCTACGAAGACCGGGTCATGGCGGCCCAGGACTTCGACGACGACACCAAGGACGGCGGCGAACTGGGCAGCGGCCATCGGCTGACGGTGCTGTACGAGATCGTGCCAGTGGCCAGCAGCTTCGAGCTTCCCGCCGTGGAGAGCCGCTATGCCCAGCCCGGCGGGAACGACAGCGGCGAGTGGCTGACCCTCAGCATCCGCGCCAAGCTGCCCGGGGAGGAGGAGAGCCGTCTCTGGAGCTATCCCCTCACCGGCGAGCCGCTGGCGGAGCTGCCGGAGAACATGCGTTGGGCCGCGGCGGTGGCCGAGGCGGGCATGATCCTGCGGAACAGCGAGTACAAGGGCACCGCCACCTGGGCGAGCGCCCTGGCCCTGGCCCGCAGCTGCCCCGGCGTCACCGGCGACGCCTTCAAGGAGGAGTTCGTCTACCTGTTGACCCTGATGGAACGCGCGCAGTGACCTTTCCAAAGCAAAAGAGCATCGCCCGGCACACACGCCGGGCGATGCTTTGGTTTTCGTTCCGACAGGGGATGCGGCTCACCTCAGCACGGCGCTGGTCTGCCCCTGCAGGGTCAGGACCGTGCCCTCAAGGGTGGCGCCGCCCATGCCCGCCACGGCGGTGACCGCCGCGAAGGGGATGTCCGTGGCCTCCGCCAGGTCCACGGTGATGGTGCGGGTGGTGGTGTTGTGGAGCACCGCCACGGTGCCGCCGTTCCACTCGCTGACAAAGCCGCTGACCTTGACGCCGGGGAAGGTCAGGGGGGTGAAGCTGCCCCGGGCGATCTCCGGGTTGGCCCGGCGGATCATCAGCAGGCGCTTGTAGTGGGTGAAGAGGCTGGTGCCGTCCTGGAGCTGGTCCGCGGCGGTCTCCTGCACCTGCTTGGCGGGATCGTAGTCCGCGCCGGACGGGTCGGCCACGGTGTCCCCGTCGCCCCAGACCATGGCCAGGCGGCGGTTGGCGTCGGTGTTGGAGCTGCCCCGGCTGCCCTTCATGCCCAGCTCCTCCCCGTAGTAGATGAAGGGAGATCCGGGAGAGAGGATGTAGAGGTTCGCGGCCATCTGCATCCGGCCGTTGAAGACCGGCAGGTAGCCCGCGGCCCGGTCGGTATCGTGGTTGGCGATGAAGGGCACGTTCCGGGCGCCGGGGATGGCGGAAAGCGTGGTCATGCGGCTGTTCAGGTAGTTGACCCAGCGGTGCACGTCGCCCGCCTGGGCCGTCTCGGAGATCAGGCCGCTGGCCTGGCTGGTGGTGAAATTGAAGCAGTTGACCGCCACGGCGTACTGGTCGGTGATGCCGTCCGAATCCCAGACCTCGGCCACCGTCCACATATCCGGATACTCGGCCCGCAGGGTCTCCAGGTACCAGGTCCAGAACGCCACGGAGCGCGGATTGTCACCGAGGTAGATGTACTTTGCGGCGTCGAAGCGGAAGCCGTCCACGCCCAGGTCCAGCCAGAAGCGGGCGACCTTCAGCATCTCCTGCCGCACGGCCTCGTTGTCGAAGTTCAGCTCCGGCATGGAGTCGGAGAAGTTGGCCTCCACCAGCAGGCCGCTGACCGGGGTGCGGGTGAAGTGGCGCCCGGCGGGGACGGTGTCCCCGTCCGCGATCCAGGTGTAGAAGTCATAGTAGGCGTTGGAGGGATTCTGCATCAGGTGCGCGTTGCAGAAATTCCGGTACCAGCGGCACTGGCTGCCGGTGTGGTTGATGGGCAGGTCGATGATCAGCAGCACGCCGCGCTCGTGGCAGAGCTCCGCCAGCTCCCGCAGGTCGTCGTTCGTGCCGAAAACGGGATCCACCCGGTAGTAGTCCGTCACGTCGTATTTGTGATAGCTGGGGGACACGAAGATCGGCGACAGCCAGATGCCGCCCACCCCCAGGCTCCGGCCGGAGGCGGGATCGCCGTCGTTCAGGTAGTCCATGCGGTCGATGATGCCCCGCAGGTCGCCGACGCCGTCCCCGTCGGAATCGGAGAAGGAGCCCACGAAGATCTCATAGAAGACCACATTGCCGTCGCGTACGTCCCAGCCCTCGTGAAAGACCACATCCTCCACGACATACTCGCCGGACTCGGCGCAGGCGGCGGCCAGGATCATCAGAACGGCCAAAACACAGCAGCCCAGACGCTTCAACATAGAGATCCCTTCCTTTTGCGGTTTTGCTGCCCTTATCATCCCACGATTCGCCGCGCTTGTCAAGCGGGGGAAAGCGTGATATAATGCGCCCAACACATCCGTTCTTTCATGCGATCCGACAGGGGGTGAGACCCGTGCACGCACTCTATACGGAGGAGGAAGCCGCCGCGCTGCGGAAAAGGGCCGGGCGGTGCCGCCTCGCCATGCTGCTGACCGCGGGCATCGGGCTGGCGCTCTGCGTGGTCCTCTGCTTTCTGGTGACCACCGCCAACGCCGGGCGGATGCAGATTGCCGTGATCGCCGTGTCTGTCCTGGCGGGGTGGGCCGTGATCCTGATCTGGGCCCTGGGCCGGCAGCCCTCCCACGCCGAGGGCACCCACATGGAGAGCCTGCTGGCCAACACGGAGCGCGAGTTCCACACGGGATATCTGACCCCGCAGCCCCAGATCCGGCATCTGCCCCGCAGCATCCAGGTGCAGACCGTGCTGCTGGAGACGGAGGACCATCAGCAGCGCAAGCTGAGCGTGCTGGCCCGCAAATGCGCCGATCTGCCGCAGCGGAACATCCTTGTGCGGGTGGAGACGGCCCGGAACTACATCATCGCCTGGGAGGTGGCCCATGACGAAGCGTGAGCGCGTCTCCCGGCAGGTGCCGCTGATGATCCTCTGGGCCATGCTGAGCGCCCTTGTGTGGAGCTTTGTCTTCAACATCATCACCGACACGGATCCCACCCGCAAGCTGACCCTCTTCGCGGACGCGGAGACCCCCGGCGCGGCTGAGCTGGCCGCGGAGCTGGAAAAGGAGACCGGCGCGGGCATCCGCATGGTGAAGGTGCACCCCTTCACCTACGCCATGATGGACGCCTCGGAGATCAACGGCTCCGACCTCTACATCGTCTCGGAGGAGCGCTTCGACGAGTTTGCCGCCTGGTACGCGCCGGTGCCGGAAAGCCTGCGGGACGGACACACCCTGAGAGAGTCGGACGGCGAGCCCCGGGGCATCCTGATCCACGACCCGGAAGCCGCTCCGGACCAGGCCTGGATCCGGTTCGGGCAGCAGCGCTACTATCTGACCTTCGGCGTGAAGTCGCGCCATCTCCCCGGCGGCGAGGACCCGGTGGACGCGGAGGCCGTCGCCTGCGCGGAGCACCTGCTGCGGCTGTTCCCGACCCAATGACCGGCACGGACCGGATAACGAACGAAAAGGAGACTTCCCATGAACACGAAAGCCCTGACCGCGATCCTGGTGCTGGTCCTGAGCCTCGCGCTGTGCGCCGGCGGACTGGCCGACAGCTCCCTGTACGTGAAGAAGGTGGACAACCTGCCCGAGGATTTCATCTTCGGCATGGACGCCTCCATCGTGCTGGCGGAGGAAGCCAGCGGCGTGAAGTACTATGACTTCGACGGCAACGAGGCCGACGTCTTTCAGGTGATGGCGGACGCGGGCATCAACACCATCCGCATCCGCGTGTGGAATGATCCCTTCGACGCCCAGGGCCGGGGCTACGGCGGCGGCAACTGCGACATCCGCACCGCCGTGGAGATCGGCAGGCGGGCCACCGCCGCGGGCATGGGCGTGCTGATCGATTTCCACTACTCCGATTTCTGGGCGGATCCCGGCAAGCAGATGGTGCCCAAGGCCTGGAAGGGCATGAACATCGAGCAGAAGACCCAGGCGGTCTATGAGTTCACCCGGGACTGCCTGATCCAGCTGCGGGACGCCGGCGTCAACGTGGTCATGGTGCAGGTTGGCAACGAGACCAACGGCAGCCTGTGCGGCGAGCGCACCTGGTTCAACATCACCTACCTGATGGACGCGGGCATCCGGGCCACGAGGGAGATCTTCCCGGACGCGCTGACCGCCGTCCATTTCGCCAATCCGGAGAAGGTCGGCAGCTATGCCACCTATGCCTCCAAGCTGGACTACTACGACGTGGACTATGACGTGTTCGCGACCTCCTATTATCCCTACTGGCACGGGTCCCTGGAGAACCTGGCCACGGAGCTGGACGGGGTCGCGGTGACCTACGGCAAGAAGGTCATGGTGATGGAGACCTCCTACGCCTACACCGGCGCGGACATGGACTTCTCCGGCAACACCATCGGCGACGGCGGCGCCGTCGTCAAGGACTATCCCTTCAGCGTGCAGGGCCAGGCCAACCATCTCCGCGCAGTCACCGACACGGTGGTCAACCGCACCTCCGCCGGCATCGGCGTGGTGTACTGGGAGGGCTGCTGGATCCCGGTGGGCACATCCTCCTGGGAGGAGAACCATGTGCTGTGGGAGACCTACGGCTCCGGCTGGGCCTCCTCCTACGCGGGCAGCTACGATCCCAACGACGCGGGCAAGTACTACGGCGGCAGCGCCGTGGACAACCAGGCCCTCTTCGACGCCGCGGGCCATCCCCTGGAATCCCTGAAGGTCTTCGGGCTGATGCGCACGGGCAACGAGATCGGGCTGAAGGCCGACGCCATCGAGGACGTGACGGTGATCTGCGACCTGAACGCCCCGCTGGCGCTGCCGGAGACGGTGAACGCCGTCATGACCGACAACAGCAGACAGGCCGTGCCGGTGGTCTGGGACTTCACCGAAGAGCAGGACAGCCTCATGCACGGCGGCGGCGTGGCGCAGTACGTGATCACCGGCGAGGCCGGGGGCATGGAAGCCAGGTGCTATGTCTCCATGGTGGAATACAACTACCTGACGGACTACAGCTTTGAGGACGGCAGCGATGCCTGGGTGGTCACTGACCTGGGGCAGACCCAGGAGCTGTACGTGGAGGACAAGGTGACCGACTCCCTCACGGGCTCGAAGCACCTGCACTTCTGGAGCGCGGTCCAGGACAGCGTGCGCTTCACCGCCGAGCAGACCGTCACCGGGCTGCCCGCGGGGCGGTACAAGTTCAGCGTCTCCATCATGGGCGGCGACGGCGGCACCACCGACATCTACGCCTATGTGAAGGTCAACGGGGAGACCGTCGGCACCGCGCCGATGCAGATCACTTCCTACGGCAATTGGGACACGGGCCTCGTTCCCGCCTTTGAGGTGGCGGAGGGCGACGAGGTCATCGTGGGCGTGTACGTGCGCTGCCAGGGCGCGGGCAGCGGCGCCTGGGGCAAGATCGACGACGCCCTGCTGAATTCCGTGAAGTAACGGGTCCCCTCCGGGAGCCGCTCCGCCCGGGGCGGCTCTTTCCGTTGGCACGCGGGCCCCGGCCGCGCACGGGATTCACCTCTTGCAATTTTCCGCCCGATGTGCTATCTTACAGGTGCCGTATCCGCGATGAAGACCGGGTCCCGTGCGATGGGTCAGTGTGAACCCTGTCAGGGCCGAAAGGCAGCAGCAGTAAGCATGAGGCACATGTGCTGCGGGCCAGCCCTGTCTGAGCGGTGCGGTTTTTCCATGAGCACCCGGGCCGCCCCCCCATTCTGTGAAGGGCGGTCATTTGGCGTTTCTCCGCCCTTCATCCGAGAACCCGGAGGTCTCCATGTCTCATCCGCTTCTTCAGGCCCTTCGCTCCCCCGAGGCCCTCCGCGCCGCTGACCGCGTGAACGCCCGCGGCGTGACCGCCCTGACCGGCATCAACGAAACGCTGGCGGTCCTGCTGGCGGCTTTTGCCGCGGAGGAAACGGGCAGGCGCGTGCTCTTTCTCTCCCCCACCGACCTCTCCGCCACCCACGCCGGAGATGACGCCCGGCAGGTGCTGGGGGACGGCGCCGCGGCCCTGACGGGCGGGGAGATCGACCTGACCCGGGGATCCAGCGGCCTGGAGAGCGCCTGGCGCAGACTGGAGACCCTGGCCCGGGCCGGCCGGGGCGAGGTGCGCCTGCTCTGCGCTTCCGCCGAGGCCATGCAGCAGCGGATGGGCGACCCGGCGATCTTCCGCAGGGCCGCCGTCACCTTGCGTCCGGGCAGCCGGATGCCTCCGGACGAGCTCATGGACCATCTGGTGCGGATCGGCTACGAGCGGGTGGACCTGGTGGAGGGCAAGGGGCAGTGCGCCCGCCGGGGCGATATCGTGGACGTATACTCCCCCGATGCCGCCAACGCCTTCCGCGTGGAATACTTCGACGACGAGATCGACGGCATCCGCGCCTTCGACGCCATCAGCCAGCGCAGCCTGGCGAATCTGGACGAGGCGGTGCTGATCCCGGCCGGCGAGGCGCTCCTGGATCCCGCCGACGCCGACGCGGCCGCCCTGCGGATGCGCATGGCCCTGCGGGAGCTGAGCGAGCGGCCGGAAGCCGATCCCCTCTTCGCGGACCTGCCGCCCATGCCGGAGGACGAGGAGGAGGAGCAGGCGCGGGCGAAGACCGCGAAGAAAGCCCGGGACACCGCGCCCTCCGCCTCCCGGACCGCGGAGCTGAGCCGCCGCCTGGCGGGGCTCATGCGCGACGCCGAGAGCGTGGCCCAGGGGATGCCCTTCCGCCGCCAGCGGTTCTGGCTGCCGGTGCTGCAGGAAGACAGCCATACCCTGCTGGACTGGTACGCCCCGGATCTGGTCTTTCTGTATGAACCGGACCAGCTGCGGGACCGCATGCGGATCCGCCAGGCGGGCTTCCTGCAGGACCTCACCGCCGCCATGGAGCGGGGCGAGGCCGTGCGCGGACAGGAAGGCCTGCTCTCCTCCTGGGAGGAGCTGCTCCCCCTGCTCACCGCAGGGCCCGCGGTGGCCTGCACGGAGCTGCTCCGGGGCCTGGGCGGCCTGAAGCCCGACGCCGTGGAGAACCTGGAGGCCGTATCCCTGGCGGGGTACGCTTCCCAGCTGCGCACCCTGGCCGAGGACCTGAAGAGCTGGCAGGAGCGCGGCGACAGGGTCGCCCTGCTCTCCGGCGGCGTGGCGAGGGGCCAGCGCCTGGAGGCCTCGCTGAAGGAGCAGGGGGCGGAGGCCGTGTTCTCGGAGGAGATCGCCGCCTTCCCCGACGGGGCCGCCCGCATCTTCCCCATGACGCTGACCCGGGGCTTCGCCTGGCCCGGGGCCCACCTGGTGGTGGCCTCCGACACGGACATCTGGGGCAGCGGCTACCGCAAGTCCCGCTCCCGCCGGAACGCCGGCGAAAAGATCGCGGCCTTCACCGACCTGCACGAGGGCGACTATGTGGTGCATGAGGACCACGGCGTGGGCCTGTACCGGGGCGTCACCCGGCTGCTGCAGGGCGGGGCCTGGCGCGATTACCTGCTGATCCAGTACGACGGCAGCGACAAGCTGTATGTGCCGGTGGAGCAGTTCCAGCGGGTGCAGCGCTACATCGGCAATCCCGCTTCCCCGCCGAAGCTCAACCGCATCGGCGGCGGGGACTGGCAGCGGCAGAAGGGCCGCGTGAAGGAGCACCTGAAAAAGCTGGCCTTTGACCTCACCGCCCTCTACGCCCGGCGGAGCCTCACCCCCGGTCACGCCTTTCAGCCGGACACCGACTGGCAGCGGCAGTTCGAGGACCAGTTCCCCTTCGAGCTGACCGCCGACCAGGCCCAGGCCGTCCGGGAGATCACCGCCGACATGGAGCAGCCCCGCAACATGGACCGGCTGCTCATCGGCGACGTGGGCTTCGGGAAGACCGAGGTCAGCCTGCGCGCCGCCTTCAAGGCGGTGATGGACGGCAAGCAGGTCACCATCCTCGCCCCGACCACCATCCTCGCCCAGCAGCACTTCGCCACCGTGCAGAAGCGCTTTGAGGGCTTCGGGGTCGTGGCGGACGTGCTCTCCCGCTTCCGCACGAC
>JAEEGL012265935.1_pt1 | contig 18125 bp, 14 predicted proteins | sample 9134231 | NCBI WGS metagenome assembly JAEEGL01 (sample SAMN16246548, study PRJNA631951) | gut metagenome | biome: gut microbiome; feature: rumen; material: fiber-attached | host: Bos | place: Iran: Karaj | collected 2018-10 | reverse complement strand
GGGAGTACGCATGCCTTGCACGTTTCGGAGCATGTGCCGGAATGGTGGGGTATCATCTCGGTGGAACAGAAAGAGGACGGCGGGCAGGATTTTTACGTGCTTCGCGAGGCGGCCGAGAACCCGCGGGTGAAGGACAAACGGAAGATCCAGATCCTCTGGCGCCCGGAACTTTGCCGGCTCCTCGAAAAGAATCATCTGCCGAAGTACAAAGAGAAGAGCAAACAGTTCGTGCAGGAAAAACTGCTGGAAAAGGTGGCGCCGGAAGTGCTGTGGCCGCAGGCGTATGAGGAATTGTTTGAGCGGGATTACAGCACGATCGGGAAGAAAGAGGGCAACTCATGAGTGCATTTGAGAAAGTTATTGGATATGAAAGCATTAAATCGGAACTGATCCAGATTTCGGACATGATCCGGAACCGGAAGGAGTATGCGGCGTTCGGGGCCAAATTGCCGCAGGGGATCCTGCTTCACGGAGAGCCCGGCCTCGGGAAGACGCTGATGGCCAAGTGCTTCATTGAGGAGTGCGGGCTGGACTCCTATGTGGTCCGCAGGAACCGTGGTAATGACGATTTCATTGGTCTGATCACGGATACCTTTCTGAAAGCAAAGGAAAACGCGCCGGCCATCGTCTTCCTGGACGACATGGACAAGTTTTCCAATGAGGACAACCGTCATCCGGACACGCCGGAGTACGTGGCTGTCCAGGCGGGGATCGACGACGTCAAGGGTTATGACGTGTTTGTCATTGCCACGGCCAATGACATCTGGAGATTCCCGGATTCCCTGATCCGCACCGGGCGTTTCGACAAGAAAATAGAGGTCCGTCGGCCCACGAATGAAGATGCGGCCGCCATCGTCGAGTATTATCTCGGCAACATGAAAGTCGGACCGTCCGTGGTCACGGAGGATCTCACAAAAATGATCAGTTACAGCTCCTGCGCGGAACTGGAGACGGTCCTGAATGAAGCTGCGATCAATGCCGTCTACGCGAAGCGTAGTGCGGTCGAGATGGAAGACCTGATCAAAGCCGTGCTGCGCCGAAATTATGATTCTCCGGACGATTTCACGAAAACCTCCGAGGAAGATCTTCAGAAAACGGCATTGCACGAGGCCGGCCATCTGGTAGTCTGTGAAGCGCTGAATCCGGGAAGCGTCGGCCTGGCCTCTCTGAAGGCGGACGGCCGGGACTCCTTGCGCGGATTCATCCATCGCTGCAGCGAGCTGAAGAAAAAGGAGCACCAGGTACTGATCTCCCTGGCCGGCAAGGCAGCGGTGGAACTATATTATTCCGATTATTGCACGGAAGGGTGCCGGGACGACATTCATAAAGCCGTCACCCGCATCCGTGAGTTCATGAGCGCGAACGCTTCCGGCGGGTTTGGAACGCTCCGCGTCGATCGCTTGCAGGACAACCTGTCGGAGAATTTGAACGCCCGGCAGGAGATCGCCATTCAGTCGGAACTCGAGCATTTCATGAAAGAGACGCGCGCCATCCTCCTGAAAAACCGGGCGTTTCTCGAGGCCGCGGCAGCGGCGCTGACGGAGAAGAAGACGCTGCTGTATTCGGGCATCAGAGGGTTGAGGGAGAAGTATGCTGTGTCGGCGCTGTCGGCGTGAGGGTCGGAAGATTCAGCCGGGAAAAGATAAACTACTTTTCCCGTGTCATTGCGATAAGCGGGGATTCGGTCAGCATTGGAGAAGACGGCTTCCGTATCAATGGCTGCGTGCCGTCGGAAGAGATCTTTTATGCGACTGAAGCGGACGAACCAATCGAGTATGATCTGGGGCCGGATGAAGTATTTGTCCTGAACGACTATCGGTCGAACCAGAGCGACAGTCGAGAACTTGGAAAACTGAAACTGAATGAGGTTGAAGGAAAGGTCGTGTTTCTGTTTCGATGGAGAGGGTTGTAAAACAAATTGAAAACCTATTAAAAAAAGGTATATTAAGACAGGTAGAAGGAGTATATTCTTGATGTTTGGATTTGGCTTAAAACGGTCCAAAGAATGGAGGGTGAAGCACGATGAACAATGAGAACACCAAATTAGGCATAGATTTGTCGGATAAACATGCGCGCCTCTATTTTTACATTTATGGATATTCGGCGGATGCCGAGGTCGATGACAATTCGGCTTTAGATGGTTTTTTTAGCTACGATCTTTATGAGACCGATGAGTGGGGGCATGGAGATTTCAGAATTCAAAAAGATAGTATACACAGTATAGTTCGTCAGTTAAGATCTTTTATTGACTCCGATCAACCAGAAGTACACATTGATGAAGATCTCAAAATAGATATTGTTAGAGAAAAGGAGCTTTTCTCTTTAGTGTTCTCCATGAATGATCAACTTACAGAAGATTACATATCGGTTGAAAAATCACTATCTTATCAAGAACTGTTCGATTCTTTACTTAAGCCTCTTTATTCTATTTTTGAAACATATTCTTAAGGAAGATTATTATGATTGAAAAGGGTGCTCGCTTATAGTAGTATAAAATCAGCGAATATCAAAAATGAGAAGTAAAACAGTGACATTGATTGTCACGAATTGCAGAGCCTGGAGAAGCGTGATTCACTATGACCGAACAAGACAGAATTGAATCAATTAAAAAGAACAACGGCTGCCATTTAAAGAATTTCAAAGAGGAAAATCTCACTCTCGCAATATGCATTGCTGCAGTCGAAAAAGACGGGCTTGAGTTGTACTCTGTTCCGGAAAAGTTCCGTACAAAGGAATTATATGAGGCTCTTTGCAGGACTCACGGTGATTTGTTTTATAGTGTTCCTGAACAATTCAGGACGAAGCAAAACTGTGAACTTGCAATTGAGTCGTGTGGAATAGCGTTGGAAGCTGTTCCGGAAAAGTATAAATCAAAAAGTCTTTGTCTAAAAGCCGTTGTCAAGGCTCCGTATGCTATCAAATTCGTGCCGGACGAGATTCTTACGCCACAGTTTTGCGTAGAAGTGCTTCGCCAATCCAATCCGGATTCCATTACCTCGTTGCCGAAGAGGGTTCGGAGCGCCGAGTTCTATATGCCGATTGTTGAAAAAGTCCCGGCAATATTCAGAAAAATACCGAAGGAGTTTAGAACGGCAGAGCTGTGCAGGTTGGCTATGGCAAAACTGGGGTACAAATCAATCCTCGAGGCAATCAAGGCCGACCCGCATGTTTTCATTTACCTGCATCACTCCCTGTACAAGCACGATGAATGTCTGGAATTTGTCAAGTCGGATTATTTTCAGTGTAATGTTGAGATCGATAATGATCGTGAGATGCTGTGTGACAAATCAGATTTATATGAGTCAACAACCTGTCAGGGCATCAAGATCAACAAAGTATTGAGGTTTCAAGATGTCTGCGCAGAGGCGGTCAAGTCTAACTGCTTACTGGTTGCATATGTGCCAAAACAGTTTTTGACTTCGGAAATCTGTCTTATGGCAGTGACAAAGCGCGGACCTGTCATCGGAGATATTCCGGATGAAATGAAAACACAAGAACTTTGTGACATTGCTTTTGAACAGGACTCGTATAGTTTTAGGTACATACCTGACTGTTTCAAGACCCCGGAAATGTGCCTGACAGCCGTAAAACACAGCGGGCTTTCGCTACAGCATGTTCCGGAAGACCTCATGACCGAAGAAATGTGCAAAGAGGCGGTCAGGGTATATATTTCCGCGTTGGAATACGTGCCGGAGCGGTTGTTTACAAAGGAACTTGCAAAACTGGCAATCGCCAGTGCCTCAAAGTGGGATTATGTACTTGACAAGATTCCGGAAAGACTGAGAGATTACGAGATCTGCCTTTCTGACATTCAAAGAAGCGGTGACGACATACGTTATGTGCCAGAAGAGCTTCGCGATCACGAAATCTGTCTTGCCGCAGCGAAAAATTCATTCCGCGCACTGGAGTTTATTCCGAAAGAACAGTTGACGCCAGACATTTGTTTGGTTTTGGCTCAAGGCGGATTGTACAGTCTGGAAGGCATTCCGAAAAACTGCCTCAATGAAGAAATTTGCATGGCAGTTACAAAGAACTTGGAAAAGTATTCTTATTGCGATCCCATAATAAAGGATATCCCTTCTAACATACTGAATCAGGAACTTTGTGACGTTTCCGTTCATTGTGCCATTCGATCTTTTGATGATATTCCGGATCGATTTGTGACAGAAGATATGTTGATGTATGTGGCAGAAAGGGCGCCGGGACGTTTGCAGTATAATTATCCGAAAAGGTTCCGAACAAAGGCTTTCATGCAGAAACTCATCGAAATCAATCCGGCGGCAGAAGAATATTTGAACAAGTTGAAGTAATAGCCGTTACAAACAGGCATAAAGGCGAAGTCTTTATTATTTCAACCATAAGAATTAGTACCACAAAACTTATAAACATCGGGCTATACCACTTCGTTTCCTTGCATGGAATAATGGAATCATCAGAGGAATCAAAATGATCGACTTTGAGCAAATCGGAAGACGGATCTATGAAGAACGCAAGTATCTTCATCGGATTTCCCAGGAGAAGATGGCTTATGACCTCGGCATGTACCAGGCGGACATAAGCAATCTGGAAAAGGCGAAGAAAGGAAGCGGAATCACCGACCTTTCCCGTCTTGACATGATTGCCGACTATTTTGATATGCCTCTTGAAATCCTTTTATTCGGCAGGAGACAAGATCAAATGGAAAAGTATTACGGCTCCAAGATGCAACTGACCCCGTTCACGAAGGCGCGGCCAAAGAATCATGATGCGATTCTGCGCGGCCTAACAGGAATGGAAGAGGAAAAGTCCGAGATTCCGGAAAATGCCATTCTTTCGTTCGAGTGCGGACCGTATATGGTCTACGTGCTTTTTGAGAAACAGGTGCAGTTGACCGGTCGGAAAGATGCCAATGAAAACCAACTCACCAAGGCACATATCTATGTGATCTATCAGGACGAGGTGATCGGCTGCCTGTCGTCGTTTGTCACAACGGTTATGCAGCACGTCTTCCGGCCTTCCTTTGAGACCCTGAAGCAATTCATCTGGCCGGACATCTTTGATCTCGAAGAGACGTTGGCCACACTGAATCCGTATTGGCTTCTTTATCAGTACTCGATGAACGAAAAGGAGACGGAAGACTATCGGACGAAAATGTACCAGCGTATGGACGAACTCCGAAAGGACGGAGAGGATCGGATCATCCATTACGTGGAAAGCGCCTTCGTACGTGAAGATTGCCGGAAGAACGGTGTCTTCCGTATAATGATTGACGTATTGAAAAAGCTCAATCCGAACGCAATGATCTGGCTCAGCATGGAGCCGACGGAAGGAGAAGACCTTGACTCCGAGTTTTCTTTCCATGCTTCATACAAAGTGTCGGAGATCGGCCAGATCAACCTGAACGCAAGTATAGCGGAGCATCTGGGCTTTTCCATTGATCCTACGACCGTTTCCCGCCAGGTCGAGCGCGTCGAGGAAGGCGGATCCGTCGTTGTCGACACCGTTCCGGTCAGACGGATCGCGTATTATCTTCCAAAGGCCATCCGGAACATCCTGATTGATGACAAGGATCTTATCTCGTATGCGAAAGCAAGAAGAAAGCTATTGGGAGAGGGCGAGGAAAAGCCGCAAGTGTTCGATATCTCCCAGGGCGCGTGGAAGGAATACGGATACATCATTGCCATCAAACTCGTCTATCAGACGGAAACCGTTTTCGCTTTTGCGCGAGGCATGGAATGGAAGTCCCGCTGGCTTGGCGTATCACGGTCAAATCCGGCTCCGACGGGTGAATTCGTGGAAACAATCGAGAAATATGACCGCCTCGAAAATGCCGCAAATTCGAAGTATTACATCGGGATGCGGGTCGCCGAACAACTGCTTGGCTCCATCTATTTCGGGACAGTCAAACCGGAAGAAGTTGAACTTGATATTTTGCAGCCGTAAGGAAGTTTTATAGAGAATGGGCTATAGAAATCAGCGCGCTTGAGAGTTACACTAAAGCCATCAAAAACAAAACCACTTCACGGAGGTAAAAAAATGAAAAGATACTTTATTGAAGACGTGAAACGCGGAATGTCGGCCGGCGGCGTTGGATGCGGCCCGATCGAGGGAAGCGTCATTGTAACGATCAGGATGAATGATGGTGAAAAGACCCAGTGGCTTAGCATGGCCGAATTTGTCGGTGTCCCGAACATCTACCTTACTGACAAAGATGTTTATGAAGATCTCATCAAGGAAGACTTTGATGACGAAGAGTTTACGGAATACATTGAAGAGCATTTCATCGATTCGCTGGACGGAATCAAGCTTGGTGAAGAGTATTCGGATATCGAGGAATCCCTTGCGGCAAATCCGGAAAGTCCTGCCGCACCGCTCATTCGATTCTTGATCAACGTGACGAGAAGTGACGAGAGAAAAGCAGAGGAGCTTATTGAGCTGGCTGGAGGGAAATATGCGGATGAGCTGCAGATCTAAGAAGAGATTCGGATATGTCTTGTGTGGTATGCCGTAGATGAGATGTGAGAGTTGTTGTGCTGAAAGAGGCGGGCTGCGAATGTGGTTCGCTTTTTGAATTGCTAAATGAACGACATAGGTAATGATTAGTTTAGATTATCTGCCGAGTCCTGCGTATGCAGATTCTTCTATGACGTGTTTTTGTCATTGAAAAAGGTGCATATATTTAGTACTATATTATCGGTTGTTTGTTATGTATCGCGAGAGCGATTGAGGAACTAAGGATCGAACAATAATAGAATGAAAATATGGGATAAAGCACCTTCTATGAGTATTGGCGGGGTATATCTCTTTAACGGAGGATTGTGAAATGAAAACTTTTCGAATTCATGGTGATAATATTGTCGAGTGTGAGCGTATAGCTAAAATAATCACTAATACTCTACAGCCGGATTCACTTACATACAGTTTGATTTCTCCATCAACTGTTTCTATTGAGTTCACTGCTTCCTTTATGGAGAGCGTAGTACATTGCAAATTGGAATTGTTGCCAGGCTTTAACAAAAACACAAAACGGCGTTGGGACGGTAATATTTTTGATGCATTAAAAGAAGCGGGGAGTTATTTTGACGAAACCCCTGACGTGATAATTACCTCTGTTGAAAATGAAGAAGAAAAGATACTGCTTGGAATAGAGTTTTGTTCTGCCTTGCAAGCCGGTAATCAAGCTTGGCAACGTAGCGCAAGGGCTTATTCAACTGGTAGAACAGGCTGTCCCTATATTTACATAGTAGATTTCGTTAAATATGAACTTGACAACAAGTCAAGGGCCCGTAAGAATTTAAGATTTCCAAATGCTGCTATCCCATATAGTTATGTTAACTACTCGAAAATCACAGGGAACTTTGTTGCTCAGCTGTACACTAAATCAGAAGAATTTGATAAAAACCGTGATACAAATTTAGCAGAATTCAATGAAGAGGATTTTGGGGGTGCTGAATTGGGGCTTTTCATAGTCAAAATAATGCTTGGTTTTGACGTATCTGAAGAGAAAAACTCAATTCTTGAGAAGAATATGGGTGTTGTTCAATTCCTCGCGGATCATTTCAAAGGTACTACTAACTTTACTGCAGAAGAATGGCAAGATGTGTATAACCTTTCAACAGAGGATATCGTTGAATACTCTATACGAAATAGAAGATTTGGATTTCATAAAACAATTTCAGAAAAAAGTCATCACGGCAAATCAAAAGCTATAGTTGCACTGGTCGATCGCCTTGGCACTGGGCTAGCATCAAGAGATCTTCCTTTTGGAATAATCCCAGCAAGTGATAGACCAGAATTTGCAGATGTTCTCGCCCGGCTTTATCCAAATGCTGATCAGAATGTTATTCATTCTATCGCTAATAGTAATAAACATTTGCTGGTTGCAATTTTTAAAGGCTTTAAACCTCGTGGCGATGATAATCGGCCTGACAGAGGTCTTCTTCCGTTGGCCTCAATGCTGTCGGCATCGGATGTTGATGTTTTGACATATCTGTATGGACCAATGATAGAGGCAAATCTGCATCTTTTAGATAGCAAACCTTTAGAGCTCGCAGACAAAAACGGTCTATGGAGGTCTATTCTTGCTTTAAGTAATTATGTTATATTAGATGCTCCGGTGATCGCACGAAATAAGTATGACACAGAGAGGGTCTATGATACGACAGATATAAAAACTTATTTCTCAAATTTAGGAACAGCCAATTGCATTAATTCAAAGCCTGTTTTTTCCTGTGTGCCTGTGAATTTTGGTGAGGATGACGTAGATACAGGGATCCACTATCTCTTCACGCATATTCTTGGGAATCATTGTTTTGAAGGAATGTGTAATCCTCCTGGCGGTGATTGGAGTGGCTTCTCGGTTATTTCTGATAATTATGAAAACAGATGGCTCTCTTTGCCAAGAGTCAGTAAAGTAGTAAGTGGTAAAAGGCCAGATCACATAATTGAAATATTTGGGGTCTTTGAAAAGCCACTTTTGTTAACAATAGAATCTAAAGAAAAATCATCAGATCTTGAATCAGAAGTTGGGACAAAACTGGTCGCGTATATTGATAAACTAATGAGCTTTGTTCCGAGCGCAAAAAGAAAGATCAATCCCTCGCCCGAAGAGTGGAAGAGGGGCGATACATTGGTTTCATTTGATGGTTTTGAAACTATTTCAGCTGCAGCATATCTTAAACGATATGCTGAAAGGCCAGATGTTGTTTTTACGAAGAACTGCGAGATTCTATTTGTGATGGACCCAGTATTAGATGATTGTAGAATGGGGTGGGAAATCGAGATTATTCCATCTACAGAACGAAGTAAAAAACTTAAGGATTTCATAATTGAACAGTATGCTAATTCTGGTGAGGAGCAGTACAGATTTAAATAAATACGACAATTGTTAGAATCCATCGTGTGTTAGATTAATGCATAAGGCGGGTTTGTAAATTATCAAAACGCAAAATATTGACATGAAAATATGCGATTTTCTCACAATATCTTGCGAGAATAGTTCATTTGTGGTATAATGAGAGTAGCGGACAGGAGGTGCATGATTATGACAGTGTCTTATAACAAATTATGGAAGCTTTTAATCGATAAAAGGATGAGCAAGGCTGATCTTAGACGAGCAACAGGCATCTCTCCCAATACAATGACAAAAATGAATCAAGATGAAGAGGTCGCCCTTTCTGTGCTTGGGAAAATATGCAATGCCCTGAATTGCGATGTCGGAGATGTGGTTGAGTTCGTCAGCGAATGCGAGGAGGAACGAAACCGTGAAGGATATTAAGAAGAAAGAAGAGCAGATTTCAATTCCGCTTGATTATATTGCAAATATCGATTGCATAAATGGAATGAAAAAACTCCCTGCTAACTGTATTGATCTTATAATTGCAGACCCGCCGTACAATCTTTCTAAAAGTGGTGATTGGAAATGGGACAACAGTGTCTCGCTGGCTGGTATGGGTGGTAATTGGAATATAACAAATGAGAATTGGGACAGCATGTCTTTTGAAGAATATTTTAGTTTTTCATTAGCGTGGCTAAAAGAGGTAAAGCGCATATTAAGGCCAACGGGTTCCATGTGGATATTTGGAACCTATCATAATATTGGTATTATCAATGTTGCATGTCAGATTCTTGGTATTGAAATAATCAATGAGGTTATTTGGTACAAGAAAAACGCTTTTCCGAATCTTTCCGGAAGAAGATTAACTGCAAGTCATGAAACAATTTTGTGGGTTCATACAGGAGGGAAAAAGAGGTATTATTACTTTGATTATGAGTATTCTAAAAACGGTGATTTTACAGGAGATGAATTAAAATCTCCGGGTAAACAAATGCGGACTGTTTGGGATCTTTCAAATAATAAGAAAGTGGAGGAATTGAAATACGGAAAACACCCAACCCAAAAGCCGATAAAGGTGTTGACCAGAATGATCAAACTTTCTACAAAGCCAGGTGATATAATGTTAACACCGTTTTCAGGTGCTGGGAGTGAATGTGTTGCTGCAAAAATGTGTGGCAGACATTTTATTGGTTTCGAGATTGAAAAAAAATACTGTGATATTTCAGAAGTCCGGTTGGCAAATACCGAAAGAGAAATGGAACAGTTGAATTTGTTTCAAATAACACAGGAGGCTCCCAAAGATGATAAAACCAGTGATTAAGTGGAGTGGAAGCAAACGCACACAAGCAGACAGAATTAAATCTTTCTTTCCGACATCATTCGGGACTTATTACGAACCGTTTATAGGAGGAGGCTCCATCCTTTATGCTATTAGCCCTGAGAAAAGTGTTTGTGGCGATATCTGTAAGTCACTAATCGATTTATGGAAGGTAATTCGTGACAACCCAGAAGAACTTGCGAGTGGCTATTCATTTAGATGGACGCGACTTCAAGAAGAAGGGTACACCGCTTATTATGAAATACGAGACAATTTTAACAAGAATAAATCTCCCTATGACTTGCTGTTTTTGTCCAGAACTTGTGTTAATGGGTTGATAAGGTTTAATGACAAAGGCGACTTCAACAACTCTCTTCATTATTCGCGTCCGGGGATAAAACCTGAGAGCTTGAAAGCGATCATTATCGATTGGTCAAAGCATATTCAAGGGTCGGATTTTATTGCTGACGATTACACAGTGACTACAGCTTCTGCTAAAGCCGGGGATGTTGTCTATTTAGATCCGCCATACTTTCATACAAAGGGTCGGTATTTCGGGACGATTGACTTTGACCGTTTTCTTGATTATCTAGAAGATTTAAACAAGCGAGGAATCAAATATCTTTTGTCTTTCGATGGCAAGCGTGGCAAAGAGGATTATACCGTGGACATACCTAAAGAATTGTATAAACGGCATGAGTTCTTACAATCAGGTAATTCAACATTCAAGAAGGTAATTGATAAAGAAATGGAAAAAGTGCTCGAATCCCTTTATATGAATTTTTGATTATAAATGGCTGGAGTGGAGATAATGAACAACAAGAATCAGTAAAAGGCCAATTGGAAAGAAAAATACACAATCATAAGGTAATCTATAAAGTCGCCTTGTAAACCTCTTCCGATAGAGAGAGAACGAACGCTTGATTCAACGAGCAAAAGTAAGAAAAGCAGAGTCTCATGCTTTCGAATGAAATGGAAATAAGATGATTATTTGGAGATTACAAACGAATACGGATACTCCGACGGGCGAAAAAATAGCTCAATTGTGCCTTGATTACAAGATTATGGCGTTGGGTTGGAGCTTAAAAGATGAGCATCTTCCCGGGTATGGATTGTCAGCTGATGAGTTGGCTGATGTTCGAAAAATGCGTTCTATGATCAAGACATTCAGTGATTATCAGGAAGTCTTTAATAAGTATCCGAGCATATACAAAGGGCGTGCCAATGAAAATGTTAGGCGACTGGCTAATGAAGTAGAAGTCGATGACCTGGTTTGGATGAGATTGGACGGAATCTATTATCTGGGAAGAGTATGTGATGGCAGCAAATGGCAGTATTCTTGTGATGAACACATGCTGACGATGGATGCTGCCAATCAACGTACTGCGATTGACTGGCAAAGAGTTGGTGATGAAAGCGCCGTTCCCGGAGCAGTATCCACTTCCATGATTAGAGGCAAAACATTGCAGCGAATCAAGAAAGAGGGCATCTTGGGTTACTCCCAATTGTTGTACAATAGTCTTGTAAAAAACGACTACTACAAAAATGTGCATTTGCCGAAGACACTGAAGACATTTTATTCTTTGCTTTCAACAGAAGATTGTGAAGATCTACTTTGCGCGTGGTTGTATTCCAAGTATGGCTATGTTGCTATACCCTCAACAAACAAAAAATCAACCGAATTATATGAATGTGTTTTGAAGGATCCTGTTACAGGAAAACGTATTTATCCGCAGGTAAAAGATGGGGATATAGATATTGACGCAAATTTATATGCCCATTTGGATGGTGAGGTGTGGCTGTTTACAGTGTTCGGGAGAATTCTCAATCTCGCGGATCAAGAGAGAATCAAGACGGTAGATGCGGATGTTCTTTACAAATTTGTTCAATCAAAATCAGGAAATAATGTGCTTCCGGATTCCATCATAAAATGGTACCAGTTCATTGAGGCGGGAAAATAAGTAATAACGGCATAATATGGGCGTGTGATTAATTTGCAGATAAAAACCTACTACGCTATTGCATACCATTCCACTTACGGAGTCCGTCTTAAAATGAGTGAACAGCAGAAGCAGGAGCTACAGAAAGCGGTAAAGAGATGAACAGAAAGACAGTTCTTCGCACATTGGACGGGAAATATCAGGTGGACAGCCGTGACGTTGACGGAGCGGAAGTCTATGCCCTGGTGGATTCGTCAGACAATATGACGATCGCTACGCCGCGAGGCGTGGCAATCGAAGACGGGTCTTTCCCCTTGATGGAGCGCATCATTAGTGATCTAAATGCTTATCGCCTGGATTATACCGAACCTGCTTTGATCCTGACATACGTATATACCTACGTTGATAGCCGTAAAATGGGATCTTCCGACACTTTCGCCGATACAGTCGACTCGATGTTCAAAGAATTCCTTTCGGACGATTGGGCGGTGGATATTGCGTATCTCGAAGGGGAGAGTTGCGAGGAAAAAGAGAAAGAATGGTATCGAATCCCATCGAATCTGTGGGAGAGCGTTGCCATGATGTGTTTTCTAAACGCCATGAGAAGTCCGTCGCTGTTGTGCCGATTGATCGAGCTCGACCGGACCGCCCGGAACAAAGAGGGAGAGCTCCGAAATCTTGCTATTTTGGCTTCCCGGAAAAGCGGGGTCGGCGATACGGAATGGTTCTTCCGCTGTTTCATGACCTTTTTGTTTGCCTATAATATGACTCCTGAAGAGAAAACGGAGACCCCGGACGAAGAGACCGACCATGATGCGGAGTTCAATGAGGATATCCGTAAACTGATGGCAAGAGAAGATATTCAATGCGCCACGGACATCTGTGAAGCGGAGTATAAAAAGGCTGAGGATCTTGCGGACGAAGACGATTCGGATAGCGTCCTGCGTGCATACGATATCATGGGGAACCTGGCGACTCAGTTCAATTACGTTCCTGCCATCCTGTGGATGGGCGATTTTGCGGAAGGCGCACTCGAAAATCCCGGACAGGCAGCTTTTTGGTACAAAAAGGCGGCCGATCTCGGCGACGGAAACGGCGCGAGGAATTATGCCGACATGCTGATGACCGGACAGGGCCTTCCGAAGGATCGGGAAGAGGCAAAGAAGTATTATTCGATGGCTGCGGAGAACGGCGTACCGGAAGCTGCTTTTGTGATGGGGGAGTTTCTCAGGAACAGCGGTGACCGGGAAGGTGCGTTAAAGGCTTATCAGAAGGCCGCGGACGCAGGATATGCGCCGGCGTCGTTCCGGATCGAGCAGATGAAAAAAGGGGAAAGATAGCGCTAAAAACCTCTTTACTTTTCCGGATTTCGTGCTACAATAACCCCATAAAGCGTTGATGAGGACAGTAGCGTATCCACGAAACGAAAGCGAGAGGCGGACGGTGAGAGCGCCTTGGCGGACGGGTACGTGAAAACCACCTCGGAGCGGCCCCAATACGGCCCGTGATGCCGCGTGAGTGCAGAATGAGGCGGTGCAAGAGCACCGTAAATAAGGGTGGAACCGCGTGTCTACACGCCCCTTTCTTTGGAGAAGACCTCCGGAAAGGGGCGTTTTCTCTTATCATTGCCCGACGGCGGTTCCGGTTTGAACGCCGCGGAGAAAAGAGAGGTGAAGAACATGAAAATCACACTGAAGGACGGCTCCGTGAAGGAGTACGAAAACGGGCTTCGCGTCATTGACATTGCGAAGGACCTGTCGGAAGGGCTTGCGAGGGTCGCGTGCGCCGGAGAACTGAACGGCGAGCGCGTCGATCTTCGGACCGAGATCAATGAAGATGCGGCATTGTCGATCCTGACGGCGAACGATGCGGGCGGTCTTGCGACGATCCGTCATACCGCGTCGCACGTGATGGCGCAGGCGATCAAGCGGCTGTATCCGTCGGCGAAGTTGGCGATCGGACCGAGCATTGACGACGGCTTCTATTACGACATCGATTTCGAAGAGCCGATCTCGGCGGAAGATCTGCCGAAGATCGAGGAAGAGATGAAGAAGATCATCAAGGAAGACCTGCCGCTCGAGCGGTTCGAACTTCCGAGAGCGGAAGCGATCGCGTTCATGAAAGAGCAGGGCGAGCCGTACAAGGTCGAACTCATTGAGGACCTGCCGAAAGACGCTGCGATCAGCTTTTACCGTCAGGGCGAGTGGACCGACCTTTGCGCCGGCCCGCACTTAATGAGCACGAAGGGCGTCGGCAAGGCGTTCAAGCTCCTGAACATCGCGGGCGCGTACTGGAGAGGCTCCGAGAAGAACAAGATGCTGACCCGGATCTACGCGACGGCGTTCGGGAAGAAGGAAGAACTGGATGCGTATCTCACGATGCTCGAAGAAGCGAAGAAGCGCGACCACCGGAAACTCGGCAAGGAACTCGGGCTCTTCATGCTGTCCGACTACGGCCCGGGCTTCCCGTTCTTCCTGCCGAAGGGCGTCATCCTGAAGAACGCGCTGATGGAGCATTGGCGCAAGGTGCACAAAAAGGCGAACTACGTCGAGATCCAGACGCCGATCATTCTGAACCGGGTGCTGTGGGAGACTTCCGGACACTGGGAGCACTATCACGACGACATGTTCACGCTTTCGACCGACGACGGCGAATTCGCGATCAAGCCGATGAACTGCCCGGGCAGCATCCTGGTCTACCAGAACGAGCCGCGTTCCTACCGCGATCTGCCGCTTCGCTTGGCGGAGCCCGGCATCGTGCACCGGAACGAGAAATCCGGCCAGCTGCACGGCCTCATGCGGGTGCGCTGCTTCACGCAGGACGACGCGCACATCTACATCACGCAGGAGCAGATCAAGGACGAAGTCCGCAGGATCGTCGAGATCATTGACGAGATGTACAAGCTCTTCGGATTCTCCTACAAGATAGAACTGTCGACGCGCCCCGAGGATTCGATGGGCACGGACGAAGAGTGGGAGGCGGCGGAGAACGGCCTTCGGATGGCGCTCGAAGCCCTGGACCTGCCCTACATCGTCAATGAAGGCGACGGCGCGTTCTACGGTCCGAAGATCGACTTCCACCTGCAGGACTGCCTCGGCAGGACCTGGCAATGCGGCACGATCCAGCTCGATTTCCAGTTGCCGCAGCGGTTTGAACTGGAGTACATGGGCGAAGACGGCAAGCGGCACCGCCCGGTCATGATCCATCGCGTCGTGTTCGGCTCGATCGAGCGCTTCATCGGCATCCTGACGGAGCATTTCGCGGGCGCGTTCCCGACGTGGCTTGCGCCGGTGCAGGCGAAGGTGCTGCCGATCTCCGACCGCTTCGAAGCGTATGCGAAGGAAGTGACGGAAGCCTTGGAAGAGGCGGGCATCCGCGCAGAGGCAGATCTCCGTTCCGAGAAGATCGGCTACAAGATCCGTTCCGCGCAGCTCGAGAAAGTGCCGTTCATGCTGATCGTCGGCGAGAAGGAAGAGGCGGACAAACTGGTCGCCGTCCGTTCGCGTTATGCGGGCGACGAAGGCCAGAAGACGCTGCCGGAATTCATCGAAGAGATCCGTTCGGAGATCGATTCCAAGGTGATCCGCGAAGCGAAAAAGCAGGAGTAATCTTATTTTTCGGCAATGATCCCACGAAGGGATCCATACAGGAGACCGTTACAGAAACAATGCTGCGGCGGTCTCTTTTTGCTTGCCTTTTTTGAGTATTTATTGTAATATAAAAAGGATTATAACCTATGGTGAAGGACTTTGTTCTTACGGCATGAAACTTACGAACCTCGGCGGCTGCGCCAGCATTCATGAATACGTGACCGGAAAGCTTCGGCGGCTGGAAAAGGAAACGCCGGACTTTGCGGTATTGTTCCGGTTCATGTTTTCGGAACAGACCAACGTTTTTTACGAAAAATATGAGAATTTCCGGATCGTGAAGACGACGTACGGGGAAGCGGCGAAGGAGATCGAACGGCGGGCGGAAGCCTTGCGGAGTCTGCTTTCGGATGCGGAACCCCAGTCGGTCGTCGGCCTTGCGATGGAGAATTCTCTCCCCTGGTTATTGAACTACTGGGCGATCCTTGCCGCCGGTTTCCGGCCGCTTCTCATGAACCTCCGTCTCGACGACGGGACGCTCGGCGGCGCGCTCCGGACACTCAATGCGGCCGCGGTCGTCTCAAGCGGGAAGGAATACGAAGTCCGGACCGTTACGGAAGAAGCATTAGCGGCAGCGGCCAATGATGCAAAGATGAGCGAACCGGCGGAAACGCGCCCGTTCGGCGATACGTTTTTCGTGATGTCCTCCGGGACCTCGGAACACGTGAAACTCTGCGCCTACACGGCGAAGGAGATCTTCAGCATCATCCGGGCCAGCGAGCCGATCGTCGCCGAAAGCCCGTCGATGCAGAAGCATTACGAGGGCGAATTGAAACAACTGACGTTTCTGCCCTTTTACCATATTTTCGGCTTCGTCGCCGTCTATCTCTGGTTCGGCTTCTTTGCGCGGACGTTCGTGGAACTCAAGGACTACGCGCCCGAAACGATCCTGGCTACGATAAGACGGCACCGCGTGACGCACGTGTTCGCGGTCCCGCTGTTTTGGGAAAAGGTGTATACGGCCGCTCTTTCGACGATCAAGGGACGGGGCGACGCAACCTGGAACCGCTTTCAGAAGGGAATCAGGATCGCCGGAAAACTGGAGAAAGCGCCGGCGTTGTTCCGGGTGTTTACGAAGAACGCTTTCGCGGAAGTCCGGAAAAAACTGTTCGGAGAGAGTATTTCGTTCTGCATTTCCGGCGGCGGTCCGATCCGGAAAGAGGTGCTGTCGTTTTTCAACCGGATCGGCTATCATATGGCGAACGGATACGGCATGTCCGAGATCGGCATTTCCTCGGTCGACCTTTCCGAAAAAGCGGCCGTCCTCGAGACGGGGAGTGTCGGAAAGCCGCTTGCTTCGTATGAATACCGGATCCGGGAAGGCGAGCTGGAAGTGAAGAGCGAAAGCGCGGCTTCTTACGTGATCACGGACGAAGGCCGGACCGACCGGCCGGAATGGTTCAGGACGAGGGACCTTGCGGAAGAGAAAAAAGGCCGGTATTTCGTGACCGGGCGGAGCGACGATCTCATCGTGGACGCTTCGGGAGAAAACCTGAATCCGGTGCTTGCGGAGGAAAAACTCCGCATGCCGGGCATCCGGAATCTGGCCGTCGTGCCGGTCTCCGGAGAACAGGGGATCCTGGCGGCGCTCGTTGCGGAGATCTCGCCCTATATTGAAGAAGAGCGTCTTACGGAAATCGAAACGGCGCTCCGGAAAAAACTGGACAAACTGAAACTTTCCGGCGCAGTCCGGAAGATCGTTTTCACCGCGGAACCGCTCATTAAGGACGAAGAGTTCAAACTGAACCGGAAACGGATCGGCGCGGACTTATCGCAAGGGACTCTTGCCGAACGGAAGCGGAACGTTTTCAGGGAGAACGGAACTTCGGATCCTCTCGGGGAGAAGCTCCTTTCCCTGTATGCGGAAGCATTGGGCCGGGAAGCGGAAACGATAGGTCTGGAAACGGATTTCTTCACAGATGAAGGCGGAAGCAGTCTGGATTATTTACTGCTTCTTTCGAAGATCCACGAGACTTTCGGCGTGTCATTGTCCGCCAATGAAGGCGAGGTCTGCCACACGCGGAAGGCAATGGAAGCAGCGATCAGGAAACGGATGAACGATGTGGATACGGTTTTGTAACTGGTTTACCAAAGTGACGGCGTTTCCGGTGCAGCTCCTTTGCTTCCGGACGAAGACGGTGTACGAGGACAAAAAAGCGTTCCGGGCCGTGAAGGGTCCGATGCTCATCGTGTCGAATCACACGTCGGTCTTCGATTACGCAGTTTACATTTTCGTCTTTTTCTTCCGGACGCTTAGGACGGTCATGGCGGAAGTGCTGTTTAAGAAGCCGGTGTTAGGCACTTACCTCCGCTGTATGGGCGGGATCCGGGTGGACCGGGCCGCGCATGAATTCGGCTTCGTCGAGGAGGCGCTCGGCATTCTGGAGAAGAAGGGCACGGTGCTC
>JAEEGL011319096.1_pt1 | contig 18125 bp, 15 predicted proteins | sample 9134231 | NCBI WGS metagenome assembly JAEEGL01 (sample SAMN16246548, study PRJNA631951) | gut metagenome | biome: gut microbiome; feature: rumen; material: fiber-attached | host: Bos | place: Iran: Karaj | collected 2018-10 | reverse complement strand
GTTTATTCTCTTCGCTTATTTCCTGTCCATAGAAAATAAAAGTGAAAGGTTTATTTTCAGGATAACGTTTTTTGTGATGCGTTTCTCCATTGACAACTTCGAACTGAGGCAGCACATAGCTAAGGCTACGGTCAAAAACATTTTTGACAAAAGGGGAGAAACCGCCATAGGTATACCGACTGATCACATGAACTTCATCTGCTGCATGAAGAAGTGCTCCCATATGTTCATAGCCATCATTCAATACACACTGTCCCGGCGTTTTGCTCCAGCAGCAAAAGCATCCGTTACACGGCTTAATTGATCCTTGATCGGAAATAATATGCCAACCAGCATAATGCTCACTGACCTTTTCCCACTCCATTGGGAGGAGATCATGAATGACCAGATTCATAAGAGCCTCCTAAACTCCAGTGTTTTCTGACACACAAGACATTACTGCTCTCTAGATTTCTCTGCAAGGATTAGAATATGATTTACCCTTCGGAATTATAGAGAATAAAAAAAGCTTACATTTGCATGAAAGATGCTTGTATATGCTTTAGAAATCTCTCCGCTATTGGCGTGAAACTCTGATATTTATTCCAAATCAAATACATTTTCATCTCCAGATGCGGAGAGAGAGGACGGAAAACCAGTCCGCTCTCAGAAGAAGTATTGATCAGGTTATTCAGCGTCAGTAAAATTCCGAGACCTTCTCGAGCAAACATGGAACCATTAAAAGCAAGCCGAAAAGAGCCTTCCATTTGAAGTTTAGGAAACCGATCCTTTGCCCATGGACGGATGTCATTTTCCCAGCTTTGCTCTGAACAGAATAGCGGTAGTCCGACCAAGTCATCCGATGTGATAGCTGCTTTTTCTGCCAGAGAGGAAGAGGAAGAAACAACGGCGCCGAAAAAATCAGCTTCCGGAAAAGGAATCCAGTGATACTTTCTCTCATCCGGTGGTTCACAAATCACAGCAAAATCCAAAAGACCTTTATCCAGCTTTTCTGTAACCTGCTCGGTATCTCCGCTGGTAATGTGGTAATGGAGATTCGGATAAAGCATCTTAAAAGAACGAATTTCTCTGGCAAGGTAACGGATTTGATAGGATTCTGCCAAACCGAAATAAATATCACCGCCCGAGATATCGTCCAGTGACAGAAATTCCTGTTCAATCTTATCTGCCATGGAAACCAGGTCTTCAGCCCTGTTTCGAAGCAGGATACCTTCTTCCGTGAGGGAAATGCTAAAACTATGACGTATAAATAGCTTTTTCCCGAGTTCGTCCTCCAGGCTTTTTAACTGTTTGGAAAGCGTTGGCTGTGTAACGTGCAGCAGCTCAGATGCACGCGTCATATTCTCTTCTCTCGCAACAGCAAGAAAGTATCTTAATGTTCGAATTTCCATATGTTTTTAAATCTCTTTATAAAATTAAGTTATTCTGAATACGAATAACATTATGTTTATTATAACAATTCGTTAAGGAACTACGATACATATAATTGCCTGTTGGTAAAGCAGACGGAAGTATGGAAGTTGGTAATAAAATATGTAACTGAAAAATTACGGATGTGGAACCCAAAGGGAGAAAGGAAGCGTTTTATTCCTTACCTGCCAAGTGGCCGGGAAGGTCATTTATCCTTGGCTTACGAATGAAGCTGTACCGTTCCGCGGCAACAGGGAGATGCGTGTAAAGCATCATTTTTGGATGACGGGCAACACTGACCGGAGTAGCATCTGAATCAGTCATATACCCGATCTGAAAAGAAACGGGGTCTCCATTTGGCCGGAGTAATTCTACCATATCCCCGGTTCTAAACAAATTGCGCTGCGTGATGCATGCATTACCAGAGGAATCACATGATTCTACCATCGCCACAACGTCCCATTCGGAAAAGTAACTGCTGCTGACATAGTATTGTTCGGGTTTTCCAAAGTAAAAACCTTCCGTATAGGGACGATGGGAGAGTTTGAAAACTTCTTCAGCCCATATTTCCGGCAGATCCTGCCCAGAAACAGCACAGTCGATTGCATGCCGGTAGGCTGCAGTTGCAGAAGCAGCATAATAGGATGATTTTGTACGACCTTCAATTTTCAGACTGCTGATGCCGGCATTTATCAGTTCGCGGATTCTATGGATTGTGCAAAGGTCACGAGCATTTAAAATGTAAGTTCCATTGTCTTCAAATATTTCATAATACTCATTGGGACGCTGTTCTTCGACAAGATGATATTTCCAGCGGCATGGCTGCGCACAGTCACCGCGGTTTGAATCTCTGCCTGTCAAATATGAGGAAAGGAGACAGCGACCAGAAAATGAAACGCACATGGAACCATGGCAGAATGCTTCAAGCTCGAGCTCAGGCGGAACTGCATCACGGATTTTACGGATCGAATCGATGCTGGTTTCTCTGGCGAGAACGATCCGTTTTGCGCCAAGTTCCCCAAATGCACTTGCGGCAGCACTGTTCATGACACCGGATTGCGTACTGATATGGATTTCGATTTCCGGGGCAATCTTTCGAATCAAAGAGAGTACACCGAGATCAGTAACGATCAGGGCGTCAGCCTGGAATTCAGAACATGCAGAGATAAAATCCGGAAGAGAAACAAGATCATTTTCCGTTGGAACTGTGTTGCAAGTGACATATGCACGGACATGATGGGAATGGCAATATGAGATTGCTTCCCGAAGCGACTGTCCCGGGAAATTGGCGGTACCTGTTCTCATACCGAATGAGCTGCCGGCAAGATAAACAGCATCGGCACCATATGCGACTGCCATGGTCAGCTTTTCAAAATCTCCGGCAGGAGAAAGGAGTTCAGGGTAAAAAGATGGGGTGTTCATATCGGATCAGATTTCGATCTCTCCAGAAAAGACGGTTTCAGCGGGGCCAGTCATGAAGAGATGATTGTTCTCTCTCCAGTCAATATGAAGGCAACCGAGCTCAACCTGTACGTTTACGGTACGGTCTGTCAAACCGTTCCGAGCGCAGACGGCAACCGTGCTGGAAGAGCCGGTTCCGCAGCAAAGCGTTCTGCCGCATCCGCGCTCCCATGTGCGGACACGGATATTGTTCCGATCCAGAATCTGAACAAAGTTCACATTCGTTTTTCTTGGAAAGATGGAAGCATGCTCGATTGCGGCACCATATTTATCAACATCAATAGAATCAAGATCATCTACCGGAACTACAGTATGTGGGACACCTACCAAAACGCTGGAGACAAGAAAAGAATGATCCCAAACAGTTAATTCTTGATTTAGGAAGGTATCAGTTCCCATTACCGGAATGCTTTTACAGTCCCAAATGGGTTCGCCCATATCCACACACACACCATTCACGGCTCCATTCGGGTCAAGAATAACCTTAGGGTGGACAATGCCTGCGAGTGTTTCAACGGAAAGGCTCTGTTTTGTAACAATGGAGTTTTCAAATACATATTTGGAAAATGCACGAATTCCGTTGCCGCACATTTCTGCTTCAGAACCGTCCGAATTGATAATCCGCATACGAATATCAGCACAATCGCTGTTCAGAACGAGCAGTAGACCATCTGCTCCGATACCGGTATGCCTGTGGCAAAGTGCGGGAGCAAGTTCGCAGTAATTACGGAGTTCTGCGGAACGTGCGTCGATCAGGATAAAGTCATTTCCCAGCCCATGTACTTTTGAAAAAAGGATTTTTGACATAATGATTCCTTTCATCCAAAGATTTCTTTAAAAGACTCTTCAGCATACTGGCGCACTTTGCTTTCGAAGGAGCGGTAGGAGGAAAGAAACGCCCGCGCTTCCGGTGTCAGTTCTGCTCCACCGCCGCCTTTTCCGCCGGTAGAGGATTCAAGCAGGCGGAACCCGAGGTTCTTTTCAGCAACCTTGATCATACGCCATGCTTTACTATATGCCATCTGCATATGCTGGGTTGCTTTTCGAAGAGATTTCAGCTCTTCCACACGCTCAAGCAACTCTGCAACTCCAGGACCGAAGCATTTCTCTTCTCCAAAAACACGAATCGTTACGGCGCAGCGCAGGTTATTCTGACTCATAAGCCTTTCTCCGCTTTTTTTCAAATTATATCAAATAAAGGGTATCTGTCGCAATTTTACGACGGAAGAGGGATAAAGGATAAAAAAAGAGGCAGTCTTTTTGACTGCCCCTGATGGATGGTCGGGGTGACTGGATTTGAACCAGCGACCTTTTGGTCCCGAACCAAACGCGCTACCAAACTGCGCTACACCCCGTGGAGCCAATGTGGGGACTCGGACCCCAGACCTGCTGATTACGAATCAGCTGCTCTACCAACTGAGCTACATTGGCGCTCACAACGCCAACAATTATATGCAAAACAAATTCACTCTGTCAAGATACAAAATCCAATATGACAATCTCTGTTTCGGAGGAGTGGTCTAGGTCCTTTTCTGTGTCAAACAAAGTTGTGTTCAAGTTCCGAATTTTGAAAGCGGTATTGCTGCAGAGATCCAGGAAATTACGAACTGGAGCGAGAGAAAATGCAAGAAGCTTTGTCTGATAATGCATGGGAATGCAGATACGAGGCTGCAAAAGACGGATGGTCTGAACTGCTTCGGGTGCATCAATTGTATATATGCCTCCGACAGGACATAGTAGGATATCAATAGCGCCAATTTCACGGACGAGTTCGTTGGAAGGAAGATGTCCAAGGTCCCCAAGGTGAAGAACCCGGATCCCGTCCCCTTCAAAAAGATATATCATGTTAGGCCCGCGAAGTGCTCCAGACTGTTTGTCATGATAGGAAGGAAAACCCTGAATCTGCACATCTTTGATGCGAAACAGACCTTTCGTCTGAATCACTTCCGGATTTCCAGTAACGGCAGGAAGATAGTTGTGATCGTGATGACCATGGCTGAGTGTTACGGCATCCGGATTTTCGATATGAACAGCATAACCTGTTTGGGGATCACAGGGATCGGTCACGCCGAGAAAACCACTGTTGGTCTGGAGTGTAAAGCAGGAATGCCCATGCCATTGAATTCTCATATAATTCACCACCTTGGAAAAAGTCTATTGCGAACATTTGGAACTGTCAATGAAAAGGGAATATAGTTGACAACTGCATACTTGGAGGATTGATGTATTAGAAGAATATATCTTTTTCATCGCATCGACTTTGGGAGGACAATATGATAAACTGCGTCCGATGCAAACATTGTATCGGAGTAATTCAAGGAGATAAAAGATATCTGATGAAGAAAAAAGGATCCATTCGGGAATATGTCATGTGTGCACTTTGCACTGCTCTGATCTGTGTGCTCGCACCGGTTTCCTTACCGATTGGACCAATTCCGGTTTCACTTGCGACTTTTGCGGTTCTATTTGCTGGCTTTCTTCTTGGACCAAGGTGGGGAGCAGTATCTGCTGCTGTATATCTTGCTATCGGAATGATTGGTGTTCCTGTGTTTTCCGGATATACCGGTGGGTTTGCAAAACTTGCGGGACCGACGGGGGGATATCTTCTGGGGTATATCCCGATGGCCGCAATCTCCGGACTGTTCTACCATAAGATTGGTAAGAAACTTATCGGGTTTAAAAAGTACCTAACAATGGTCGGAGGCGCTTTGATCGGAACGGCTGTGCTGTATGCTTTGGGAACTGCATGGTTTTGTGTGGAATCCGGCAACAGTGTCGGTGCTGCACTCAGCATCTGCGTGATTCCTTTCCTTCCGGGCGATACGATCAAGACAATCGCTGCAATGATAACGGTTCCCGCTGTGGAGACAGCACTTTCTAAGGCGCAGCTCAGCCTTTCTTCCGTGCAATGATAAAAACAGATTAATGTTCAACGAAACGAAAAGAGGCTGTGCATATGCAGCCTCTTTGTATGCTGAATGGTAAAACTGGTCAGATGCGTTCCGGCGCGGCAGCATTCAGTTCCTGGTACATTTTCTCCCTCAGAGCAATGACTGTAGCTTTTGCTTCACTGACAGGAACCTTTTCGGAATAGGTTTTATTCCTGCTGCTGACCTCCACAACGCCTTCTTTGCAATTCCGGGGAGAAACCGTGACACGGATGGGGAGACCGAGAAGGTCAGCCTCTGAGAACATGATGCCGGCGCTGATCGGACGGTCATCAATGACTGTTTCAACGCCTGCGTTTTCAAGTTCTTTGTACAGGGAATTTCCGATGTTGGAAATCTCCTCCTGATCAGCACGCAGACAGCAGATCTGGACTTCCCATGGGGCGATGGTGATCGGCCAGACAGGACCGTATTCATCATGACTTTCCTCACAGATTGAGGCGAGAAGCCGCCCGACTCCGATGCCATAGCATCCCATAATCGGATAGTGCAGTTCCGCATTCTGGTCGATGTACTGCATATTCATGGCCTTTGAGTATTTGGTTCCAAGCTGGAAAATGTTACCAATTTCGATTCCGCTGGAAACATCGAGTGTTGGGCGGCCGCACTTCGGGCAGATTCCTCCAATGTTGGCTTTGGAAATGTCTGCATATTCGACTGTACCGTAATCTCGGGCGATATTGAAACCGGTATAATGATAATCAGCCTGGTTGGCGCCGCAAATCAGACTGCCGATTCCTTTCAAGGAACGGTCAATGACAATGACGCTTCCCTTTGGACACTTCAAGTCCTTCAGCCCGATAAAGCCGGCAACAATACCGGATTCTGCCTCGATTTTTGCCGCATGGATTTCAGCGCCTACATAATTCCGAAGCTTTGTCTCGTTAACTTCATGATCTCCGCGGAGAAATACCAGCACATAGGAATCGTCTTCATTTTTCTGGTATACAACTGCTTTGCAGGTATGTTTGATATCGGCATGCAGGAATTCGGCTACTTCTTCGATAGTTTTCATTTCCGGGGTATGGACGAGCTTCAGATCATCGACAGCTTCCAGGCCGGTATTGTCCGTAATGCACTCCGCTGCTTCCATATTTGCACGGTAGTCACAGCTTGCGCAGGTAACAATCGTATCCTCGCCGATCGGGGAGAGCAGCATGAATTCATGAGAAATGCTTCCACCCATCATGCCGGAATCGGAAAGGACGGAAACAAACCTCTTTGCACCGCAACGGGCGAAAATTCGCTCATATGCCCTGTGACAGCGATAATAGTATTTTTCAAGGCTTTCCTGGGAGGTATGGAAAGAATACGCATCTTTCATTGTAAATTCACGGACACGAATCAGACCGCCTCTGGCTCGGGGCTCATCCCGGAATTTTGTCTGGATCTGGTAGATCATGAAAGGATACCTGACATAGGACTTTGCAAGATCCCGGACGAGATGAACCGCCGCTTCTTCATGGGTCATGCCAAGAACCATATCCGCGCCCATTCTGTCGCGGAAGCGGAGCAGTTCTTTTCCAACGCTTTCGTAGCGTCCGCTTTCCTTCCATAGATCGGCAGGAAGAGCGACGGGAAACAGGACTTCCTGTCCGTCAATGGCATCCATTTCTTCCCGGATGATCTGCTCGATTTTGCGTGTACTCCTTCTGGCCGGGGTAAAAAGGGAATAAACCCCGGTACCGACTTGCTTAATATATCCGCCGCGTACCATAAGAGCATGACTTTCAATGGTACAGTCAGCCGGCTTTTCTTTATATCTGTCTCCAATCAGATCTGACATTTTCATAAAACAATCCTCCAAAAATCAATCCCTGTTATTATTGCGCAAGAACAGGGGAACCGCAAGCCGGAATCTGCCGGATTCTTTCGGCTGCGCAGGAATCGGAACCATACGATTTTAGATGAAACAGGACTGTGATATACTGAAACGAAAAGCAATCTCCATGACGGGCAGATAAATGCGGAAATGAAGAGAATACGCATACCGAATCATAACACGATATTAATGAGAATTGTTGCAGCCTGTTCCTGCATGTGGGCGCTGCAGTTTCACTATGGACTCAGTGCGGTGAACCGCGGGCAGGGATGGGTGGATCTGATTCTGACCGCAGCGATGTTTCTTCTGTTGTCCAAATGCGCTTCTGCAGATGCGGACTATATGGCATCCCGTCACAGCGCCATTCTTGGCGCTGTCTTTACGATGCTGCTTGCCATAGGAGGCGGGTGGGCAGACAAGATGCGGTACGGACAGTTTACAAGCGTCCTTATTTATCTCTGCTATTATGCCAATGCGTTCGTCGGAACATTTATCGTCCTGTATTCTTGTATCCGTTTTGTTCTTTATCAGGCACGGGGAGTGGTATTGGTTCCGGAAAAATTGAATTCCGCCCAATGGTTCTGGAAGGCATTTCTGATGTGCATGCTGGTTTGGACGGTCTTTCTTCTGAATCAGTATCCTGGCGCAATGGAATCAGACCACATGAGGCAGCTGCTCCATATTCTGGAAGGGAAACTGGATAACAGGAATCCATTGATCAGTTCTCTTCTGGTTTACGTTTTTTTCCAGCTTGCACGAACCATAGGACTCACGCCGAACGCTGGTATTTTTCTATACAGCATTTTTCAGATTATTCTTCTGTCTGGTGTGTTTGCATACGGAATCTCATTGTTTGCAAGGGAAGGCATGCCAAGAAGGATTCTTACTGTGCTCTGCCTGTTCTGCGCGCTGGTTCCGTACAATGTTTTTTACAGTTATGGGATGTGGAAAGATACCCTGTTTGCGGTATTTCTCCTTTATACTGTTTTTTCATGCGCAGATCTCTGGCTTCTATCTGGCAAAGGTATACGAATTCCCTTGTTCAGGTATTGCATCCTTGCTGTTTTTGCACTGCTGTGTGGGTTATCGAGGAACAGCGGCCTTTTCTCGCTGATCGTCATGATTCCTTCTGTTCTGTTTTTCCTTCGGAAGCGGAGTGTTAAAAAAGGTCTTTCTATTTCTCTGGCTGTCGGTTTGGCAGTTTCTCTGCTGATATCTGGCCCGGGATTTGCACGGATCGGAGTGGAGCTGTCTTCGGATACCGTATATGCATCCTGCGTTCCACTTCAGCAAGTGGGCAGGGTGCTGGTGGACCGGAAGGAAATGACCGATACAGAATGGAAGATGATCAACGACGTCCTTGATCCGGAAGCGGTACGAAGCACCTATGATCCTGCATGTGCAGATCCTATGAAGGATGCGGTAAGGAATGCTTCCTTCCTATCAGAACATAAGGCTGATTACCTGAAACTATGGCTGCGCCTCGGAATGAGATATCCCATGACATATTACAGGGCGTACCGCGATTTGATGAGGATGTATTATGATCCGGACGTTTCCTCCGAAGTATCCTACCGTTGGATCTATCCGAACTCCTTTGGCGTATTCAGAGACCCGAAACTCCTTCCTGGATTGGATTTTGCGTATTATGAAGCGATCCTTGAGTTTCCTGTGATCAACCTCCTTCGAAGACCCGGAGCCCTGCTCTGGAGTTTTATGATCCTTTGGAGTATCTGTATGCTGCGCCGAAGGAAAGAGGCCATAGCTTTTCTTGTCCCATTTCTTGCAGTTTATCTTGGCCTGTTTCTTACTGCTCCGGTTGCCCTGTTCCGGTATGTTTATTCCTGCTTTGCAGCCGCTCCGTTCCTGTTTCTTCTTCCGTTTATTCATAAACCGGGAAAAGACATGGATAGAGAAGGATTCCAGGATTCGGGGAAGTTGGAGGATCGCTGACAATGAAACTGTTTGATACGCATGCGCATGTCTTGGATGCAGCATTTGATACGGACAGGGAGGAATTGATCCAATCCTTTACGGATGCGGGGCTTATTCATGTTGTAGAGTGTTCCTGCAGGTCTGAGGATATTGAGCCGATTCGTGAACTGTCACGGAAGCATCCGGTGTTTCTTGCAACAGCCGGATCCCATCCTGAGAATGCAAGCATGGAAGAAATCAGGCAGATTGAACGGATATATAAACGGGCGTCTGAAACAGACTGCTTCGCGGTAGGGGAGATCGGACTGGACTATCATTACAGCGATGGTCCCGAAAGAGAGATTCAGATCAGGTTGTTTGCCGAACAGGTGGATATCGCACGAGAACTGCATAAGCCTGTTCTGATCCACGACCGGGATGCGCATGCCGATATGATGAGGCTTCTTTCAGCCAGGAAAAACGGGTTGTCCGGAATCATGCACTGTTACTCAGGAAGCTATGAAGACGCAGTTCGATATATCGATATGGGACTGTATATCGCTTTCGGCGGTGCAATCACATTTCATAACGCCGTCCGGCAGGCCGGGATCGTTTCCCGATTGCCGATGGAACGGATTCTGGTTGAAACAGACTGCCCTTATATGACACCGGTTCCTTACAGGGGGAAGAGAAACAATCCATGCTATGTCCGGTATGCTGTTGAGAAAATAGCAGAACTGAAACACATGGAAGCAGAGGAAGTTGCGGAGATTACCTGCCGCAATGCGCAAAAAGTCTTTGGCCTGGATACGGAGGTATAAGATGGCGGACCTTACAGCAATTATCCTGACAAGGAACGAGGAAAAGAACATCGAGGAATGCATCCGTTCTGTGCAGGATTTCTGTTCCAGAATTTGTGTTGTTGACAGTTTCAGCACGGATCAGACGGTCAGTCTTGCCGAAAATCTTGGTGCGGATGTTTACCAGCATACGTTTTCCTATTACGCAGACCAGTTTAACTGGGGAATTGATCACTGCAGCATAACAACAGGCTGGATTCTGCGGCTTGATGCGGATGAGAGGTTTACTCCGGAAGTATGTTCCAGATGTGAAGCATTGATGCGGGAGCATGCAGATGATTCCGTCAACGGAATCGTGATTGAATCAGACTTTTATTTCCTCGGGAAGGTAATGCGCCATGGAGGGAGTAAAAAGCGGAAGATCATGATTTTCAAGAAAGGGATAGGGAGGATTGAAGACCGAAAAAGGGATGCGCATACCGTCCTTTCAGAAGGAACAACCGTCTCTATCCGGGAGCATTTCAAACATTATGATTTCAAGGATCTGACCAGTTATATCAACCGTTATAATTGGTACAGCATAAGGGAACTGCAGGATTATCAGGCATTCCGAGAGAACGGACAGTATGATGTTAATACGGATCCGAAACTTCGTGCTCACAGGAAGAAGAAGTTTACGGTATACTATCGGGCTCCGATGTTTATCCGGGCCTGGCTGTGGTTTGTCTATAAGTATTATCTCAGGCTTGGGTTTCTGGATGGGGTAGAAGGATATATCTACTGTTTTTTTGAAAACTATTGGTATCGGTTCCTTGTAGATGCAAAAATCTATGAACAGAAACTGACAGGATCGGAACCCGAAGATCTGAAGGCGCTGAACTGATATGACGGAAAATACAGGAAAAATGAGAATCCTGATGATTATAACAGTATCCTGCTCCAGAAACGGGATCACTGCTGCCGCCCTGAATGAAATTGCGTCATCCGATTCATCATTCCTGACAATCGACCTCGTTGCCATGAACGAACCTGAAGAACCGGTCCGGAGCATTGTTGAAAGAAAAGGAGGGCGAGTGTATGTCCTGCCTTCCCGGAACAAGCATCCTTTATCCTACTTGAACCAGCTGAAAAAACTGCTGAAAGATAACAGCTATACGGGCATCCACGTGCATGGAAACAGTGCAACCATGGCGCTGGATCTGATGCTCGCAAAACGGTGCGGAGTTCCTGTACGTGTCAGCCATGGGCACAATACCAAAACAAGCTTTCCGATTCTTCACAGGATTTTTTTGCCTTTGATGCTTTCCACTGCCAACCGGTATGCTGCTTGCGGCAGAGCAGCAGGAGAGTGGCTGTACGGGGGAAGGAATTTCACTGTACTGCCCAATGCCATTAATTCAGAACAATTCTCTTTCAGCAAAGAGGACAGAGAATTGTGCAGAAAAGAATACCGTATCCCGGATACGGCAAGGGTAATTCTCCATGTAGGCTCTTTTAATGCGCAGAAAAACCATGCTTTTCTTCTGGACGTGTTTTTCAAAATCGCTGCAAAGGATCCTTTGGCTTACCTTGTCCTTCTCGGTACCGGGAAAGAAATGGAATCCATGAAGGTGAAATCGCACGGAAGCGGATTCGAGGACAGAATTCTGTTCTGTGGTTCTGTTTCAAATCCGGCCTGCTTCTATTCGGCTGCGGATTGCTTCGTTCTGCCTTCTTTGCATGAAGGGCTTCCGTTTACGGCTATTGAGGCACAGTGCAGCGGCCTGAACTGCCTTCTTTCCGATGCTGTTACAACGGATGCAGATCTGACAGGACAGGTTCAATTTCTTCCCTTGTCAGGAGGTCCTGATGCCTGGGCAGAAGCTATCGAGAAGTCAATTTCGCCTATGGAGAAAAGAGAGGAAAAATCTGGAGAGGCGGTACGGAAACTTTCAGAATCCGGCTATGTGCTATTGATGGATAATAATCCATTTATGAACCTTTACCGGGATGGACTGAATCGGATCCGAAAGCTTCTGATCGTAACGCATAAAATGACCAGAGGCGGATGTGAGCGCGTAATCTCTGTTCTTGCGGATCGATTCATGAAGATGGGAATCGATGTCGTCCTTGTGAGTGAATGCTGCGTAGAGTCCGAATACCCGCTTCCTGAAAACCTGCGCGTCCGGTATCTGCTGGAAAAGGAAAAAATGAAGGCGCTTGATGTTCCGAAAGCGTACAGAAGACTGTACAGAATCGCTTTGGAAGAAAAGCCGGACCTGATCCTGGCAATGCCGGAAAAGGTGAATGTTTGGACTGTTCTGTTTCTGATGCCGCTCCATGTGCCGGTCGTCGTATCGGAGAGAAATGATCCCAGACATCATCCGGAAAATCGAATCAAGAGAGCGATCCGCTGGATGGTCTATCCGTTTGCCAAAGGATTTGTATTCCAGACGGAAGATGCAAGAAACTATTTTTCACGAAGAATTCAGCGGAAGGGGATTGTCCTGAATAATCCTCTGAATCTTGAGCTCTTGCCTGATCCTGGGTGCGTGAGCAGAGAAAAAACGGTTGTATCGGTCGGGCGTCTGAACAGCCAGAAGAATTATGAGTTGCTCCTGGAAGCCTTTGCCGCATTCAGGACAACCCATAAGGAATGGCGTTTAACGATCTACGGGGAAGGAGAAGAGCGGGAGAAACTCATGAAGCAAGCGGAGAAGCTCCGGATTGCAGAACAGGTGTCTTTTCCCGGGATTACAGAAAACCCTGCAGAAAGAATCCGTGATGCCGGCATGTTCATCCTGTCGTCTGATTATGAAGGAATGCCGAACTCGCTGATTGAAGCAATGGCGGTCGGGCTTCCGTGCATCGCAACGGATTGCCCGTGCGGAGGACCGAGGGAACTGATACAGGACGGGAAGAACGGACTCCTGGTCGCAGTAGGTGAAAGAGAGGACTTAGCGAGGGCGATGTGCAGGCTTGCGGATGATCCGGCTTTCGCTCAGGCCATCGGCACAGAGGCCGCCGGAATCCGCTATATAATGGATGCAGACCGCGTAGCAGAAGAGTGGAGGAGATATTTTGAATACGTTGCGGAACAATGAAAAACTGAATAGATTTCTGCATCTGATTTCGCATGTCCTGTTTGCAGTATGGCTGATTACGGAAGTTGTTTATGAGCATACTGCCGTTTCCAGACTTGCGCTGATTGCCTTTGGCTCCTGTACGATTCTTCTATGCATTTCGGAAAAGCGGTTCCGTTTTTCCATTTGGATGCTTCTTTATGGACTGTTTATCCTGATCGGAGCAGCAGCTTCCCTTTTCGCGGACTATCCGGCGACTTCCTGGAAGCTCCTGGCTACTGTCATTCTGAACGGTGCCTTTCTGATCCTGTTTTTTCAGTATATCCTGCAGGAAGAAAAACCGGAACGGTGTGCGGATGCGTTCCTGGCTGCAGCATTTCTCACGATTCTGCTCATCGGGATTTTGTGTTATCCGCTGGATTTCAACATTCGCCGGTTTGGTCAGATCCGTGATGCGGAAGATCCGATGCTGATGATTAATATCGTTAATCCAAACCTAATCGGGACGATCGCTGCGTTCTCTTTGGCGATTGTATTCAGCAGGCTCCTCAATCGAAAAAAATGGATTTGGGTGATCCCCTGCTTGTTTTTCCTGATCACCATACTTATGACAAAATCTTTAAAGGCATATGCAGCGACTTTGTTTTTGCTGATTGCAATTCTTCTAATCAGATTTCCGAAATACTGGCCGGTGAAACTGCTCCTGCTGATTCTGGGGGCAATGGTGGTTTATTTCAAAGTCATTCCCTTATTCCCGAAACTGAACCAGACTTTTTTCTACAATATGCGGGCAACGCTGTCCTATATCCTTTACCGCGACACAACCAAGATGTCGATCAACTCAAGGACAGAACTGGCGGCTGTCGGATGGAATGTGATCAGAAACCATCCTTTTACCGGAATCGGTCTTGGCGGATTTCAGTTCCTGGAAGGTGCAGACGGGACCTATTCGCATAATAATTTCATTGAATTGCTCGTTTCCGGCGGGGTTTTCCTGACAGCAGCCTATTATTCCATATTTGGTTATTCTATAGCTTACTCTGTCAGGAGAAGGAAACAGGTTGATGCCTTTGCCCATGCATTGATCCTGATCAATGCAGTACAGGTTTTACTGGATATCGGCATGGTATCGTATGTGGACCGTACCGTCCTGATCTGGCCGATCTGGCTGCTCGCTGCTGTTCGAAAAAGAACAGGTGGGGAGCAGGATGGAAAAAGCGGGTATGAAATACTCATAAATCCTTGCGCCCTTGTCCGTCATGCCAGCAACAGAGGAATGCTTAAATGGATGCCGGATCGGACGTATCTTCGTTTGTTATACAGGGGGATCATGGGTAAGAAACTTCATTTGAACCCGCCTGTGACCATGACAGAAAAACAGCAGTGGATGAAACTGTATGACCATAACCCGCTATATCCGACACTTGCGGACAAGATTCAGGCGAGAAAGTATGTCGCAGATAAACTTGGAGAACAATACCTGATTCCGGAAATCGGAATCTGGGACTCTGTTTCCGAGATTGATTTTGACCAGCTTCCTGAAAGATTTGTTCTGAAATGTACGCATGATTCGGGTAGTGCGGTCGTTTGCAAGGAAAAATCCAGTTTTGATGTTTCAGCGTGCCGAAAGAAACTGGAACAACATATGCAAAACAATTATTTCTGGTCCGGAAGGGAATGGCCGTATAAAGACCTTAGACATGCCGTACTCGCAGAAACATTTATCGGGAATGAAAACGGTGACGTACCTCCGGATTACAAGTTTTTCTGTTTTGATGGAGTACCGAAGGCGCTCCTCATCTGTGCCAACCGGTCGGAAAAGCACGCCGATTATTATTTCTATGATATGGATTATCAGCCGCTACCGATTAATATCGATACGGTTCGAGACAAGGATTCCCTTTCAACGGAAAAACCGGAACAGTTCGATGAAATGATCCGGATTGCAAAAAAGCTTTCAGAGGGTTTGCCGTTTGTCAGGGTTGATCTTTATAACCAGAATGGGAAAGTGTATTTTGGCGAACTGACCCTGTTTGATCAGAGCGGCTTCGCATCGGACTATGTCGGGGAGGGTGACCGACTGATGGGGTCTTTTCTTCATATTGGAGGAAACTGCGCATGAAAACGACAGTACTGCTCGGGGGAGATTTAGTTCCAACTACATCCAACATGGACCGCTTTGCATCGGGGAAAGATCTTTGGGACCCGGATCTGATCAGTTTGAGGAACAGCGCAGATATCATGGTATTCAACCTGGAGTGTCCACTGACGGATAAGGGGAATCCAATCCCCAAATGCGGTCCGAATTTGAAAGCACCGCAGAGCGCCATAAACGGTATTCGTGTGCTGAATCCCAGCGCTGTGGGAATTGGAAACAATCATATACTGGATTATGGCGCGGAAGGGTTGGAACAGACCCGAACTACCCTGGAAAGGGAAAGCATTCTTTCTTTCGGGGCCGGAAGCAATCTGCATGAAGCGGATCGGCCTCTAGTTATAGAAAAACATGGAATTCATATCGGTTTTTATGCCGTCACAGAGCATGAATTTTCCTGTGCAGACGAATTCAGCGCTGGAGCAAATCCTTTGGATCCGTTACGGATTCTCTCAAGAATTTCAGAAATCAGGCAAACCTGTGACCGCTTAATTGTTTTGTACCATGGCGGAAGGGAGCATTATCCATATCCGTCACCGAACCTACAAAAAAGATGCAGGTTGATTGCTTCCGCCGGAGCGGACCTGATTTCCTGCCAGCACAGCCACTGCATCGGATGCAGGGAAACCTATCACGGGACGGAGATTATATACGGACAGGGGAATTTCTTGTTTGATGATCCGGAAGCAGATGAAGCATTCCGAACCGGGCTGCTTATCAAGATGGAAGTCAGAGAAGATGGATTCTCTGCCGAATATATCCCCGTGAATTCTTTAAATGGGAAGTGCATGCTTGTTGCTGACCCTGAAAGAAAAAACATTCTGAGTGCTTATGAAGAGAGATCTCGTAAAATCTTGGATCCTCGTGAGGTAGAGCGCATGTACCGGGATTATGCGGAAATAATGCGGGATAAGATGATGAAGGTCTTTCTAAATGGGAATCCCCTGCTGAAAGCAGTGAATCTAGTATATGGTAGAAAGACAAGCAGCATTTACAGCATGGAGGCAAGGAGGGCGATCCTGAATTCCATGCAGTGTGAATCCCTGCATGAACTTCTCTGTACGGCACTTGAAAACTAGGAGCCCAACTGGATTGAGACAAAAAAACGGCGGCATTTGCCGCCGTTTAGAATACCAGAGTTTTTACTGCGCAATTCCGAGATAGGCCATAATGCCATTTACTATGCCGTCGGACATGGTCTGCTGGAAAGCACCATCATTCAGCTTCAAATCTTCTTCTGCATTGGAAATGTAACCCATGATCAGGATAGCGATTGGCGCTTCAGTTTGATTCAGGATTACCTGATCATCTTTATGGCGGATGGACTGTCCCTCAAATTCAGCAACGGAAAGACCGGTTGCTGCGATATAGGACTTTAAAACGGCAGTTGCGAGTTGTTCGCATTCCTCCTGTTTCGGATGGGAAGCAGGTACCCACATGATTGCTCCGTGTGTAGATTTGCTGTTGACAAAATTGCACTCGAGACGGAGCACAAAATCTACATTGCTGCTGTTCATCAGTTTGGCTCTGCCGGCGGAATCCGTTGTATCACGCACATCCGAAAGCGAGAATATGACAGTGGCACCAAGTTCTTCCAGTTTATTTTTGACCAGTGTTGCTATCGAGTAGTTCAGGCGATTTGCATAAATCTTAGTTGATACGCCCTGAATTTTACTCGAATAACTTCTGGCCGGATCGATTCCAATGATGAAGGTGGAAAGTGGCTTGCCGGAAGGAACCGGTGTTGTATTCGGATCCGGAGATTCTTCGGCTTGCTGGATCTCAGGAGTTGGAGTTGGAGTTGGGACGGATGTTGGAGCAGGTGTATCAGTCGGAGCAATGGTCGGAGTGGAATTCAGATCCCGGTATGAACGAACGGCAGGCGAAATCACACCGGCTGCAAGCGCATAGGTGGCACCAGCAATAAAGATCAGAATCATGGCACATAAAATGCCGAAAGATAGGGGATTATTTACCCTAAAAAACTTTCTCCGACGAACAATTTTCTTCACTTGCATACACCTTCAAACAATGATAGTAAAAGCATTTTAGCACGTGCATTTTTTAGATGCGGATTCTTTCATATAAGGTTTACATATATTTCAAACAATTCCTGACGTTTTCTTTAACATGCAAATTCGCAGGAAAAAAGCAGTTATTTCAGTTTTTCGGAAAATAGATAAATGTGTAAAACAATCAAATTATTGCATAATCATTCAGATCTATGCGATGTATATACGGGATTATATCTTACTGAGACTGGAGGAAGAAAAAGGGATTCCAAGAAACATGAATTGCTGCAGGCGTTTTCCCGGTAAGTTCATCAAAAAAGGAAAAACGAACAGAAGGAAATAACTTCTGGAATGATAGAAAGAAGAACCGTGTGCATGCAATTTGATCGAAATCGAAAGAGCAAATATATGCTCAGATGAATTTTCACAGAATATGCTCCCTTTTTTTATGAGTGAAAAGAAAAAATGAGGTAAATTTACGCGGATTAGCAAAAAAAATTAAAATCTCTATATATTTTTTATAGTTCATGCTGTAAAATAT
>JAEEGL010926329.1_pt1 | contig 18125 bp, 16 predicted proteins | sample 9134231 | NCBI WGS metagenome assembly JAEEGL01 (sample SAMN16246548, study PRJNA631951) | gut metagenome | biome: gut microbiome; feature: rumen; material: fiber-attached | host: Bos | place: Iran: Karaj | collected 2018-10 | reverse complement strand
AGAAACTACTGCCATATTTTTCACTCTCCTTTTCGTTATTCATCCATATATCTATGTATTACCAACCTATGGCCACTAGATAATACAAACAATATATGTGCTTATTTGGTCCTTTAAAAGACCGCAATTATTGTATCAAAAAAAAGCACTTATAACAAGTACTTTTTTAATTATTTTTGTGTGTTTGGAACTAGTACTAATCTAGCTTCTGTTACAACGTTTGAGTCTGTTTTAACATATCCGTCATTTACGTCTGCTATAAGTTTCATAGCTTTTGCTTCTTCATAGCTAATTGAAGGATATTCTTGATATTCGATTACACCTATAACTCTTGAGCCAGGAACTCTTATATTTGTATAATTATGGTCACTGTTTGCATAGACATATCTTTCAATTACTTCTGTTGTTGTTCTTTCACATCTTTTTGTTTCGTTATTCCATGTGTAACCATCTGGTTCAATATAGAATTCTTGACCATGAGATTCACATTTAATAAGATCTTCCCATTCTACAGTTTCGATTTCTAATACTACTCTTGCTACTGGTGAACCATCTTTTGTAATAAATGTATCTCCTACTTTTAAAACGTCAATATCTTGATTTTCAGCTGCATCAGTTAAATGTTTTCCGCTTGTATAAACGAAGTCATGATTTTGTGAAGTATAGATTCTTTCAGGAACAATACTATAGCTTCCTGTTTGATAAGCTCCAGTTAGTTTTGATGCTCTATTATAATCAGCACTTGATTCGATAGCATGTGAAATACCTACTGTTCCTGCTGCACCTACTGCTAACATCATTACAACTAATAATGCTGTTTTTTTGTTGTTTCTTTTTCTTCTTCTACTTCTTCTATTTTGAGTCTCTCTTGAAGTATATTGTTCTGCGTTTTCATAATCTTCTTCAGTTATATATTCACTTTGAATATTATTGTTATTATTTGCCATAAATATCCCCCTTTTTTTAGTGATTTGTATTATAGCATTAATGCTTTTCATAGGCAAATTTTACTTATATTTTTTAATTATAATTATATAATTATTTCTTTTAGTCATAGTTTTTATTTCAGCAAATTTATATTTACCATATTTTCTTATACTAAAGATATCCCCTGGATTAAGATTTGCCGTGTATTTAGTTAAGACTTCATAGTTTAAGATAACTTCTTTATCTTTAAATTTATTTAGAATTTCTTTTCTACTTAAACCAACTAGATTGGATATTATATTATCGATTCTTAAACTAGTGACAATTAGTTCTTTAATATCATAATTCATTTGATAGTCATTTAGAGTATCAATATCTATTTCTTCAATTGCTTGAATTTTACGATTATATTCTTTTAGATGATAAATTATATCATCTTTAATTGCATCAAAGACATATATATAAGCACTATTATCTTTAATAATAATATCGCCATACATATCTTCTTTAAGACCCATTTCAAACATACATTTTAAGATCTCTTGATGTCTTATTTCTTCAATACTAGATATTTTAATTAAAGATATATCTGGTAGTGTTTTATAGATTATTACTTTAGTACAATCTTCAAATGGTTTATATACTTCATACTTTTTTATATTTATTTTATTTTTAACTTGACGGTATTCTAGGGGATTTAAAAACTTAGTTGAATTCGTACTATTTAATTCCTCTAAAATATGTTCTAGATTGTATTTTGTACTCATATATATTCTCCTCGTGCCCATTATACTATAAAAAAACATGTAAAAAATAGTCTTTTTTATGATTATTAGGAGTTTTTTTGGTATAATTTTTTTAGGTGATATTATGAGAATTGGTACTAATGTATTTATAAATAAATTAGCTACTAGAATATGTAAATTATTTGGTAAAAACGGTTCTGTTTTACCAGGTAATATTGTATATGACTGGTTTAGACAGAAAAATGTATTAGAAAAAGTACATTATCCTGGTACTGTTATAGCTGTTACTGGATCTTCTGGTAAAGGATCTACAACTGATATGATTTATCATATCTTAAAAGATAATGGATATGATGTTTGTTACAATAATAGTGGTTCAAATGGAGTTTTAGCTGCTACGACATTAATATTAAATAACTGTGATCGTAAAGGTAATTTCAAGCATGATATTTTATTATTAGAGTGTGATGAAAGGCATTTAAAATTAATCTTTGGTAAAAATAAACCTACACATTTAATTATTACAAATATGACAAGAGATCAACCAGCTAGAAATGGACATCCTGATATCGTGTTTAAAGATATATTAAGTGCATTAAATGAAAAAGTTAATCTAATTATTAACGCTGATGATCCGTTACTTAACAGATTAAGATATAAACATAAAGGTAATATAACAACTTATGGTGTTGGAAAAATGTGTGATTCTTATGAAAAGTCAGATTCTTTATCATTAGATTATCAATATTGTCCTTTTTGCCACACAAAATTACAATATAAGTATTATCAATATGGTCATATTGGAAATTATGAATGCCCTAATGGTGATTTTGTTAGAGGCAACGTAGATTTCGAAGTAACAGATGTAAATTATGATACTAATACAATAAAGATTAATGGCCATGAAGTATATTTAAATAATGATGTATTGTATGCTTTGTATTATACAGTTGCTGCTTATGCTTTATGTAATAAGATTGGTGTTAATGAAGAAAAAATTAGAAATTCAATAACTAAAGAAAAACTTCCTAATAAACGTGGAAAAGTTTACAAATTCGCTGATAGAGATTTAACTATGCTTGAAAGTAAAAACGAAAATAATTTAAGTTACTATCAATCAATTAAATATATAGTTAATCAAAAAGGTACTAAATCAGTTATCTTAGGGTTTGATAATGTATCAAGAAGATATAGATTTAATGATTTATCTTGGCTATGGGACGTTGATTTCGAATTATTAAATGATAAAGATATTGATAAGATTATATGTATTGGTAGATTTAGATATGATGTTGCAACACGTTTAGAGTTTGCTAAAATACCTAAAGATAAAATAATCTTAATCGATGATATTAATACAAAACTAATACCAACTATAAAAAATAAAACTAAAGGTAAATTATATACGATGGTTTGCTTCGATATGACAGCTAATATTAAAGCTTTAATGAATGGAGATGAAGCAAAGTGAAAACATTTAAAATAGCTCATTTATATTATGATTTAATGAATCTATATGGTGAAAATGGGAACATTAGATATCTTCAAAAGAAGTTAGAAGAACAAGATATTAAAGTAAAAGTTGATTATTTATCTTTGGGTGATGAAATTAATATAGCTGATTATGATCTTTTCTATATGGGTATGGGAAGCGAAGAAAATCAATTATTAGTAATTGATAACATTCTAAAATATAAAGAACAGATTTCAGAAGCTATAAATAATAATAAATTCTTTATTGTTACTGGAAACTCTTTAGAAGTATTTGGTAATAGAATTGAAAACTTAGATGGTTCATTTAAAGAGTGCTTAGGTATATTCAATTTTAAAGCTAGAGAAAATGATGAAAGAATTGTTGGTGAGCAATACTATAAAACTGATCTAATTACACAAAATGTAATTGGTTTTCAAAACAGGCCTCGTGTTATGAGTGATATTGGTGATAATTTATTTAAAGTAATTACTGGTACAGGTTATAATAAGAATATTGGATTTGAAGGAATTCATGATAATAATTTCTATGGTACTTATCTTTTAGGACCAATATTAGTTAGGAATCCATATTTAACTGATTATTTTGTTAAAGAAATATGTAATTATCTAGATATTGAATATAAAAAACAAGAAGTTAAAGATGATAGTTATAAAGCTTATCAAGAATATTTAAAGAATTTTGAATTAAATGAAAAAGATTCCAATTAGGAATCTTTTTTTCTGTATAAATCTCTTTCTTTTTGACTATAGATACAACCACAATAATCTTGTCTATATAGATTATATTGTTTTGATAATTCTATACTTCTTTTATAACCATTTTTCTTTTTGAAATCAGAATATAAGTATTTTATATTATAAATACTTTCTAATTCGGCACCTATTTCATTTAGTTTTTGACTATTCTTATAAGGACTTACTGTAAGTGTTGTACCGAAATAGTCATATCCACCATTTTTAGCTTCTTTAGCAGTCTTTTCTAGACGAAGGTAATAACACTTAAAACAACGTGGTCCACCTTCTCTTTCGGCTTCTAAACCCTTAATTATTTCATGATATTTGTCATTATCATAATCACAATCAATAATATCTATTTTATTTTGATGAGGAAATTCTTTGATGAAGCGAATTTCTTCTTGTTTTCTTTTTTCATATTCTTCATATGGTTCGATATTAGGATTGTAGTAGATAATTGTTATGTCGAAATATGGTGTTAGTGTTTCTATTACATGTGATGAGCATGGAGCACAACAACTATGTAATAGTAGTTTTTTAGTTTCACCATTAAAGGAAGAGATGATCTCTTCCATTTTTTTATCATAATTCATTAATTGCCACCCTCTTCTGGTGTCCCATCCCCAGCATTGATTGTTACATTGGCTGGTTTTTGTGGTTCTTCTACAGGTGGTGCTGGTTGTTCTTTATTTTGCTCTAAAGCTTCGTTTGTAGCAATAACTGATTCATAACTTTCAAATAAGATATTTTCTTCAGTTATTGTATCTAAATAAAGAACTCCTTTAACTGTTTCCATATTTAATGAGGCATATATCTCTAGGTATTGATTTAATCTTTTAATGTTTGCCGTATCAATATATACAGTATTGCCATCATTCATTAATAATTTAAAACGATTTTCATCGATGATTTCACCTGTAGCAGATTTATATGGCATGTATTCTATTTCATTAATCATTTTTATTATATTAATATCAACTTTGTTCAAACCTTTTACTAATTCAGCTAAAGTAGTATCAGGTGTAAAGTTGATTAATGTAGGATATCCTACATACTCGTTAGTATCAGATATTTGAGTATTATCTGATGTTATTATTTTATCATTGTAACGATAGAAGAATAAAATTTCTCTTTCTTCTACAGTGATTGTTACTTTACCAAACATACCAATTTTAATTTTGGCATCTTTTACCAACGGTAAGTTAGTTATTTCATTTATTGCTTGTTTTTTATTTATTTTGATTAGTTTAGGGTAATTTTCAATTTTGGCACTTTTAATAATATTAATATCTTTTGTATATACATTTCCTTTAACATAGATATTATGTACTCTTACATTTAAGACATAATAAACTATTGCAGCTATTATTAATAAAAATACTAATATTTTTAATAGTACTTTGACTCTTAATTTTTTCTTCCTTCTTACCCTACTCATTTATTATTACTCCCAACCAATAAATTCTTGTTCTATTTCTAAATCAACATTTGTTTTTTCAAGAACAGTATCATGAATATACATAATTAAATCATGAACGTCTTTGCTTGAAGCGTTTTCTTTATTAACAACGAAGTTAGCATGCTTTTCAGATACTTCAGCTCCACCAATACGATATCCTTTTAAGCCACAGAATTCAATTAATCTGCCGGCATAATCACCATCTGGATTTCTAAATACTGATCCAGCTGATGGATATTCTAGTGGTTGTGTAGCTGCTCTTCTTTCTTGACGTTCTGCTAACATTTCTAATGAATTAGCTTTGTCGCCATTCTTTAAATAAAACTTAGCTGCTAATATTACATATTTCTTTTCTTCTTTAAACATTGTAGTACGGTATCCATATGAGATATCTTCATTCTTTAAAATAACAATGTTTAAATCTTCATCTAGTACTGTAACTGATTCAACATAATCCATTGTACAAGCATTATAAGCACCAGCATTACCATAGATGCAACCACCTATAGTTCCTGGTATACCTGCAGCAAATTCTAAGCCTGTTAAACCTTTATTAATACTTTCTAAAGCTACTTTACCAATCATGGCTCCGGCTTCAGCATAGGCCATGTTTAGTTCTGGACTTATTTCAATTCCATTTAATTTGTCTAATTTAATTACAGCACCTTCATATAGTTTTGAATTTAAGACGATATTTGATCCATTTCCTAATATGAAATACTCTATATTATTTTCTCTTAATATTTTTAATACTTCTACTAAATCATTGATTGAATTAGGTCTTACTAAGTATTTAGTAAGTCCACCAATATGATAAGTATTTAATTTGACTAAAGAAGCATTTTCTTCTACTTCAGCAAATTGTTCTAATTGTTCTTTCATTTGATCATTTCCTTTAATTTCTTATAAATTAAATCACTACTATTATTCATGCTTAATTTTTTAAGGTTTTCTTTCATTGTTTCAATTTTGTGTTTATCGCCTAACACGCCATTAATTTTATTCGTTAGTTCTTCACTTGTCAAATCTTTTTCTTCTATCAATTCACCAGCGTTTGCTTCCTTAATTGCTAAGGCATTATAGTACTGATGATTATTAGCTACGAATGGTGATGGAATAAAGATTGCAGGTAATGAAAGCGATAATATTTCACTCATTGTAGAGGCACCTGCTCTTGTAACAATAAGATCTGTATTCTTTAGTAATGCAGGTAGATTATCTAGGTATGGAACAACTTTAATGTTCTTACCAAATTTATTTTCTTTAACAAAGTCATCATATAAAGCTTTACCAGTTATATATAAGACTTCATAGTCCTCTTTTTCAGCATTATGTAAGAATTCAACCATTTTTTCATTAACGGAAGCTGATCCTAGAGATCCAGCAACAATTACAACTAGTTTTTTATCTTTGCTTAAACCTAGTTCTTCTTTATTCATTGGTTCTAATGACAAAGCATTTTCGCCACATGGATTACCTGAATAGAATACTTCACCTTTGGCTTTATCAAAGTACTTAGCTGATTCAGGGAACGATACGCCAATTAAATCAGCATCCTTTTGTAAAACACGATTTGTTTTACCAGGTAATGAGTTTTGCTCATGAATAAATGTTTTAATACCTAGTTTTGCTGCTGCTTTGATAACAGGATATGTTACATAGCCACCAATACCTAATACTAGGTCTGGTTTAAATTCTTTCATGATTTTTATACATTTTTTCTTTGCTTTATTAATTAAAAAAACATTTTTAATGTCTAATAGAATATCTTTTTTAGAAAAACCATAGATTTCTAGTTCTTCATAAGGAATACCTCTTTTTGGTATTAATTCTTTTTCCATTCTATTATGAGTTCCTATATATAATACTTCCAATTCTTTTTCGTTTTCTTCAAACTTTTTTAGGATTGCTAAAGCTGGATAAATATGGCCACCTGTGCCTCCAGCAGATATAATAATACGCATATTACCACCTAACAATATTATACTATATTAATGATAGGTAAATATAAAAAATAATCATTCTATTTACACCTCGTAAATACAATTTAAAGACCCTTAGATAAATTTGACTATTTAATATATTTGTAATAGTATACAGCTAACTTGTGGAGGCGATTAGTATGAAATCCATGACTGTTTCGGAAACAATTAATAAAGTAATGAACAGTAAGCTTTCTTGCAACTACTTAAAACTTATTAATATTGGCATGCTTATATTCCATAAGAACTCAAGAGTGTCGACAGTTATTAAGAATACTAAATTTATTGATAATATAGATGACACGTTTGAAATATTAAATAGTAATAGATTTATAGTAAGTGCTACAAAGGATAATAAATTATATATAAGTATATTAGATAAAAGTAATAAATTTGAATTATTAGAGAGTTTATTAATAGATATTAATTATTATTTTAATATCAAATATAAGAATATAAATGATGATTTATTATTTGATTATATAAATATAATAGAATGCGAAGAAATAACTAAATTAATTATTAGTTCATCTAGTTTAATAGATGATAAAGAGATAATAGAATTATTTGATGAAATGAATTTGAGTAATGATTATAAAAATTATGATAATCAATTACAAGTAAATGCTATTAGACCTTTATATGACTTTATAAAAGAAAATAATATTAAATATAAAGATATAATTCTAAATAAGGATTTTGAAGAAATTAACAAATTAATGTCAGATAATCAAAATCTTGAAGAACCTTATAAAATTTCTGAAAATTATCGCGTTATTAAAAATATCATAAAAAAAATATCTTCATGTTGAAGATATTATTTTTTTTGAGCTATTGTTTTCTCTACAGCATCCTTTATCTTAGCTTCAGAGAATGGTTTATTTAACATATCAACGATATTATAAGTAAATGCTCTATTGATTGCATCTGATGATGAATCACCACTTATTATAGTAACTGGCATCTTAGATAATAAATCATTATTCTTTAAATAATCTAAGACAACGAAGCCATCAGTACCAGGCATATTTAAGTCTAGTAATATTGCTTCGATACGATTATCGCTTTGATATTTCTTTATTATTTCAAGAGCTTCATTACCGTCTTGAGCAACTTCAATGTCTTTATCGGCTTCGAAGATCTTTTTAACGAATAATCTAATTACTTCTGAGTCATCTGCTACTAAGATAACACCACGAGCAGCAGGTGCTGCAGGAGCTACAGATGCAGTTTCAACTGGAGCTACATCATCATTTAAGTAAGCATTAACGATAGTTTTAACTTTTTTTGCTTCAGTCATTAAGCGATCGAAGTTAGCTGTAACAAAGTTAATGTTACTTGCTTTACTTTCTAGTTCATGTTGGTAAGCTAAATCAGCTAATTCCATAAAACCAAAGTATTTGCAGTCACTCTTTAGTGAGTGAACTAAAATAGCATAGTTTGGCATGTCACCATCATGGAAGAACTTTTCAATTCTTTCTAATTTGCCATCAATACCTTTTTGAAATTCTGTCAATGTTTCATTATAAGTTTCGATATCACCAAATAATTCTAAACTTTGATCTACATTTACGTTATGTTCTTTTAAGAAATCTATTGTTTTCATTTTTTCACAACCTATCCTCTATAATTATAACATTTAATTTAAATATTTGATAGTAATATCATTTAATGCTTCTTTATTTATTGGTTTACCTAAATAACCACTGAAACCATGTTCTTCGATTTTACTTCTCACATCATCTTCAGAATTAGCTGTAAGAAGAACGACTGGTGTATTAAAGCCTTCGATATCTTTTAGATTATCTAGTGTTGCACTACCATCTAGTTCTGGCATCATATCATCCATTAAGATTAAATCATAAGTATTTTCCATTACTTTCATGATAGCTTCACTACCGCTTGATACTAGTGTTAAATCGTAACCATAGTTTTTAAGCATCATACTTATTACTTTTAGATTCATATCATCATCATCAACAATAAGTATCTTTTTAGGAGTTTTTTCTTCTACTGGTGCTGGTGACTCAACTAGTTTAGGCAATACCAAACTATCTTCTAATTTAATTGCACTTTTAACTTGGTCTGTTGTAGTGGCATTTGATAATTCCATATTTTGTTTAGAAATGAACTTTTTAAGTACTCTTTCTAGTTCACCACGTTCAATTGGTTTAGATAAATAATCATTAAAGCCAGCGCTTAAATACTCTTCTTTCATGCCTTCAATTGCATTAGCTGTTAATGCTATTGTTGGTATTTTATATTCTGGATGTCTTTGTAAGTTTTCTAAAACTTCACGGCCACTCATACGTGGCATCATATCATCTAAGAAGACAATATCGTATTGTTGTTTATCTTCAATTAGTTTTCTTAAAGCATCAGGTCCATTTGTACAAGAATCAATGTCTAGACCATATTTTCTTAGTAATGTTGAAGCAACTTTAATATTTAATTCATTATCATCAACAATTAAAATCTTAGCGCCTTTAACATCGATTACTTTACTTTCAGAAGCAGCAGTTTCTCTTACTTCTGGAGGAGTTACGGCAATAACTCTTTGATCAATCGAAACAGTAAACTTAGATCCTTTACCATAAACTGATTGAACGACGATACGTCCGTTCATTAATTCAATTAATTTTTTAGTAATAGCAAGTCCTAAACCTGTACCTTCAATTGTTAAAGATTTTTCAACGTTTAAACGATCAAATTTACTAAATAATCTTGGTAATGCTTCTTCTTTTATACCAATACCACTATCTTCTACTGAGAAGATTAAACGACATACATCGCCTTTAGTAATTTGTGATACAGTAAATTTAACATAACCTTCTTTAGTATATTTAACGGCATTAGTAAGTAAGTTTAAGACGATTTGTTTTAAACGAACATTATCACCATATAATACACGAGGTATTGTTTGATCAATTGATACTTGGAAATCTAGAGGGCTATCTTCGCCCATACGAGCTCTAGTTAATGCTACTAATTCATCTAGAACTGATTTAATATCATATTCTTTATCAATTATTTCAAGTTTATTAGCTTCAATCTTAGAAATATCTAAGATGCCATTAACTATTTCCAACAAGTTATTAGAAGCCATGATGATATCATTAACTTTTTCTTCTTGATCTTTAGTTAAATCATCATCTTTTAGAGACTCACTAAAACCTACAATGGCATTTAATGGTGTTCTAATTTCATGTGACATATTAGATAAGAACTCAGATTTTGCATTATTTGCTTTGTCCGCTTGATCTTTTAATACTGTCATCTCTTCGACCATTTTAACATCTGGGTTTTCAATTGTGAAATACATTATGAATACGACAACTGATTCAGCAATTGTAGTTAGCAATAATTCTGGCCATATATATTGAACATATATAGTTGCTCCTAGTAGGAAGATTAATGCAATTAAAGGGATATATTTTCTTATTTTTTCTCTATCATAATTCGTAATTGTTAGATAAATACATATTATTACATATACAGCCGAAACTAAATATACTGTGTTTGGGACTATCCCTTGAGGAATAATGAATTCCCCAACTTCTTTAAAATCCATTTTTATAAACAATAAAATAATAGACACAATTACTGTAAAAATCTTTAGATATTTTGTGTTCTTTTTAAATAATATGAACTCGTATGCTAAAAACAAACTTCCCCATATTAGGTAATAAACTATTATTATTTTTGTTTCCATTACATATAGTATGTTTGATTCATCATAACTTAGTAACAACATGTAATTGAATATTTCTAATAATACTCCTACTACATTTGCTACTAATATATACGAAAATGCCTTAGTTTCTTTGTTATTTACTCTTTTTTTTGAAAAGAATACTATAAATAGTATTAGTAGATATATTAAGTTAATAAACCTTATTGAGTACGTTATTAATTTCATACGAATACCCCTATTCTTTTTTTATTATAACATACTTTATTCTTTATAAAACATAAAAAAAGAGTTTAAAATTAAACTCTTTTAAATCTTTTTAATAAACTTTGAATTCTTGTTTCTTTTGGTGCAATGGCTGTTTTTTCTTTTTCTGCTTCTGCAAGTGCTTTTAATTCTTTAAGTTTCGCTTTCAATAACAAGTTTCTTGGGATTTCTTCCATTTCTTTTATATATTTAGGAATATGTAATGCATCATATTCTTTTTGTAAAGATATTCTTATATCATTTAATGCTATTGATTTTTCTTCTTCTGATACACCTTTTTTAAATACTATAAATAGAATTGGCACTTCTTGCTCGCGACTGTCAGATACTCCTATTGTTTCACAATCCTCTACTTTGTCATTAGCTCTTACTGTAGAATTAATTTTACTAGCCCAAATTTTGTGCCCGCTTCTTACAATCATTCCTGTTTTTCTTCCAGAGCAGAATACGTGTCCTGCTGGGTCCATGTATCCTAAATCACCTGTATGATACCATATTGTACCATCTCTATGAGCAATTTTAGCTTCTTCTGTGGCCTCTGGATCGTTATAGTACTCTACAAATATTTCTGGGTTTGTTGAGTTTAAACAAATCTCCCCAATTTCATAATATTCTAATCCTCTGTCATATCCTTCGGCATCTATATCTCTACTATTTTCTTCTGCATTATATTGAAATATTGCTATGTCTGAATTTGGAAATGGTACCCCAATACTTCCTATATGATATGAATCTTCTGCCGTAATTGCTCCATTAGGAATAAGAGCAGGTCCTTCTGATTCGGATGTTCCATATCCGTTTTCTACGATTGAGTCACTACCACATAACGCCATGTTTTTGTTAGATCTTTTTTCTAGACTTAATCTTAGAATATCTCCGCCTGAGAAAATATGACTAATATTTGAAAAGTCTGGTTTTCTTCCTTTTTTCATTTCTTTTTCTATGTATTCATTGATTCTTTCAAGAATTATTGGCCCAAGAAGAATTATTGAACATCCAGATTCTCTAATCTCTTTAACGCTATTTTCTACTGTAAACTCTGGAAACAATACTACAGGGATGTCACTAATAAATGCATAGAAAATATCATTCCAAAAATATGTACTATACGAAGGCATTGGATTAAAAATTTTGTCTCCTTTTTTCCTTCTATAATTTGCGTTTACTTGTTTAAATACTGATACTACCATTGAATAATCTGTCGAACTTATTCCTTTTGGCATACCACTTGTTCCACTTGAAGAATAAATAGAATATATATCGCCTTCTTCATATGGTTCTTCTATATCTTCTCTTTTTATTTCTTTGCTTACAGATTGAGATATGAATTCTTTGTGAGTAATCCAATCTTTATCGTTTTCAATGAACTTAGTTGACAAAGAACTAAGAACTTTTAAGCCAGTATTTTTAACATTAAATTTCTTTGGAAAAGTATCGTTTAAGGATAATCCTAATACTTTACAATCCAAGCCATCTGTTATACCTTTAAACGATTTGTAGTTCAAGTCAACTGTTATTAGTAATTTAGAATTTGTCGCTTCTAAGTTTGCTCTTGTTGTTTCCTTACTGCTTATTGGATCTATAGGTCTTGTGATAGCTCCTATTAGGTTAGCAGCTAAGAAGTAATATACTAATTCTGGAGTAGAAGGAGAGCAAATAGTAATAATGTCTCCTTTTTTTATTCCATTTTGTTTGAGCGCATCTGCGGCAATAAGTACATTATTATATAATTCACCTCTTGTGATTGTTTCACCGCACTCTATCGCAACTCCGCTAGGATTGCTTTTTAAATAATCCATTGTTATTGAAGCAATTTTACCTTTTGGATATTCAGCTTTAAGTGCTTCTTTGGTATAAAATTGGTTAAAAGGTTTATCAATTTTTATTAAACCAGTTAATTCTCTACCTAACTTTGCTTCTGTTCTTCTAACCATTTCTTCAATTTCGGCTTTAGTTAAATCAATTACGCTGTTATTGTTTGCGTTTTCTACTATTCTAGCTAACGTTTCATTTTTCATATCGTCACCCCTGTTAACTAATTTAAGTTTACAATATTTTTTGAAATTTGTCGATTTTTCCTATAGTTTTCGACATTTAACTTTCTTTATAATTTTAATATAAATTTTAAAAAGAGTAAATGATTTTACTCTTTTTCGATTATTTTAATTGCTACTTTAATTCCGTCTACGGCAGCAGATGTGATGCCACCAGCAAAGCCTGCCCCTTCACCACATGGATAGATGCCTGGAATTGACGACTCTAAATCTTCGTTTCTAATAATTGTAACTGGTGAAGAAGATCTAGTTTCAACTCCTGTAAGGATAGCATCTGGATTAGCAAATCCCTTTATTTTATGATCAAATGATATGATTCCTTCTTTTAATGTTTTATTTATGTAATCAGGAAATAATTCATTTAAGTTAGTTAATGTATAACCTGGTTTATATGAAGGAATAATACTTCCAATATGAGTAGATGGTTGGTTTTTTAGATAATCTTCTACTCTTTGAACTGGAGCAAAGTTATTTTTACCACCTAGGATATATGCATGGTGTTCTAATTCTTCTTGGAAATACATGCCTGCTAGAGGATCATCACCAGCAAAATCTGTCGTTAAAACATTTACAAGTAATGCGGCGTTAGCATTTTCTTTATCTCTTTTATATTCAGACATACCGTTTGTAACTATAGCTTCATTATTAGAACTTGACGCTATTACTTCACCACCTGGGCACATACAGAATGTATAACATGATCTTTCTTCATTATGATATGCAAGTTTGTATTCTGCCGGTGGTAAGTTTAATTTAGTATATGTGCCATATTGAGATTCATTTATCATAGATTGTTTATGTTCAATACGGACACCAACGGAAAAGTTTTTTCTTACCATATCTATTTCTTTATCTAATAGCATTTTATAAGTATCTCGAGCACTATGACCAATTGCCAATACTAAACAATCTGTTTTAAATTGTTTATTATTTGTGTCTATTAATAAATAATCATTTTCTTTGGAAATGTTTATTAATTTGGTATCAAAATGATACTCTCCTCCTCTATCTTCAATATATTTTCTGATATTTTTCAAAATATTAATTAAATTATCAGTTCCAATATGAGGATGAGATAGATATGTTATTTCTTTAGGTGCTCCAAATTTATAAAAATAATCTAATACATCTTTGATATATGGTGAATTAATGCCTGTAGTTAATTTACCATCAGAAAATGTTCCTGCTCCGCCTTCACCAAATTGAACATTACACATTTCATTTAAATGACCTGTTGTTTTGTATTCTTCAATATATTTGATTCTTTCATCAACACTTGACCCTTGTTCAATGATGATTGGTTGGTAGCCATTATCTACTAGGGTAAGAGCGCAAAACAAGCCAGCTGGACCTGATCCAACTACGATAGGTTTGTATACACTATTTCTTTTTTTGTTTATTATTTGCTTTTCTACTGGTTTAACTATTTTTAGATAAGAGTATTTTGATTCATCTTTTACTTCTACTTCTATAGCATAGTTATAATGAACGTTTCTTTTATCTCTAGCATCAATAGATTTTTTGATAATATTTGTTTCTACTATATCTTTAGGATCTATTTTGTTCTTTTTTAGCGCTTTATTAATTACTTGTTCTTCAGATAAGTCTTCAAATATTTTTATATTATCTATTCTAATCATAGATATCACCACAAACATTTTATCATAAAAAAAAGATAATTTTAAATTATCTTCCTTTTGTTTCTTCAACTGTTGGTTCTTCTATCTTATAGCATTTATTACCAATTAAGATATAACCTTCTGGAGCACTATATGTGGTTTTAGCTGTTGCATTGCATGTTAGAGTTTTAACTCCTTTTGGTTCTCCGTTTATATATTCTAAAGAATATCCAGCTGGAAGTGTATATGTTGTTTTACCATCGACAGTAGCTGCTGTTGGATCACAGTATTCTTTTCTAATACACTTTGTTCCTGATAATGTATAACCTGCTGGGGCTGTATATATAGTTGTTGTAATAGGACTTGTTTCTTCTTCAATATTAATTCTATTACCATATTCATCTTCTAATGGAATAGCTTTAATCATTTTAAATCCTAATTTACCAACTAATGTATAACCGTTTGGTACAAAATACATTGTTTCACCATTTACTTCTCTTGCTTCAGCATCGATTACTTCTACTGCTTTATCACCAATTAAAATGAATTTTTCTGGTGCTTGATACTTGATTTCGGAATCAACTGGATAAAGTGTATTATCTTCACCTTTTACGTAACCTTCTGGTGCTTCACCTTCGCATGACAAACGATAACAATTATATCCGTCATAAGTAAATCCTTCTGGTGCTACATAAGTTATTCCATCGTCAGTAATTTTCATATCTGGTGTTGCAATTTCAAGTCTTACATCACCAACTTTTACTGAACCAATGATATGTTTTTCTTCTATTCTTTGCTCTTCTTGCTTTTGTTCTTGAGCAACTCTATAGTTTTCTACTTGTTGCATCGTAAATCTAGATAATGGTATAGCAATAATCATTGCAGCTAAAGCAGTTAAAGCAAGTCTTTTTAAACGTGCTTTTTCATAATTTGCTTCTTCTTCGTTTGTAACTCTATATCTAGTTTTTTCTTGATCTTCTGGATCATAAGGTTCGCCATTAAGTGTTATTTGATTTTGATATTCTCTTTCGCGTTCCTCATCAATCCATGATTTTTCATTTTTTTTCATAAATAAACCCCTTCTGATGCTGTAATTATACTATAAGAAGGGGCTTTTGTCTAATTTTGCTAAAGTTTTATTGTACTATTGTACCTATTTTTTTACCTTCAACCACTTTTTTAAGGTTTCCGTGTTCATTAATATTGAATACTATTATAGGTATTTCGTTATCCATACATAGTGTTGTTGCTGTTGAATCCATTACGTTGATATTTGGGTTATTTAAGACATCTAAATATGATAGATTTGGTATCTTTTTAGCATCTTCATGTTTCTTTGGATCTTTATCATAAATAGCATCTACATTAGTTGCTTTTATAAGTGCATCAGCACTGATTTCATTTGCTCTTAAAGCTGCTGCAGTGTCTGTTGAGAAGAATGGCGAACCAGTTCCACAACCAAATACTACCACACGACCTTTTTCTAAATGTTTGATTGCTCTATCTTTGATATAAAATTCTGCTATTTGGCGCATTTCAACACCAGTTTGGACTCTAACGTCTTGGCCTAGTTGTTTGAAAGCATCGCCGATAGCTAAGGCATTCATTGTTGTACCTAACATTCCAATATAATCTGATGTACAGCGATCCATTTGTTGGTTGCTTCTTCCACGCCAGAAGTTACCTCCCCCTACAACAATTGCTACTTGCACTCCTAAATCTGCTATTGTTTTTATTTCTCCACATAATTCTAATACGCGGTCAAAGTCGATACCAGTTCCTTTACTTCCTGCTAAAGCTTCACCGCTTAGTTTTACTAATACTCTTTTATATTTCATATTTCCTCCTATAAAAAAGACTTATTATAGAAATAATAAGTCATAGAAAAAGAGATAGATATGTTTTTGTTTTGATTTCTCTTTTCATATCTATCCCTCCTATCAATCATTTTAACACTTATTGTCCTAACATGAAAGCATAATCTATTTCACTAGTGATATAGATTGGTGTTTTTGGTACTGCTGTTAAATCTGCAGCATTAATACCATTTTGTTGGAACATTACTAATTCTTCATAAGTTGGGAATTCATAATAATCTGGATAAGCAAATTCAACACCAATTGTTGGGTCGTTATTTAAACTGTCTGATATTTCCATACCATTTTCGATGATTGGTTTAATATCATCATCACCAAGTGATAACCATACAGATTCACCATTTTCTTGGTTAATTCCATTATATGATAATGCATTTGGATATTCTGGAGAATCTCCTTTAAGATTATCTATAATCATAGTGTATCTTTCATCTAAAGCTTTAACTGCTTCATATACACCAGGAATACTCATGCCATCTACTGTATAGATTTGTCTTTTTCCGTTAATTCCTGCTAATACATAGATTGAACCATTATCTACTACTACGTATGGATATTCAGTAATTGTAGCTCCTGATTCTAAGATTTTATTAGCAATTATTTCACCGATTCTTTGTTTAATATCTGCACTAAGAACTCCAGTACTTAATTGAACTGTTGCATCGATTGCAGGTTTATTATTTAAGTTTGTATTAATAAAACTATCAAATGCTCCTGGTTCATTGCTATTTTCTGCATACATAAATTGTTGGAATATTCCTTCAATATCTAAGTTTAGTACTTCATTTGGTGTAGTATTTGTAAATGTGTAGAAGTCAGGATCGTATGCATTTAAGATATTTGAAAGTGCGATGCATTCTCTGATTCTTTCATTATCAAACATTCTATTTCCTGTATAATCAGTACCTGCTAAATAATTTTGAATGCATGTTACTTCGTATTCTCTTTGTCCCTTTACTTCTTCTTGGTTAGCTTCAACAATTACACTTGGGTGAACTGCTGCTTCAGCTACTTGAGCTCCAGTGCCGAACATTAGAGCTCCTGCTAGCAAAAATGCTGCTCCTGTTCTTACTAATTTGGCTCCAGTTTTGTTTTTCACTAAATTCATCTCCCTTTAGTGAGATTTATTATAATCACAAGGTATTTTAGTGTCAAATATTATTCACCTTTTTTGTTAAGATTTTCTTTAGCTACAGTAAGCATTAATTTTATTCTGTTAACTTGATTAGTATGAGATGCTCCTAGATCGTAATCAATTGCGACAAAATTAGATT
>JAEEGL017408865.1_pt1 | contig 18126 bp, 7 predicted proteins | sample 9134231 | NCBI WGS metagenome assembly JAEEGL01 (sample SAMN16246548, study PRJNA631951) | gut metagenome | biome: gut microbiome; feature: rumen; material: fiber-attached | host: Bos | place: Iran: Karaj | collected 2018-10 | reverse complement strand
AGTTTCTCAGGGTCTTCCTTGTCGCGCTTGGCACCCGTGAAGGCGTGCAGCCACTGCGCATCCTCTCCCATCGCCACGTTCTCGGCAATGGTAGCGGCGGTTAAGTCGATCACTTCAATCTTCACACCTTCGGCCTGCAGGGCAGCTACCATATCCAGGATCGCCTGGGCGTAGCTTCCACCGGGATAGACGGTTTCGCCGATCGTCACATCCTCCGTGACATGGCCGGATGCGCCGGCGTAGCTTTCCACGGTGTTGTCATTGGTCAGACGGGCAATCGGGGTGCAGACCACAGGGGTCACGCCACGCTCGATGGCAGGCTGAATGTAGTTCACATACAGGCTGTTGGCAAAGGAGCCTTCGGTCTTGTAGTCGCCGGTCGGATCGGTGAAGCGGGCCGCCTCGGTCTTCTCATCGTTGTGGCCGAAGCCGATGATCAGGAACATTTCCGTCTCGGCATCGCCCAGCGCCGGTACGGTCGCGCTGCCGTTCATCAGCGTATTATACTGATCCATGCCCAGGAAGTCCTTGGAGGACGCGCCGGAGCGGGCCAGGTTGTATACCGTCGCCTTAAAGTAACTGGAGAGTTCCTCGCCGTATCCTTCGCGCGGCAGATAGTACTTGTCGGCAAAAGGAGAAACGGTGGAATCGCCTACCACCCAGAACGTGGCTTCCTGCTGTCCCCATGCGTATCCGCGGGCACCGGCAGAAGTATTGGCTCTGGCCTCATCGGTCAGAAGCAGCAGTCCGTGCATATCGATGGAGCCATCTTCCTTGCGCTCCGGATCTACGCTTGTATCCAGGCTGACAAACCAGTCTTCACTTACCATGCTGCCTCCTGCGTTCACACTTACCTGTTTTTCCGTATCCCAGTAGAAGCTGCTGGCGCCGAATACGTCGCCGTTTGCCTGCTTCTGCAGATCCAGCTTCTCGCCGATGTTTACGGCATCGCCGCTTCTGAAGCTGATCACGCCGTTTGCCGCAAAGCCGGTGGTGGCTCCGGTGTTGCCGGTGTACATGGCCACGTTATAGCTGCCGTTGTTGTAGCTGGTGCTGTTGTAGGCCTTGATGTCCGGGCAGGAGTTGGAATCGATACCCTTGGCCTTGTTGTTGTACGCGATGGAGTTGATCAGCGTATGTCCGCCGGGCATGCTGGATCCGCCCATCTTAAAGCCATTGCCGTTTCCGGCTTCCATCACTTCGGACTCCCCGAAGGTCAGGGTGCCGTTGTCATCGCACAGAACCTCGGCGAACGCGAAATCCTTCGCCGTACCGCCAGCCTGCACGCGCAGGTAGCCGTTCATGTAGGTCAGAGAGTTCTTGATCGTCACTGCGCCGATCTGGCCGGTGGCCACCTTGGCGAACAGATCCCAGCCGTCATCCGCGTTGTAAGCAGAGATACAGCCGTCAAACACGTTGCCTTCGCCGGTGGTCAGCTTCGCAGCAAAACCATCCGCATCTTCAAGAGCCTTGTCCGCGTTGTTCATGGACGTGCAGTTCTTCACCAGGTTGCCCGACGGCCACAGTTCCTTCTCATCCGCGGAGGATCCGGAAACCTGCAGACCGGTGGTGCCGTTGTTGTAGAAGTTCATGCGCTCTAAGACGCAGTTGTGGCCAGCCAGCTGCATGCCGGGCAGACCGTTCTTGGTGCGGGTCACGTTGATCTTGGAGATGTTCCAGAAGTCACCCCAAACCTTAAAGCCGCGTCCCGTGGTGCCAAAGTCTAACGTAGCAAACTTGCCGTCCGCCGTCGTGAGGGTGATGGGCGCGTCTTCCTGGCCACTTCTGCCGCGGAAAACGGTCAGTTCCTTCTCAGACAGGTCATACACAGCGGTCTCAAGCAGAATGGTCTGTCCGGGAGCCGCATAGTTTAAAGCGGTCTGGATATCCACCGCATCCTCTGCGGAAGTACCGGCGGCTTCTGCTTTTCCGTTCGGGCTTACGTAAATGACGCCATCCTGACCCAGCGTGCGCTGCGTCACGGTGATGGAGTAGGTAGCCGTCTCATAGCTGGAAAGCTTCTCAAATGCGCTGAAGGCAAAATCCTCAGCAGGCGTGAAGGCCACGGAAATCTCCGCAGAGTCTTCCGCCATGTCAAACTGGCACTTGCTGTAGCGACCCGCGGTCACGGCAACGCCTTCCGCCACGGTTTCGCCATTCTTGCTGACCACCGCGGTACCATCCGCGTTGGCCTTGAACATCAGCTCGTAGGAACCGCCCGTCGTCGTAGCCGCGCTGGCGATGGTGCCCGTCAGATCCACGTACGTTGTGGGCTGCGGTGCCCAGCCTTCGGCGCTCCACTCGCTGGTCGTAAACTCGATGTTGCTGAAGGTGGCGTTGATGCCACGGGCTACTGCCAGGGCTACGTACGCCGCATTCTTTTCCTGCATGGTCAGCGGATCATTTAATTCCGCATAAGAGGCAACGCTCAGCGCGTTGGCATCCTTGGCAGGAATATAGTAGGTATAGCTGCCGATTACATCGCCCGTCAGGGTGTCAAGCTGAGTGGCGATATAAGCCGAATCCGTCTTTTCCAGGCGAACCCGGTAGGTCTTTCCGGCCTCGATCTTGTTCGCGACGCCTTCGGAGGTCCACCAGCCGAAGCGGGTCGCGGCGATCTCGTTCTCATCCGAAGCCTCAGGCTTGTGAATGCCCGTATAAGCGCGGATACCTGTGGTGATGGCCGATTCCGGCGAAGTGTTCACGCCGCCGTAAGGGAGCTTCGTGGCGCCAACGGAAACCAGGTTTGCCATCCAGTTGCCGGACACGCCCTCTTCACCAAGCGCGTCGCGGACCATCAGGGCGAAGCCTTCCTGTCCGTCCGGCGTGGGATTGACCTTGTCGATCGTCACATCCGCCTGCAGGCAGAAATTCGTGGTCGTGGGATCAATCACGGTGTAGTAGTAGCTGCCGCCGTCCGCGGGGGAGTCCGCGACGAACTTGCCGCCCTTCTTCGCGATGCTGCCGTCTTCATTAAAGAGAGCCGATCCTAAGGATACCGGCGCTTCAATGCCTTCTCCAGCGGAGATTAAGACGTTGCGGTCAGCTCCGGTGGAAACGCCAAAGTAACGGAACGCCCAGGCAGGTTCTTCAGAAGTCGCTTCGCCGGCCTCCTCCGTAACCTTGATCGTGTACACACGCGCGCCGCGCTGATTGGCCTCATCGTAGGGAGATGCCAGCTTGTAGCTGCCGGCTGGAAGCGTGTAGGTCAGCGTCTGCTTCTCCGTTCCGTGCACGATGGAGATGCCCTCCGCGTTCGCGACGGCGTTTCCGCTTCCATCTAACAGAGCCACAGCCGAATCATTCGATCCGCCGTTACTGGACACGACGATTTCCGCCTTGGCCTCGCCCGCGACGGTAAAGTCGATGCTGCCGGAGAGGGCCTTGCCCACTTCCACGGACGTCACGCCCTTTTCCTCTTTCCAGCGCTTCGTCACGGTGCCGGCGGTCTTAAAATACCCCGTGCCTTCCACGTCAACCGCTGTGTCAGCGGCAATCGCCTCTTTGTCCTCCGCGGCGGTAAGCCCCGTCGCTTCAAACGTGTGTGTCTCTTCTGCCGCCAGGGTAACTAACCCAAACGCGAAGAGGGCAATGGCCAGAACCAGACTGCCAAACAGCAGCCCGAAGCCATGACGGTTTCGTTGTCTCTTTGTTTCCATTCTTTTCTCCTTCCTCTGCGGGAAGCCTTGCGGGCAACCGGCAGAAATGAAATTTCACTGGGGCGTAAAGCTTCCTGCCACCAGCTTATGTATAGCGAAAGATCGAGCCCCTTTCATTCCTGTTCCAAGGTGATCTTGCTATTCTCCGTAAAAACCGTCACATATCCCTGTAGCGAAGACGCTTTGGCCTTCAGGACGCGGCAGTGCCCGCTCACAAAAATCCGGCACTTATACTTCCCGTTCTTCGCCTCCTGGATCATGTTGGCCCCGGCAGAGTTTCCGTCAAAAGCAATCAGAACCGAAGGCCGGCGCTTAAAAATTTCGTAGGCGAAACTCTTATACAGCCCCATCCCCGAAGGCTCGATGGAAATCCGAATGCCCGGGCTTACCGCCAGCAGGCGCTCTTTCTCCGTCCGGCTGATCTTCGTCGGCACGATGGCAAACAGCTCAAACTTCCCCGCGCACTTTTCCGCCAGATACTTTTCGTAACCGCTCATCCGGTGCCCGATTACAAAGCAAACCTTCTCCGGGTCCGCCTGCGCCAGTATTTCATGCAAAATCCGGCACTCGCCCTCGCGCAGCCTTGTCTTGTGGCGGTCGTTATTAAAGCTTCCGCCCATGACCACAATCGGCATCTTCCCCTCCGGGATCTCCCGGATCAGATCATGCAGCTCCGCCGCGCTGTCCAGCTTCTTTTCCTCCGGAAGGGTATACCCCGTCTGCAAAGGCTTCCGGGCAAGCCTCGCGGCCAGATACGCCTCCGGCTTCTCATTCCCCCGAAGCGCATCAAAACGCCGGCTCTTCTCCGCAAACACGCGCAGGCTCTCCTGCAGCACCAGATCCTCGGCCGCCCGCATCTGCATCAGCTCTTCCCGGTTTAACCCCAAAAGCTTCTCTAACGACAGCTCCTCATCAATCGAATCCGTCCCGTACAGCGCCCCGCCATCCGTGCCCTGCACGCACAGAACCCCGGCCTGCAGGTAAGTCTTCAGCGGATGATTTTCCAGCCGGCTCAAATTGTTCAGGCGCACGTTGGAAGAAATCTGAAATTCCAGAACCGCCTGGGCATCTTTCAGATCCTGCATCAGCTGCTTGCCCTTGGCCGTTTTTAAGTTCGCGGTATAAAGTCCATGCCCGATGCGCACATACGGCATCGTCTGCCCCGGCGCCAGCGCCTCCTTCACACAGCGAAGGGAATTCGCCACGTTATCGCGCAGACTATCGTTCTCACCCGCATGGATGCGGATCACAAACCCCGGTTCGTCCTTCGCGATGTGTACCAGCTCACGGATCACGGCCTTCAAATCCCGAATGTCGTTGATTTCCTCGCCAATGATGTCGCTCCCCGCCACATACGGATCCGGGGCCACCTCGCGCAAAACCTCCAGGTTCTCCTTAAAATAATCCCCGCCTGTGATGTTGTCCTTCACAAGCGTCAGCGGAATGCGCCGGATGCCCGCCAAAAAGCGCAGCATCACGCCGGTCTCCTCGCTCACCGCCGGCATCACCTCATGCACCTGCCGCAGCATCTCCACGGACTCTTTCCGCTTCACCAGCGTCGTATCCGAAATCTCCGCGTACACGATGCCCCTGTGCTGATACCCTCTGGCAATCCACAGCAGCTTGTCCTGAAACAAGGTATTGCGCCGGTACGCCGGGTTTTCCCGGTCGCTCAGCATCCGCTTCACCGTCTGGGCGATCTCCCTGTCCGGAATCCGCTCCGGATGCTCGATGGCAATCTTCTCCTCGCTCTCCGTCCCCTTTGTGAACACATAGCGGTACAGATACACCTTCTCCAGGTTCGTAAAGACCGCCTGCCCGTCCTTCATGACCGCCAGCGAGGCGCGGATTTTCGGGATATTATAGGCGGCGTTTTCCAGGTTGTTCAGGATCAGATCCGCGAAATTGATCACCGTGTGATCATCAATCTTGCGGGTCAGGTACTTGCCGGTGAGCGTGGAATCCCGGTAGTCTTCCGCCACCTGCTCCCGCTGCTGAAAGAGGGCCTCTTCCTGCTCCTTCGTGATCCGAAGGTTCAGCTTCTTAATGTAATACAATGGATACGCAATCTGATGACAGATCCCCAATGCGATCAGCACATCCGGGTCCAGATTGGCGTTCATGTGCGTGTGCAAATCCGTCCGGAACTTGCACTCACTTAAGATATACGTTTTAACAATGGTCTTGGCCGCGCCAAGCTGATAATCCTTGGTCTGGCTCATCAACGTCTTGGAAATAGCCGGAATGGAAGCCTTCCGCTCGATGGTTCCATCCGGAAAAATGTTCGCGATTTTGGTGTCCGCCAGCCGGAAAATGTACATCGTCCGGTTGTCGTCATCAATGTAGCTCGGGATCCGGCCCTTAATCACCTTCAACCCCTGCTCATCAAAGGAAATCGGAAGATTACACAACCTCGCAAGGTTGGTAATCAGATTTCCGGTCCCATGATTGGGCGTCCGAAGAACATAGGAAAGCTCCCCGTCTTCCATGGACAGGTCCACAATCATATCTTTCTCTTTATCCAGATAAAACCTTCCAAAAGCGCTCATATCCGGTTTCCCCTTATTCCTGCAACAGTAGGATTCCCTACCTGTTGGTTGTGGATTTCCTCTTTTCTGTCTTGATCTCGCCTGTCTTGATCTCACCTGTCTTGATCTCGCCTGTCTTGATCTCGCCTGTCTTGATCTCGCCTGCTCCCCCCACCTGGTTTTTCGGCAAAAGTCCGCCTTCCTGGCAGCCCGCAAGCAAAAGCAGCATGGCAAGCACCAGCCAGATTTTCCGGTTCTGTCGTCTCTTTTCTGTCTTCATACCAAACTCCCATATAGCGCTTGGGCGCTGCTGCAAAACTGTACAAAAATCTTTTCGTATGTATCATAGCAGAAGCAAAAAGAAATATCCATAGCGCAAACGGAGAAAGAATTGACTTAGAAGACCTCCAAAGTTACTATTCACGGGTCGGGTAGCAACCATAAAAGTCAGGGCCGGCAAGAGACTATTTTTGCCAGGACACGTGAAAGGAGAGGGTTAGACGGGGATTCCTTCTGTTTTTCGGAAATTTCCCCGTATGCGGGCTTGAGAAATTGGGCTTCGCACGGGGAAATTCGTCCGTTCTTGCTTTTTTCCCTGTAAGACTTGACTTGGATAATGAGCTTCGTACGGGGAAAATCATTTATTCTTGCAAATTTCCACGCAAGAAAGACTGGAAAAATGAGTTTCGTACGGGAAAATTCATTTATTCTTGCAAATTTCCACGTATTGCAGCTTGGAAAGTCACATTTTGTACGGGGGAATTCATCTGTCCTTGCTATTTTCCGTGTATGGCAGCTTGAAAAGTCAGATTTTGTACGGGGGAATTCATCTGTCCTTGCTATTTTCCGTGTATGGCAGCTTGAAAAGTCAGATTTTGTACGGGGAAAATCATCTGTCCTTGCTATTTTCCGTGTATGGCAATCTTGAAAACAGACTCAGGCGTAGGCATTGATTAGTTTGTGGCTCTTGCCTGCGCTTTCCTTTCGCCCAAAAGAAACTTCAGGCGCTGGCATCTCTTCCTTCTCTTTCCCTGCCGTTGCCCGGCCTCCCTCCTTACGCCAACCCCCCCCAAAAAAAATTCCCTTCCCCTCACTCAACAAAAAGGAAGGCATGCCTTCGCTCTCCAGCTCAGCATGCCTTCCTTTCCTTTACTGCTCTTCCATCTTCTTATATTTCTCGTACCGCTCCTTCGCATACTGGCGGCCGATCTCGAACAGCTTTTCCGCGTTCTCCGGGAACGTCTTCTCCAGCGTCAGATATCGGTTCTCCCCCTTCAGGAACTCCTCGTAATCCATGGTCGGGGCCTTGGAATCCACCGTCATCGGGTGCTCCTTGCGGGGATCGTAGTGGTACAGGTTCCAGTATCCGCTCGCCACGGCGCGCTTCATTTCTTCCTGCACCTTGTCCATGCCGTTTCGAATGCCGTGAGAGGTGCAAGGGCAGTAAGCGATGATCACGGAAGGACCGTTGTACTCCTCCGCTTCCTTCACCACCTTCACGAGCTGGTTCATGTCCGCGCCCATGGCCACCTGCGCCACGTACACGTTGCCGTAGGTCATCATGATGGCGCCCAGATCCTTCTTCCGGCTCTTCTTGCCGGCAGAGGCAAACTGCGCCACCGCGCCCACCTGCGTGGCCTTGGAGCTCTGGCCGCCGGTGTTGGAATACACCTCGGTGTCGATGACGAATACGTTGATGTTCTCGCCGCTGGCGATTACATGGTCCAGGCCGCCGAAGCCAATGTCATAGGCCCAGCCGTCGCCGCCGAACATCCAGAAGGTCTTCTTGGCCAGCTGATCCTTGTACTTTAAGACCTCGCGGGCCGCGTTCGCCGTCGCGCCTTCCGCCTGCACCTTCAGGTACTCTTCGCAAAGCTCGATCAGCGCGTCGGAAGCCTTTCGGGACCCATCGAAATCCTGGTACGCTTCCTCCCAGGCAAGGCATGCCTTGAAAAGTGCCGGTGCCGCGCCTTCCGCCAGGTTCTTTAACGCGCCAACGCGCATCTTCTCCGCCTCGCGCTGCTGCGCCACCGACAGATAGATACCCAGCTGAAGTTCCGCGTTGTTCTCAAACAGGCAGTTGGTCCAGGCAGGGCCAAAGCCGCGGCGGTTCGTGGTGTACGGAATGCCCGGCATCGGCGCGCCCCAGGCCTGCGAGCAACCGGTGGCGTTCGCCCAGTACACACGGTCGCCAAAGAGCTGGGTTAACAGCTTGCCATACGGCGTCTCACCGCACCCAGCGCACGCGGCGGAAAACTCCAGAAGCGGCTGCTTAAACTGGCTGCCCTTGACAGTATACTTGTTAAACACATCGCCCTTGTCGGAAAGGCTAAGCGCATAGGCAAAGCGCTCCTTCTGGCTTTCGTCTAAGTGCGCCGGCACCATGGTCAGCGCCTTCTCCTTCGCCGGGCAGACGGATGCGCAGCTTCCGCAGCCGGTGCAGTCGAACGTGGACACCTGCATGCTGAACAGGTACGCCTGACCGCCCTTCACGCCGATGGCTGGAACGGTCTCAAAGCCTTCCGGCGCCGCCTCAGCCTCTTCCTGCGTCAGCAGGTACGGGCGAATGACGGCGTGCGGACACACAAATGCGCACTGGTTACACTGGATACACTTATCCTTATCCCAAACCGGAATGTTCACGGCGATGCCGCGCTTCTCATACGCGGTCAGGCCCAGCTCGATGGAGCCGTCCTCGTGTTTCTTGAACGTGCTGACCGGCAGGTCATCGCCCTTCTGACGGTTGATCGGGAACAGAATGTTCTTCACCACATCGGGAAGGTTCGGATCGTCCGCGGGACGGTCATCCGCCGCATCCGCCCAGCTCGCCGGGATCTCCACCTGATGCACGCGCGTCGCGCCGGCGTCGATGGCCGCGATGTTCTTGGCGATAACCGCTTCTCCCTTATTAAAATAGCTGCGGCGGGCGGCTTCCTTCATCTGATCGAACGCCTTCTCCGCATCCATAAGGCCCGTGATTTGAAAGAACGCGGCCTGCAGCACGGTGTTAGTGTGGCTTCCCAGCCCCATCTCCTGCGCGATCGCCGTCGCGTCGATGGTATAGAACCGGATGTGGCGCTCGGCCAGGATCTTCTTCACGTTGCCGGGAAGCTCCTTCTCCAGTTCTTCCTGCGTCCAGGTGCAGTTTAACAGGAACGCGCCGCCCTCTTTCAGCTCCTCCGCGATGTCATACTGATGAATGTAACTCTGGTTATGGCAGGCTACAAAGTCCGCCGCCTTGACATAGTAAGAACTTAAGATCGGGTTCTTCGACAGGCGAAGATGCGACTTCGTCACGCCGAAGGACTTCTTCGCGTCATATTCAAAGTAGGCCTGCGCGTACATGTTCTCGCAGTCGCCTAAAATCTGAACCGTGTTGTGGTTCGCGCCGACGGTTCCATCGCCGCCAAGGCCCCAGAACTTGCAGCTGTAGGTTTCCTTGTCGCCAAAGCCCGGCATCGGAACCGATTCCAAGGACAGATGCGTGACATCATCGTGGATACCCACGGTAAAGCTGCGCACCGGGTTCTCAGCGCGAAGGTTCTCAAACACCGCCATCATCTGCATGGGGTCGGTATCCTTGGAGCTTAAGCCATAGCGTCCGCCGATCACTTGTGCGTCGCGTCCCGCCTGCTTTAAGACAGCGGTAACATCCAGGTACAGCGGCTCGCCGGCGCTGCCCATCTCCTTGCAGCGGTCTAAAACCGCGATGCGCTGCACGCTCTCCGGCAGCGCCGCCAGGAAGTGCTTGGCGGAAAACGGCCGGTACAGATGCACCTGCAAAAAGCCGGTCTTTCTTCCGCGGGCATTTAAGTAATCCACGGTCTCGCGGATCGCGCCGGACACGCTGCCCATGGCGATGATCACATCCGTGGCTTCCGGATCTCCGTAGTAGTTAAACAGATGATACTCGCGCCCGGTGATCTCGCCCACCTTCTGCATGTAGTCCTCCACGATCTCCGGAAGGGCATTGTAGAAGGGGTTGTTCGCCTCGCGCACCTGGAAGTATACATCACCATTCTGCACGGTTGCCCGAAGCAGCGGATGCTCCGGATTCAAGGCGTGCTCCCGGAACTTATCCAGCGCGTCATGATCGAGGAGCGCGGAGAACTGCTTCACATCCGGCATGTCGATGCGGGAAAGCTCATGCGAGGTGCGGAAGCCATCGAAAAAGTGCATGAACGGGATGCTGCCCTTCACAGCGGAAAGGTGCGCCACCGCGGCAAGGTCCGCGGCCTCCTGCACGCTTCCGGAGGAAAGCTGGGCAAAGCCCGTCTGACGGCAGGCCATGACATCCGAGTGATCGCCGAAAATACTCATGGCATGCGTACCCACGGTACGGGACGCCACGTGCAGCACGGCGGGCAGGCGCTCGCCGGCGATGCGGAACAGCGTCGGAATCATCAGCATCAGGCCCTGGCTGGAGGTGTAACTGACGCCCAGCGCGCCGGCCTGCAACGCCCCGTGCACGGCGGCGATGGCGCCGGCCTCCGACTGCATTTCCACCAGGCGAACCCGCTGGCCGAACATGTTCTCCCGCCCGTTGGCGCTCCACTTGTCAGTGCTGCCTGCCATGGGCGAGGACGGCGTGATCGGGTAAATCGCCGCCACTTCCGTAAATTCATAAGCCACATGGGCGGCAGCGGTGTTGCCGTCCACGGTCATAAAATTCTGTCCCATCTTTTGTCTCCTTTCGGATATGGAAAATTCAGCACCAGTTCCAGGCCATCCGCCTACGGCGTATGTCGCAGCTTCGGTGCTGAATTTCTGTAACTATTCAGCACGGATATGCAGAAAAAGCGGGAAAATGGCTGCTTGCAGCCACTTTTCCTAGCTTTTCTGCATATGTCGTGGTGGGCCCCCCACCACGACAGTCCCAGGCATAAGCGCCAAAGGCGCGACATACGCCGCAGGCGGATGGCCTGGGACCTGTGCTGCTGAATAGTTACGAATTTTTACTTATCGCCTACTTCTTCAGCCCCAGTCTCTCCACGGCTTCCTCTCGCATCTTATACTTTAAGATCTTACCAGCCGCATTCATCGGGAACGAATCGACAAAGGTGATATAGCGCGGCACCTTGTGGCGCGCCAGGGAAGCGGTGATGTACTCGCGCATCTCCGGCTCCGTCAGGCTGCACCCTTCCTTTAAGATAATGCAGGCCATGGCTTCCTCGCCGTACTTCACGTCCGGCACGCCGATGACCTGCACATCCTTTACCATCGGATGTGTATAGATAAACTCTTCAATTTCCTTCGGATAGATGTTCTCACCGCCGCGGATGATCATGTCCTTCAGGCGGCCGGTGATCTTGTAGTTGCCGGCTTCATCGCGGCAGGCCAGATCGCCCGAGTGAAGCCACCCTTCGGCGTCCACGGTATCCCGCGTCTCCTCCGGCATCTTGTAGTAGCCCTTCATGGTGTTGTATCCGCGGGAGCAGAACTCGCCGTTCACGCCGGGCCCCACTTCCAGGCCCGTCTCCGGGTCGATGATCTTGCACTGAATATGAGGGAAATTGTAGCCAACCGTCTCCGTTCTCACATCCAGCGGGTCCGTCCAGCTGCTCATGGTGCTTCCCGGGGAAGATTCGGTCTGGCCGTATACGCTGACGATACCTCTCATGTTCATCTCATCCGGCTGCGCCGCGCGCTTCATCAGTTCCGGAGGGCATCCGGATCCGGCCATGATACCGGTGCGCATGTAGGAGAAATCCGTCTTCCGGTAGTCTTCATGGTTAAACATGGCGATAAACATCGTCGGCACGCCGTTAAAGCAGGTGATGCGCTCCTGGCGGATGCAGGCGAGCGACGTCTTCGCGGAGAAGTACGGCATCGGGCACATGGTCGCGCCGTGGGTCATGGAGGACGTCATGGACAGCACCATGCCGAAGCAGTGGAACATAGGCACCTGGATCATCGTGCGGTCCGCCGTGGAAAGATCCATGCGGTCGCTGATACACGTGCCGTTGTTGACGACGTTGTAGTGCGTCAGCATGACGCCCTTCGGGAAGCCGGTCGTACCGGAGGTGTACTGCATGTTGGCGACATCATCCGGGCGCACATGCGCGGCCATGCGGTAGATTTCCTCCACCGGAACGGCGTCCGCGCGGTCCATGGCCTCATCGAACGTAAGGCATCCCGGCATCCGAAAGCCCACGGTGATGACGTTTCTCAGGAACGGCAGGCGCTTGCAGTGCAGCGGCCTGCCGGGCTTGGAGGATGCAATCTCCGGGCACAGTTCGTTGATGATGCCCTTATAATCGGAATCCAGCGAGCCCTCGATCATGATCAGCGTGTGCGTATCGGACTGGCGCAGCAGATACTCCGCCTCGTGCACCTTGTAGGCCGTGTTCACGGTGACTAAGATGGCGCCGATCTTCGTGGTCGCCCAGAAGCTGATGTACCAGGCGGGCACGTTCGTACACCAGACCGCCACCTTGCTGCCGGCCTTCACGCCCATGGACACCAGTGCGCGGGCGAACGTGTCCACGTCCTCGCGGAATTCTTCATACGTCCTGGTGTAGTCAAGTGTCGTATATTTAAAGCAATACTGATCCGGGAACTCTTCCACCAGGCGGTCCAAAACCTGGCCAAAAGTCAGGCTGATCAGCTCATCCTTCTTCCAGATGTACTGGCCGGTTCCGTCGTGGTTCGGATACAGCACCGGCTTTTTGCCGCGGGTATCCTCAAAGCGGTTCATGTAGTTGACAAAGTGCGGGAAGATAATCTGCAGATCCGGCAGATCCTCCATCCAGCTGGTCTTCCACTCCAGGGAGATGAAGCCGTCGTAGTCCACGGAGGACAGCGCCCGCATGAACTCCGCGATGGGCATGTTGCCTTCGCCGATCAGGTTGTAGGTGTCCTTGTCATCCGAGTCGCGCAGATGCACATGTTTCACGTAAGCGCCCAGGTTCTTGATCGTCTGCGCGGGCGTCTCGCCAAAGTCGCGGAACGGATGATGAATGTCCCACAGCGCCGCCAGATAGTCGCAGGCGTAGCTGTCCATCAGCTCACGAAGCTTCGCGGTATCAGCGTATAAACCACTGGTTTTCATCAGGATGATAACGCCCTTTTCCTCCGCGTAGGGAAGGATCTGATCCAGGCACTCCCGCACGCGCTCCTCGTTTCCGCGGATCGCCACCAGACACACACTCTCCACGGATGCCGCCTGCGCCGTGTCAACTAACGCCCGGATGTCCTCAAAACGGTCCTCCGGAAGGGAGATATCAATGCAGGAATCCAGACAGGGAATGCTCAGGTTCTTTTCCCTTAAGGAACGCACCGTCGCGGCGATGTTGTACTTGTGGAAAGGGCCGCCCTTCCCGATCAGCTCCGGAAATTTCGGAAGATTGTATACTTCAATACCCTGGAAACGCATGTCGACGGCGATGTCTAAAAGTTCCGTCCAGCTAAGATCTGCCCAGCCTCTGGTTGAAAATGAAAGCTTCATGATTCCTCCTCGTATACGATCTTGTTCAAGGCGTTAATGTAGGCCCTGATACCGGATCCAATGATGTCAGTTGAAATGCCGCGCCCGGAATACAGTTTCCCTTCGGAACGGAGCTTCACGATAGTCTCGCCCATGGCTTCCCGGCCTTCCGTGACGGCCTGAATCTGGAAGTCATCCAGCTCATAGTGGCGTCCCACGATCTTCTCGATCGCCAGGAAAGCGGCATCGATGGGACCGTCGCCCGTGCTGACCGAGCTGACCGGCTGATCGTTCTTCGTCATCTTGATGACAGCCGTGGCCGTGATGACGTTGCCGGAGTTGATCACATAGCTTTCCAGCTTATAGGTGGGCGGCACCTGCAGGGCGTTGGAGGCCACGATGGCTTCGAGTTCCTTGTATCCCACGCTCTCCTTCTTGGTGGCGATGTGAAGGAAGCCCTCGTACACCTTCACGCAGTCCTCCTCGGACAGATCGTACCCGAGCTTTTCCACTGCCTTCACCACGGCGCTCATCTCATCCTGCGCTGTCAGGAAAATATCGGAAGGATTTTCCGCCACGCCGTCGTCAAAAGGAGAATTCTCGCTGCGTCCGGTCTCGCACATCCAGCCGATCTGACTGGTGATGCGCTTCATCTCGGTCGTGCGCATCGACGAATGCGCGCCGCAGACGTTTTCCTTGTTCGCAAGGACCTTGGCCACCTTCGCGAGCGACACACAGTTGACCGGGTACGCGGCGGCCTTCACCTCGCCCGCGCCCTTCGTCACACCGGCTACCGCGCAGGCATCCGCCATCGACAGATCGTCCGAGCAGGCGATGCCTAAGCAAACGTCTGCCAGCTCCGGCACGTTCTTATAAAGCTCATCCAAAAACGCGGTAAACTCATCCGGCAACATGGTTCCGGCGGCATCGCACACGGTCACGGTCTTCGCGCCTGCCTCGATCGCGGTCTTCACTGCCTGATACAGGAACGAAGCGTCGGCGCGGGTCGCGTCGTCCGCGATAAACTCCACGTTCTCTGTACACGCCAGACACTGCGCAATCGTGTCGGCAATCGCCATCAGCATGGCCGGCGCTTTCTTCTTATGAATATACTCCATCTGCGCGGGGCTGATGGCCGCCACCACCTGAAGCCGAGGATGACGGGCCTCCTTTAAGGCCTTCCACGTCATACGGACGCTGTCCGCATTTAATTCCACAGGCACCGCCAGCACGCTGTTCTTCACTGCGGAGGCGATGGACTTAATCCGCAGGCTGTCAATCTTCTCCTGCTTGATGCCTTCCGCCTCAATCACAGCCACTCCCAGGCGATCCAAAAGCTTGGCCATTTCCAGTTTCTCTTTGAAGGTCAGCGCAACCTGTTTGGTTTGGCCGGACTGCTTCATCGTCATGTCGCTGATACGCACTTCCCTCATAAATTGTCTCCTCTCGTTTGTCAGCCTGTGCGTTACGGGCTGCCGGAATTAAAATGAATAAACGGTGATTGAAAGCAAACGCGTTCGGATGCAATTGGCTGAGCTGCAGAACACATTCTTCGCTCATGCCCCGTATCCTCCCTTTGCTTTCATGAAAAAAGGCTCCATTCCGCAAGGGAACGAAGCCTTCTAAGAACTTTCGCGAAAGAGTCTGTCCGTTTCCCTTCTATACACACGAAAAATAAGCAGCACGCAGGCTGCCAAGTAGTGCCAGAAGAGAAGTTGTAAAGCTAACGGATCTCATCACGAACAAAGCTCACTTTCAACATAGAATAAACGACGCGGCGGCTGCATAGACCAACCACGTTTTGATGATCTTAATACATTCATCCATGCCTGTCAAGAGGAAAAATATTCAAATGGAGCTTATTATTTTTCTTTTACCGGCTTGTCATGGGTATTGGAATGTGTTATTATCTGAAAAGTCACAGGTTTTTGCATCAATATGTATCTATTCTGCACAAGGCCACAGTCCTACCGCGCCGAATAGGTATAAAAATTTCGCATTTTCAACAAACGCCAGGTACATCGTTATGACACACATGTGGACACGGGAGGAGCTTCTCACAAGGCTCCTTAAAAGCTATCAGGACTATTACGACATCTACCCGACAGAAAACGGAGAAAAAGACGGACTTCCTCTGGCGGCTCACTGCCGCTTTTTTATTCACTCCGAAAAGTACGTTCTTCTGAAAAAAGCCAAGCTCTGGGAAGCGGACAGCAATGAATATCTTTACATTTTCAGCATGCCGCATCTCACCGAAGCCCTGTACGACGCCTGTGAAAAGTACGCGTACGACGAAGGCATGAAGCTGATCGACCCCAAGCCTGGCCATATGTGCAGCTACATCACGGCGATGTTCCTCTGCGACACCTGCGATCCTGCCGCTCTCACCAAGCTGCGAAAGAATCGCATCTTCAAAAATTTCCTCTTTTCCCTGCATGGCTGGATGGATTATCACACCGCTCTCTTCACGCTAAGTGACAACGGTGTCTACACCAACCGCAGCGGACATGAGAATGCGAAATTCATGAAACGGTTACTCTCCGCAAAGATCCATCCTAAGGGTTTTTATGGATCGTATGCGGAATAACAGCATTCTTCAAGGAAAAAGGAGGAAAAAAAATCATGAATGCTGCGATACTCATCGGAATAGGCATCGTCCTTTTGCTTTGCGGCTACCTCTTCTATGGTAGATGGCTGGCCAAGCAGTGGGGCGTCGACCCGTCCCAGACCACCCCGGCTCACGAGCTGGAAGATGGTGACGATTACGTTCCGGCCAAAGCCCCCGTCCTTATGGGACATCACTTCTCATCCATCGCAGGCGCCGGCCCCATCAACGGCCCCATCCAGGCCGCCGTATTCGGCTGGGTTCCGGTCATGCTTTGGGTTGTCATCGGCGGTATCTTCTTCGGTGCCGTTCATGACTTTGGCGCCGTCTTCTCGTCCATCCGCCACAAGGGTCAGTCCCTCGGCGAAGTCATCGCGGACAGTATGGGACAGACAGCCAAGAAGCTGTTCATCACCTTCTCCTACTTAACGCTCCTTCTGGTGGTTGCCGCTTTCGCCTCCATCGTTGCCAACACCTTCAAGGCAACCTACGTGGACGGCGTCCTCGACACCGCGGCCAGCGCCGCTAACGCCAGCACGGCGATGATCTCCATCCTGTTCATCGTCATCGCTATCGTCTTCGGTTTCATGGTATACCGCAAGAATGCCGGCGTCGGCATCTCCACCATCTTAGGAATCGTGGCCATCGCGCTCTGCATGGTGATCGGCTACAACTTCCATCCGATCTACTTAAGCGGCGATGTCTGGATGATCATCATCGGTATCTACATCGCGATTGCTTCCGTCACCCCTGTATGGATCCTCTTACAGCCCCGTGACTACTTAAGCTCCTTCCTGCTGTATGGCATGATGATCATCGCCATCGTCGGCATCTTCGGAGCGCATCCGGAACTGGAAATCCCCGCTTTCACCGGCTTTGTCGACAGTGCCGAGCACGGTGTCGGAAACTCCTTAGGAACCCTGTTCCCCGCTCTGTTCATCACCATCGCCTGCGGCGCCATCTCCGGCTTCCACTCGCTTGTCGGTTCCGGCACCACAGCCAAGCAGCTGAACAATGAAAAAGACGCCCTTCCGATCGCCTACGGCGGCATGCTGATCGAGTGTGTGCTCGCTCTGATCTCCCTCTGCGCGGTTGGCTACATCTGGGCCGAGTACGTACCCGGCGGCATCACCACTCCCACGGCCGTTTTCGCAACCGGTATCTCCCGCATGTGCGCGATGATCCCGTTCCTGGCCGGCGCGGAAAGCTTCATCTATTCCATGCTGATCCTGGCCGTCTCCGCCTTCTGCCTGACCTCCCTGGATACCGCGACCCGTCTGGCCCGCTACATGTTCCAGGAATTCTGGCTGAAGCCCGGTGAAACCGAAGCCGATGCGAAGGGCCTTCGCAAGGTTCTCGTCAACAAGTATGTTTCCACGCTGATCACCGTCGTCCTGGGCGTTGCCCTCGGCATGACCGGCTACTCCAAGATCTGGGCTCTGTTCGGAGCCGCCAACCAGCTCCTTGCCGCCCTCGGCCTGATGGGCGTCGCCGCCTGGCTCGGCAAGATCGGTCGCAACAACAAGATGTTCATCATCCCGATGTTCTTCATGCTGATCGTCACCATCTGCTCCCTCTGCCAGACCATCTTCACCAACCTCACCAACGTCGTCGACGTCTGGAACTACGTCCGCGGCGGCATCGCCATCCTGCTTGTCGTCCTGGCCGTTGTCCTGGCTGTCATGGGCGTGAAGACCTTAAGCTCTCAGAAGCAAGAAGCGTAAGGTGACAGGGGACGGGCCTGTGTCACAAAATGTGACACAGGCCCGTCCCCTGTCACCCACCAAAGGCCCATCTAAAACACCACCTGCACCAGCACCATATACAAAACAGTTCCCAGGACTACGCTGAAAATCGTATTCCGCTTCCAAATGTACGACGCGATGACCACCGCTAACGCAATCCCCT
>JAEEGL010941616.1_pt1 | contig 18126 bp, 19 predicted proteins | sample 9134231 | NCBI WGS metagenome assembly JAEEGL01 (sample SAMN16246548, study PRJNA631951) | gut metagenome | biome: gut microbiome; feature: rumen; material: fiber-attached | host: Bos | place: Iran: Karaj | collected 2018-10 | reverse complement strand
GGGTCCGGCTGGGGCTCACCCAGGAGGAGCTGGCGGCCCGCACGGAGCTCACCAAGGGCTTTATCTCCCAGCTGGAGCGGGACATCACCTCGCCCTCCATCGCCACGCTGATGGACATTCTGGAGGCGTTGGGCACCAACGTCAGCGAGTTCTTCAGCGACCGGGAGGATGACGGCGTCATGGTCTACGCTGCGGACGATATGTTCATCAAGGAGGACGAGGAGGCGGGGGTGAGCATCCGCTGGCTGGTGACCAACGCCCAGCGATACGCCCTGGAGCCGATCCTGGTGACGTTGGCGCCCGGAGCCTCCACGGAAGCGGACGATCCTCACGAAGGGGAGGAGTTCGGCTACGTGCTTTCGGGCACCATCACCCTTATCTCGGGGGACCAGAAGCGCAGAGTCCGGCGGGGGGACGCCTTTTATTTTCACCCCACCGGGGTACACTATTTGACCAACACCGGTAAAACGGAGGGGAAGGTGCTGTGGGTCAGCACGCCCCCCTCTTTCTAAAAACAGCGGGAGGAGAGAATCATGGGTAAAAGACTGATCGAGCTGAGGGATGTTTCCAAGGAGTACGATGGGGATCTTGCGTTGGACCACGTGAACCTGTACATCAACGACGGGGAGTTTCTGACGCTGCTGGGGCCTTCCGGCTGCGGCAAGACCACCATGCTGCGGCTCATCGCGGGTTTCATCATGCCCACCACCGGCCAGATTCTGATGAACGGTACGGACATCGCCAAGGTGCCCCCCTACAAGCGGGAGATCAACACCGTCTTTCAGAAGTACGCCCTGTTCCCCCATCTCAACGTCTTTGACAACATTGCCTTCGGCCTTCGGATCAAGAAGACCCCCCAGGACGAGATCGAGCAAAAGGTCAACGCCATGCTGAAGCTGGTGAACCTGGAGGGCTACGGCAAACGTTGGATCGATCAGCTTTCCGGCGGCCAGCAGCAGCGCATCGCCATCGCCCGAGCCTTGGTGAACCAGCCCAAGGTGCTGCTTTTGGACGAGCCTTTGGGCGCTCTTGACCTGAAGCTCCGCAAGGAGATGCAGGTGGAATTGAAACGCATGCAGCAGCAGCTGGGCATCACCTTCATCTACGTGACCCACGATCAGGAGGAGGCCTTGACCATGTCCGATACCATCGTGGTCATGAAGGACGGGGTCATCCAGCAGATCGGCAAGCCTACCGACATCTATAACGAGCCCAAGAACCCCTTCGTGGCGGACTTCATCGGCGACAGCAACATCGTCCCCGCCGTCATGCTGGAGGACTACAAGGTTCGCATGAAGGGCCTCACCTTCAAGTGTGTGGACGCGGGCTTCGGCAAGAATGTGGAGGTGGACGTGGTCATCCGCCCCGAGGACATCGACATCGTGGAGCCGGAGAAAGCCCGGGTGGTGGGCAAGGTGGTGTCCGTGGTGTTCAAGGGCGTCCACTATGAGATCGACGTGGACTGCGGCGGCTACGAATGGGTGGTCCAATCCACGGACTACGCGGCCGTGGGCGATACCGTGGGCATCTCCATCCCCCCCGATGCCATCCACGTCATGAAGAAGACCCGGGAAAAGAACCTGTTCGACGCCGAGGTCTGGCCCGGCGAGGGTATGATCTATATCGACAACGTGGGCTTCGCCGCCAACGATCTGGAGGAGTACGAGAACAAGGAGATCGCCCTGGTGGAGATCGACCCCGCCAAGGTGCGGATCGTGAACCCTCAGGACGCCAAGCTCACCGGCACCGTCAAGGGCTGCATGTTCCTTGGCACCCACTACCAGATCACCGTCTCCTGCGAGGAGAACGACTGGATCGCCCACACCGAGGAGTTCATGGAGGACGGCGAGGAGGTGGGCATCCTGGTGGACGCCCAGGATCTGGTCCTGACGGACAAGAAGGAGTAAGGGCCCATGAAGCGCAAGTTCTTCGCCTATCCCTATATCGTGTGGATGATCCTGTTCATCGCGGTGCCCATGCTGTTCATCTTCTACTACGCCTTCAACGTGAACGGCCAGTGGACCGCCAGGGTGTTTCTGGAGACCCTGGGGAACACAGACTATTGGGGGACCCTGGTTCGGAGCATCTTCATGGCATTGGGGACCACCGTCATCTGCCTGCTGCTGGGCTACCCCATCGCCTATATCCTGTCCAACATGAAGAAGACCGTGGCGGGTTTCATCTCTGTCCTGTTCTTCGTGCCCATGTGGATGAACTTCGTGCTCAGGACCTACGCCTGGAGCGCCATCATCGAATACGCCATACCGAATCTGCTGGGCCTCACCAAGTCCATCACTGCCACGCCCACAGGGCGGACCATGGCCGTGCTGCTGGTGCTGGTCTACGACTTTCTGCCCTTCATGGTCCTGCCCCTGTACAACACCCTTTCCAAGCTGGATAAGAGCCTGCTGGAAGCGGCCCGGGACCTGGGGGCGGACGGCAAGATTGCCTTCTTCCGAGTGGTGCTGCCCCTGTCGGTGCCGGGCATCGTGTCCGGCATCACCATGGTGTTCGTACCGGCCATCACCGCCTTCACCGTGCCGGCCCTCATCGGCATGGGGAACTATTCCCTCTACGGCAATGTGATCGACGACGCCTTCAAGATCCATCCCCAGTACGCCATCGGCTCCACTTTGTCCATCGTGCTGCTGCTGTTCGTGCTGGTGAGCACCCTCATCATGAACCATTTCGACACCGATAAGGAAGGAGGGAGCATCCTGTGAAACGCTTTGGCCGTTCCCTCAAATATGTATACCTGGGCTTCATGCTGCTGTTTCTGTATCTGCCCATCCTGTACCTGATCGTCTTCTCCTTCAACGACTTCCCTGTGGTCAGGCGCAGCCGGATGTACACCAACATCGGCAAGTGGAGCGGATTCACCCTGGCCAATTATGGGGACATCTTCACCGGCGACGCCGGCAGCGCCCTGCTGCTCACCCTGGAGATCGCCCTCATCACCGGCATCGTGGCCACCATCATCGGCACGGCGGCGGCCATCGGCATCAACAGCATGCGCAAGCGTTCCCGCAGTGCGGTCCTCTCCGTGTCCCAGCTGCCCATGGTGAACCCCGATCTTGTCACGGGCATCACCTTCATGATGCTCTTCGTGTTCGTCAACTCCATGCTGGCCAACGTGAACATCAAAATCGGCGACTTTGCCAAGCTCCTCATCGCCCACATCTCCTTCAGCATCCCCTACGTGATATTCTCGGTGCTGCCTCGGCTGAAGCAAAGCTCCGATATGCTCTATGAGGCGGCGCTGGATCTGGGGTGCTCTCCCCTGGAGGCCCTGTGGAAGGCGGTGATCCCGGACATCATGCCGGGCATCTCCTCGGGCTTCATTATGGCCATCACCATGAGTTTGGACGACTTTGTGGTGAGCTACTTCGTATCGGACCTTAGGTCCAACCTCTCCATCTATATCTACACCCGGGCGGCTCACGGCACGAAGGGCGTGAACCCGGCCCTGGCCACGATCATCTTCATCCCGCTGGTAGCTATGCTCCTCGTCGTGAACCTGAGGCGCCTGGCCAAGGAAAGGGAATACGAGATACAAAACAAGAAAGTCAACATGAAGAAGAAATAACAGAAAGGGGACTTGAAATGAAAAAATTTCTCTGTGTGGCGCTTTGCGCGCTGATGATCCTGGCCGGCGTCGCTTGCAAGAAGAGTGTTTCCATCGAGTATGCGGACGGCGATCAGTATGAAAAGATCGGCGGCGAGTTGAATATCCTCAACTGGGGCGAGTATATCGACCCGGATCTCATCGAGATCTTTGAAAACGAGACTGGCGTCAAGATCAACTATGTGGAGATGACCAGCAACGAGGAGATGCTCATCAAGCTTCGCTCCTCCGACAGCCCCTACGATCTGTGCTTCCCCTCGGATTACATCATCGAGCAGATGATCCGGGAGGACATGCTGCTGCCCCTGGATTACAGCCTGATCCCCAATGCCAAGAACATTGACCCGAAGATGAGCACCTTCACCAACGTGTTCGATCCGGGCAGCAAATACTCCCTGCCCTACATGTGGGGCACCGTGGGCATCCTGTACAATACCACCATGGTGGAGGAACCTGTGGACAGCTGGGGCATCCTCTGGAAGGAGAAGTATGCCGGCCAAATCTGGATGTATGACAGCGTGCGGGACACCCTGGGCATTACCCTGAAGTATCTCGGCTACGATCTTAACACCCGGAATGCGGACGAAGTGGCCGCCGCCCGGGACAAACTCATCGCACAGGCGCCCCTCAGAAAGGGCTTCGGCACCGACAATATGCGCACCTCCATGATAAACAACAAAGGCGCCCTGGCGGTGATCTATTCCGGCGACGCCTATGCCGCCATCCAGGAGAACGAAGACCTTGCTTACGCGGTGCCACAGGAAGGCAGCAACGTGTGGTACGATAACGTGGTCATCCCCAAGAGCGCCAAGAACGTGGTTGCCGCCCACGCCTTCATCAACTTCCTGAACGACGGCAACGTGGCCGCCCGGAACACCGAGTTCATCTGCTACTCCACGCCCAACGCCGCTGCCCTGGCGCGCCTGGACGAGAGCTTCACCGAAGACGAGACCTACAATCCGTCCCAGGAGGTGCTGGATCGCTGCGAGGTGTTCCATGACCTGGGCGATTTCGTGGAGGTGTTCAACGCCGCCTGGAGCAAAATCAAGTCCTCCAATTGAGCGAGCCGCCCATGACAGACGAACGCATCCTCCGGCTCAACGAGCTGGCCAAGAAATATAAGAGCGGCGTCCCCCTCACCGAAGCGGAGCATGCTGAGCGGGACGCCCTCCGCAAGGAGTATGTGGCCGCCTTTCGGGAAAGCCTTCGGGCCCAGCTCGACAACACCTATATCCAGACGCCTGACGGCAGAAGGACGAAACTGACAAAGAAGAAATAAAAGCAGAAACGTCATTTTTTCGCTTTTGAAGGGAAGGTGCTTTGCAGCACCTTCCCTTCTCGAGCGTTTTGGCTTTTTATTCGGCACATCGTTTCTTCTCTTCTCGAGGAGAAAGGATGTGTCCCGATCAATTTCTGTAATATAGGCCCTTCTCTCGCTTCAGCAACCCAAAGTCAACCATCTCCCGGCGGATCGTACAGTAGTCGTCATAGTGATCCAGGATCCGGAAATTGACCTCCTGCTCGGTGTATCTGCGGCCGGTCTCGAAATCCTCCACGATCAGGTCCAGGAGCACTTTCCGCTTTTTGAGCTGGCTGGGCATGGCCAGGATGAGCCCGTCCCGCCAAAAGGAGCGCTTTACCTTTTCGGCAAAGGCTTCATCATAGATCATTTCTTCGTTCAGCATATACACCTCCTTTGCCGCGCATCCGGGAGCGATCATGAGCGGCCATAGCCTCATGGCCACGGCCCATGCCTGCCAACACCAAAAAACGTACGTGGCTCGATCCAGATCCGCTCAATCATTGTATCACAGGCTTCTCGGAAAATGAAGCGTCATTTGCGACTTCGCGACCCTTGCCGACGTCGGCGTTAGCGGACCACCATCCTCAAAAGAAAAGGAGAGCGCTGCTGAGAGCTTGCTCTCCTTTTCGGTGGATCATATCAGATATTATTGCGCCGGGGCAAAGGGGATGCTCAACTTCTGCAGCAGGGCCGTCACTTCGTCATAGGCGGCCTTGATGGCGTGATCGTCCCGGAGCTCTACGGTGGTGGAATCGGGCTTGTAGTCTTTGAGAAGATTCTCTTCCAATTGGGCGAGGGTCACTTCCTCCCCCTCATAGAGGAGCTTGTCCTCCTTCACGGTGACTGTCAGCACCCCGTCGTCCTTGGACGCTGCAGCTTCCTCCACCTTCTCCTGGACCGTCTCCACGGCTTCCTGAGCCTTCTCTTGGACTTTTTCCACGGTCTCGGTCACCTTTTCCTGAGCCTCCTGCGCGGTCTCGGATACGGTCTCCTGAGCTGTTTCCAAGGCTTGTCCGGTCAACAGGCCGCCGCCGTCCCGGCCGATGCCCAATCCAAAATGGCCCCCCGCCAGCAGTGCCAGAAGCAAAGCACCGCCTATGATCGCCTTGCCGCCCGTATGCCCATTCCGCTTGGAACTGCGCTTACTGTTTTCCATACGTCAAATCCCTCCTTATGGATCTATCCTTCGTGAATGTCCATCTCCAGGATGCTCAGGGGGATCTCCTGTCGCCGAGCCTCCTGCTTCACCTCCTGAATGATGCTTTCGATCATATCGTACTCCGCGTGATAGATGCGGGCACGGTCGTACTGGAAGACCAGGAACACCGCCTCCCGGTCCGTATTCTTGAGCTTGTCCAGGAGCAGCCCTCTGAGTCGGTTGCGGGCGTAGGTGTCGTCGCCCCAGTCATAGGCAAGGGTCGTCTGCTCCACATCCTCCGTCTCCAGGCGGATGCCACCGGTCTTGTCCACGCTGACAGTGAGCAACAGGGAGTTGTCCAGGACGATGTTCTCCGTCCACAGTTGCCGTTGGAAGGCGTCGGCTCGTTCCTCCTGCGCTTTTGCCCGCTCCGCCTCAGCGCCGGCCCGCTGGGCTTCTGCGTCCGCACGCTCCGCTTCGGCATCGGCCCGGGCCCTCTGTTCATCGGCCTCGGCGCGCAGGGCGTCCCGCTCGTCCCGGGCCGCGGCCAGCTCTGTTTGCACCTCAGCTGAGGCGCTCTGGGCTTCAGCCGCCGCATCCAGGGCCTGAGCCGTGCTGGTCTTGGCTTGGGTCAGCAGGATGAACATCATGATGAGGATCACGTCCAGCAACGACGTGAGCTCAATGAAAATCTCCCGCCGCTTCACAGCCGTTTGCCCTCATCCAACAGCTCCCGCCGCGCCAGCAGCAGGTTCACGGCCTTGTCGTTGTCCTCTATGCGAGCGGAGAGGAACCCGTCCAGGAGCTTAAAGATAATGGCGAACACCAGCCCCCAGAAGGTGGAGGTGAGGGCGGCGAAGAAATTGGTCTGCATGTCGCTGAGCTCCGAGACCATGGGCAGCAATGACACCACCGTGCCCAAAATGCCCAACAGGGGGAAGATGGCCGTCACGTTCACGAACACGGCGTAGAGGCTTTCGGACCGCTTGCGCATGGCCACGATCTGTTCCTCGTCGATATTCCGGATGGCTTTGGCGACACTCTCGGGATCGACGCGCCGGGAAGGGACGTAGATCCTCATGTTGAGCTTTTTGTTGAGGGCGTCGGCTTTCTTGCGGGCGAAGTAGTAGCACACCCCGTTCAGGGCCGCGGCCACGAAGATGATGAGATCGAACCCCAGCAGATTACGGGCGATCACCTGAAAAACTGACATAGTCCTTACCTCCCCAATACCAGTATACAGAATCCGCGGCCCGATGGCAACAGGAAAAAAGCAGCGTCAGGACGCCGCTTAACACAGTATTGATACTATTTGCCTGTTCCGCCGCGGCCCCGGACGGGGCTCTCGGCAGCAGCGATCTGCACATTCATCCCTGCAGGAGCGCCGAGAGGGCCGAGTACTCCCGCTCGTAGATGCCCCGGCGCTCCTCGTCGGAATCCGCATAGTCGGCATGGCGGGAAAAGATTTGGAGGGCTTCCTCCACGGGCAGCCAGCGGGGCTCCAGGCCCATTTGCAGCTCCGCTTCCGTGAGCTTGGGCCGGCAGCGGCCCACCACGGCGCCGAAGAAATAGCGGCTAACGTACTTGCAGTCCTCGTAGTATTCATGGAGCTCCAGCGCGCAAGCCGACGGCAAAACGACCCGGCCCGTCTCCTCCGCCAGCTCCCGGACGCAGCAGCTCCCCTCGTCCTCGCCCGCTTCCAGGCCGCCGCCGGGGATCATCCAGAGATCGTCCCGCACGGCATAGGACAAAAGGATGCGGCCGTCCTCGATCACCACGCCCCGGCAGGCGGTGCGCTCATGGGTCCAGCGGCCGAAATAGTTTTTGCCCACGATCTCGATGGTCTTCATCCCAGTTTTCCCTCCCCGGGGCGGTAGCCTTCGAATATGACAGCGTCGTTTTCTTGCATGTGGCGAGCGTGGTCCCCCGGCTCCCGGGCGGTCCAGAGGACCTTCATGGCGCCCATGGCCTCGCATACCCGGACGGAAAGGGGCTTTGGTCCCAGCCGATAGGCCACGAACTGGGGCCGGGTCAAACAGTTGCTGAGCAGCCGGGACATGGCGAAGGCCAGATACCATTTCACGTGCTTTTTGGAGAAGCAGGCCGCCTCGGACAGCTGGCCCCGCAAGCGCTTCGGGTCGTGCCGCCTGAACCAGCGGACCATGGCCGGGTGAAAGCTCTCCACACAGGCCGGGCCGTCGTAGGCGTCCAGCATCCGGCGGGTGGCCTCGCAAAGCAGCTCCCAGTCGGGGCCATATTTCAATTCCACGATCAGGGGCTGTTTCCCGTCGAACACCTTCAGCACCTCCGAGAGCAGGGGGATGCGCTCCCCCGTCCCGAAAAGCGGAAAGGCCTGCAGCTCCTCGTAGGTGAAATCCCGGATGGCCTTGTCCACCCCGCAGGCCCTTTTCATGCTGTCGTCGTGGAAGACTACGATCTGCCCGTCCTTCGTGCGCTGCACGTCCAGCTCCGCCCCGTAGCCCGCCGCCACCGCCCTTTGAAAGGCCTCCAGGGAGTTTTCGGGCACGGACTGGTCCAATGCATACAATCCCCGGTGGGCGAACGCCCGGCCCGCGAAGGGGGCCCGTTGGACCTTTGTGGAACGCCCCGGCGCGATCAAAAACAGCCACAGCCCCACCAGGACCGCCAGCGTCAGGATCCAGCCCATATGATCTCCCCTTCCCGGTAAAAGAAACTGCGCGGCGCCCGATCCGGGTCCGCGCACTCATTGTATCACAGGTCTTTGGGAAATTGAAGGGTCTTTTACCGCTTCACGATCCGATAGTACTCCCGGGCGGTGAGCCGGTAGATGCCGTAGTAGACCGTCGCAAACAGGAGCAGGGTCAAGGCGCTGCAAAGGAGGAACAGGCTCGTGTTGCTGAGGCCGAAGAGTAGCAGGATCCGCTTGGTCATGGGGAAGGCTCCGGCGGTGTGGCAGGCGGCGGCCAGGAGGGGCAGGAAGAAGACCGTGGAGATTTGGCTCCGGATGGAGCTTTTCACCTCCGCCTGGGTCATGCCCACCTGCTGCATGATGACGAAGCTCCGGGCGTCCTCATAGCCCTCGGAGACCTGCTTATAGTAGACGATCAGCACCGCCGCCATGAGGAACAGGCTCCCCAGGAACAGGCCGATGAAGAAGAACCCGCCCAGGGAAGACCAGAAATCCGTCCGCCCAGCCCGGCAGTCGTCGGTGAAACACCAGGTGCTTGAAAGATCCATCTGGGAAGCGCCTACCTCCACGGAGGCGGCGAACAGGCCGGAATCCACGTCGGGGGCGAAGTTGCAGCCCACGTATACCCGCATAGGCCCGTTAGCCGGGTCACCCACCACGGTTGCGCCGTTGGCCTGGCGGAGATAGGGCTCGATGTCGGTACGGTTGTTGGCGTACTCCTTGGCGGGGGCGTAGAAGCAGAGGGCGACAAAGTCCTCCATCTCCACGCCCAGCTCGGCGGCCTTCCGCTCATAGAGGGCCTTCACCTTGGGTAGGTCCTCCGGTGCGCCATGGTTCACGTAGGTCTGCACGTCCCGGCAGTACATCCGGTTCAGGATATCGCTGACTCCCATATAGAGGCACAAGGTGGTGGACACAGTGATGAGCACCATGGTGGACAGGATGCAGATGGTGGCGAGGCCGGCCGCGTTCCGCTTCATCCGGTGGAGCATGCCCGAGACGGCGGTGAAGTGCCGGGTCTGGTAGTAATACTTTTTGTTTTTCCTCAGGGTCTTCAGGAGGGCGATGCTCCCCGCGGTGAACAGGCAGTAGGTGCCCACGATCACCAGGATCACCGCCAGAAAGAAGAGCGTCAGGGCGTTGACGGGGTCCGACACCATCAGGGACAGGCAATACCCCGCGCCCATAGTGAGAAGGCCCACCACGGCCAGGACCCACTTGGTCCTGGGCTCCCGTTCCCCGGACTCCGTGCCCTTCAACAGCTCAATGGGTCTCACCCGACCCAGGCGGAAAAGGTTCAGCAGGTAGTTCAAGAGGAAGATGCTCCCGAAGGCCACCGCCGTGTAGACCGTCGCGTCCCGAGGCACCTCGAAGCCAAAGGGCACCTCCGCCTGGATCACCGCGCAGAGGAGCAGCAGGAAAAGCTTCGACAGCAGCACGCCCAACAGAAGTCCGCCCAGGATGCAGATAAGGGTGGAATAGACCGTCTCCCAGAACAGGAGCCGCGCCAGGTGCCGCTTCTCCATGCCCAGGATGTTGTAGAGGCCCAGCTCCTTTTGCCGCCGCTTCATGAGGAAGCCGTTGGTGTAGCAGAGCAGAGCGAAGGAGAAGAGGACCACCACGATGGCGCCGAAGCCCAGGAGGCCCTGGACCGCGTTAGTGCCCTTGAGCTGGGCGATGCCCCGGTTCATGTTCAAAAACAGGATGTCGTAGAGCATGGCCGCCGAAACCATGCCAGACAGGAGATAGGGGAGATAGAACTTGCCGTTGAGCCTCAGGGACCGGAAGGCCAGTTGAGGATAAAATCCAAACTTACGCATGGCCGTTCTCCCCACTGGTCATGACCGTCAAGGTGCGGGAAATCTCGGCGAACATCTCCCCCTGGGTCCGGTTGCCCCGGTAAAGCTGGTGATAGATCATGCCGTCCCGCAGGAACAACGTCCGCTTGGCGTGGCTGGCGGCGGTGACGCTGTGGGTGACCATGAGGATGGTCTGGCCCTGGACGTTCAGTGTTTCAAAGACTCTGAGGAGGCTGTCCGACGACCTGGAATCGAGGGCGCCCGTGGGCTCGTCGGCCAGGAGGATGGCCGGTTGGGTGATGAGGGCCCGCGCCACGGCGGTGCGCTGCTTTTGGCCGCCGGAGAGCTCGTAGGGGAACTTGTTGAGGAGCTCCCCGATGCCCAGAGCTGGGGCCAGCAGCAAGAGCCGCCCGTTCATCTCGTCGTAGCTCTTGCCCGCCAGCACCAGGGGCAAAAAGACGTTGTCCCGGACGGTGAAGGCGTCCAGCAGGTTGAAGTCCTGGAACACGAACCCCAGGTTGTCCCGGCGAAAGGCCGTGAGATCCCGCTCTCGGACGCCCGCCATGTCCTCCCCGTTGAGCAGCACTCGTCCTCCCGAGGGGCGATCCAATGCCGCCAGGATATTGAGCAATGTGGTCTTTCCGGATCCGCTTTCGCCCATGATGGCCACGAACTCCCCGCTTTCCACGGCAAAGCTGACGTTCTTTAACGCCTCCACGCCGTTCCCGCCCAGGCGGGTGGTGTAGACCTTCCTTAGATTCTTGACTTCCAACAGAGACATATCAGTTTCCTCCATCGTTTTGGATGAGACAAGTATACCTCCGTTCTTCGGGGGTTGCCATTTCGTTAGCTTACGGGAAGATTACAGTATTGTAAGATTCGTTATTCTGCGGGAAGCTCCGGTCGGGTGAGGTCCAAGATGACCCGGGTCCCACGGCCCACTTCGGATTCGGCGGTGATTTGGTGCCCCAGCAGGGCGCAGGCCCGCTTGCAGAGATAGAGCCCCAAGCCCGTAGCGCGCTCCGCAGAGCGTCCGTTCTCGCCGGTGAAGCTTTTTTCAAAGATGCGTGGCAGCTCAGAAGGGGGGATGCCCATGCCCGTGTCTTCGATGATGAGGCGTTGGCCCTGGGCATAGACGGACACGCCGCCTTTTGGGGTGTACTTAAGGGCGTTGCTGAGCAGCTGGCCGATGACGAACCCCAGCCACTTTTCGTCGGTGAGCACGACAAGGTCCGTGGGCGTAAAGGTCAAGGTGAGTTTTTTCAAAATGAAGAGCCGCGCATACTCCTTCACGGCAGCCCGGATGATCCCATCCAGGTCGCAGGTTTTCAGCACCAGGTCTGTGCTGCCGCTGTCCAGGCGCTGGTAGGTCAGCACCAGGTCCACGTACTTTTCCATGGTGAACAGCTCCCATTTGAGCAGTGTGGCCTCCGGCTGCCCGCTTTGCAGCAGCAGCCCCATGGCCGCCATGGGGGTCTTGATCTGATGGACCCAGGCAGTGTAGAAGGTCTCGGCCCGGTCCCGGTCATGGACGGCGTCGATGGCGATCCGGCGGCGGTCTTCAACCAGGGCGGCCAGTAAAGCCTGGTAGTCCGCCTCCGGGGCGTCCTTTGGCTCCGGCAGGAGCGAAAGACCCTCTCTGAACTGTGTCAGGGCCTTCTGCAGAGCCAGATGTTTTTTTCTGTATTGCAAAAAGCCGGCGGCAAAAAAGCATGCTCCCAGCATCAAACACAGCACCAAAGCGTACAGGACCCCTTCCAGAGGCGCCCGATACAGCAGGAGGATCGCCGCGAACACGGCTCCGAACAGGACCAGCATCAGCAGCAGCCGTAGATGGGATTTAAGATAGGAGAGGAACAGCTTCATAGGGCTTCGATGACATATCCCTCGCCCTTGCGGGTGCGGATGGCATCCGGGAGGCCCACCGTTTCCAGCTTTCTGCGGAGCCGGTTCACGTTGACGCTGAGAGTGTTCTCGTCCACGAAGCTGTCCGTGGACCAAAGCCGCTCCATAAGGGCGTCCCGACTGACGGTCCGGCCCCGGTTTTCCAGGAGCATCTCCAAAATGCGGAACTCATTCCTCGTCAATTCCAGGCGTTGGTCCCCCTTCATGAACACGCCCTCGCTGAGCCGCAGCTCGCCGCCGCCCAGAGGGAGGGATGGCTGTTCCCGGGAGAACTCGTATGTCCGCCGAAGCAGGGCCTGAATCTTGGCGGTGAGCACGTTCAAGTCGAAAGGCTTGGGGATGAAGTCGTCCCCGCCCATGTGCATGGCCATGACGATGTTCATGTTGTCCGAGGCGGAGGAGAGGAAAACCACCGGCGCTCGGGAGATCTTGCGGATCTCGCCGCACCAGTGATACCCGTTAAAGAAGGGCAAGCCGATGTCCAGCAGAACCAACTGGGGGTCGAAGGCCACAAATTCGGTCATGACGTTGGAAAAGTCGGCTGCCGTCCGCACTTGCCAACCCCAGCTCATGAGATGCTGCTGCACGGTTTGAGCGATGATGGGGTCGTCCTCCACCAGAAAGATTCGATACACGATGCCTCCAAAATCACCGCCTCGAGGGACGGAGCCGTTGATTTCTTTATTCCCTCGCCAGATTCATGAACCGCGTGTATTCGCCCTGCCAAGCCAGGAACACGGAGCCCGTAGGGCCGTGGCGGTGCTTGGCGATGATGACCTCGGAGGTATTGTCCGCGGTCTGGTCGTAGACCTGGGGCCGATACAGGAGGATGACCATATCCGCGTCCTGTTCAATGGAACCACTTTCCCGCAAGTCCGCGATCAGGGGCTTGTGATCCTGTCGGGTTTCGGGTCCTCGGTTCAGCTGGGCGAGCAGCATGATGGGCACGTCCAGCTCCCGGGCCAAAAGCTTCATGGCCCGGGTCATGTCGGAGACCTCCTGCTGCCTCGAATCGTTCTTGCGGTTTCCCATGCCGGTGCCCTGCATGAGCTGCATATAGTCCACGATGATCAGATCCAGTCCCTGCCTGGCTTTGAGACGACGGCACTTGGATCGAATGCTGGCCACGGTGGCGTTGCCTCCGTCGTCGATATGGATCTTGCTCCACTGCATGGGTTCCGCCGCATCCATAAGGCGGCCCAGCTCGTCGTCGGTGAGCAACCCCTCCTTGATCCGCTGGGAGTCTACGGATGCTTCGGTACAGAGCATGCGCATAACCAGCTGCTCCTTACTCATTTCCAAGGAGAAGATGACCACGGACCGGTTGTCATGTAGGGCGGCGAACTGAGCGATGTTCAGGGCAAAGGCGGACTTGCCCATGGCGGGCCGGGCAGCCACGATGATCAGGTCCGATTTCTGCAGGCCGTTGGTCATGCGGTCCAGATCCACGAAGCCTGTGGCCACGCCGGTTAGCTTTCCCTTTCGGGCCATGAGATCGCCGATCTCGTTGAGAGCGTCGGGCACGATGTCCCGGATGGGGGCCAGGGAGTCTTCGGTCTTGCGCATGGAGATGTCGTAGATCCGCTTCTCCGCCAGGTTCAGGCTCTCATCCACATCCTTATCGTCGTTCATACCGTCCCGGATCATCTCGTTCCCCGCATGGATCAGGGAACGCTGGACGCTGCGTTCCTCCACGATCTTGGCGTAATAGCTCACGTTGGCCGCCGTAGGCACGAAGGCCATGAGCTCGGTGAGATACACGGCGCCGCCGATCATGTCCAAAAAGCCCCGGCGCTCCAGCTCTTCGCTGAGGGTCACCGGATCCACAGCCTGGCCGGATGCGCGGATATTGGCCATGGCTTCAAAGATCCGTTGATGGGCGGCACTGTAGAAGTCCTCCGAGCGCAGCTGTTCCAGCACCAGCTCCAGGGCTTCCTTTTCCAGGAGCATGCTCCCCAGCACGGACTTCTCCGCGTCCAGATTGTTGGGCAGGACCCGTTCCAATCGTTCTTCCACTTTATTTCTGTTCCTCAACGATGACCTTCAGATTGGCCTTGACCTCCTCAAAGAGGGAGAGCTTGGCCATATATTCGCCCGTGGAGCGCACGGTGTCGATGCTGATCTTCTTTTTGTCCACGACGAGACCCAGCTGCGCTTCGATGGCGGCGGCCACCTCCTTGCCGGAGACGGTACCGAACATCTTGCCGTTCTCGCCCACCCGCACAGGGACTTTCACCACGGCGTTGTCCAGCTTTTTGGCCAACTCCCGGGCTTTAACGCCCGCCTCGAACTTGCGATGCTGGGCGGCGCTCTTCTGGATGTTCATGGCGTTCACCGCGGAAGAATCCGCCGGGGAAGCCATCTTCCGGGGTAGCAGGAAGTTGCGGGCGTATCCGTCGGATACGTTAACCACCTCACCCTTCTTGCCGGTGCCTTTGACGTCCTGTTCCAATACCACCTTCATACTCATTCTCCTCCTTGGGGTTCGGTTTCTGTCGGTTCATGTCGATCCTCGGGCCGGACGCAGCTCTTGAGAAGCGTCACGGTCTCCTCCATAGTCTTGCCGCGGACCTGGGCACCGGCCATGGTGAGATGCCCGCCGCCGCCCAGCTGTTCCAATATGAGCTGCACGTTGATGAGCCCATAGCTGCGGCCGGAAATGTTGATATAGTCGCCCATGTTCGCCAGGGTGAAAGCAGCCTTCACACCCTTTACCTTCAACAGTTCGTCCGCCGCCCGGGCCGCCACCAGTTGGGGCGCCTCCGCTCCCGGTTCGCAGATGGCGATGGCCACGCCGTCGCTGCCGATGTCCGCCCGTTCCACCGTTCGGGCCACCTGGACGAAGCTCTCAAAATCGTTCTGGAACAGGGACTTGACCAGGTTCAGGTCCGCCCCGTTACGTCGCAGATATCCGGCAGCCTCGAAGGTACGGCTGCCCACATTGAACACGAATTGTTTGGTGTCCAGCTCGATGCCGGCAAGAAGCGTGCTGCATACGAAGCTGTCGGGCCGTACGGACTCATCGTAATACTGGATGACCTCCGTGACCATCTCCGAAGCGGAGGAAGCTCTGGATTCCAGATAGTGCAGCGTAGGATTTTCGATATAGTCCGCGCTGCGGCGATGATGGTCGATCAGGACCAGCTTTTCCACCCGCTCGAGAAGCGCCGGGCAATCGGTCATCATGGGCCGCTGGGTGTCCACCACCACCACCACGGAATTGGGCTTGACCATCTCCAAGGCCTGAGGCCCGGTGATCAAAAGCCGGTCGCTGATACCCTGTCGGTCCATCTCCTCCAGGGCGTCGGCCGTGGCGGTGTTCCGCTCGGTCAGCACCAGGAAGGGCCGCATGCGGGTGTGGTGCACGCAGGTCGCGATGCCCAGCGCCGCGCCCAGACAGTCCATATCCGGGTTCTTGTGCCCCATGATGAACACATCTCCGCCGCCCTCAATGAGCTGGCGAAGGGCTTTGGCGAACAGGCGCATCTTCACCCGGCTCTGTCGGGCATCCTGCTGTTTTTTGCCGCCGTAGAATCGGTAGTCGGCTCCTTCCCGGACCACCGCCTGGTCGCCGCCGCGGCCCAGGGCCAGCTCCATGGCGGTGCGGGCTCCCTCCTCAGACTGGGCGATTCGGGGCGCTATGCCCACGGCTACGGACAAGGATACCGTGGCGCCGGTGCCGGTCTCCAGATGCCGAGCCTGCTCCAGCAGCCGAAACTTCTCCTTTTCGATCTTGTTGACCTCCGATGCCTCCAGCACACAGAGGAAACGTCCGTTCTCATATCGACGATAGAGGCCTCCGGCGCGGCGACAGAGCTCGGAGACCAACCGCTCCACCTCCGCCAGAACCGCCGTGCCGTGAAATTGGCGATCCCCTGCCAGCTCCTCGTAGTTGTCCATGTAAACCAGCATCACGTAGGGCATCTGCTCCGTGTACAGCCGTTGATAGTGGGCAGCCTCGGTGCGGTCCAGCCAATATTGGAACAGCAGCTTTTTTTTTGTGTTGCTCCGGTGGACCGGCATGGTCATGACCTGATAATTGGTGCCCGAAAGCAGGATCTGCTGGACCGTGGGCTGACTGGGCTTGAAGTTGGGCAGCACCTCCAGCACGTTCTTCCCCTCGAAGACGGCGGCCAGAGCGTCGTTGCGCCAGACGATCTTTCCGTTCAAATCGAGAAGCAGTACCGGGATGTCTATCTTGCGGATGAGCTCCGAGGCAGCGGTGTCGTTATCCGCAAAGACCGTATCCATCAGTCGCTGCTGCCGCCGCGCAACGCCCACCAGCAGGAGCATCACCGTCAGTGTGACAAAGGCCGCCACGCCAAGACACAGATACCCCAACATGGCGTTGTAATAGTAGACCGTGCCCGCCAAGGCGAGCAGAGCCAAGAACAGAAATAGCAGAACCCCCCGATACCGTTTCATCGCCGTTCCTTTCCGGCCCGCCGCTTACGAATGACCCCCACGAGGCCTAAAAGCAGCAGTGCCATTTGTGCGAACTGAGCGCTGAAAACGAAACCGATCCCCAGCGCTATGCCGAAAATGAGCTTGGCCCGGCTCTTGGGGAGCCGGCTGCTCAGAAGCAAATAAAAGCAATTGACCCCCGTCATCAGCAACGGCAGAGCCCACATTTCATAGAGGAGCAAGCTCAAGGCAGAGATCGTGGGGGTATCCTTGATCGCGCCCAGAAGCGTAGCGCCAAGACCCAGGGCGCCGGAGCCCATGACGTAGCCAAAAGGGGCGAACCAGGTCCCGAAGGGCCCCAAGGGGCACAGGGGCATGTCCTTCTTCCCCTTGTTGAAAGCGTGCAAAAGCAGCACGTTGACCAAGGCGTACGCTCCCGCGAAAGCGAAAAAGCAGGCCACCATCATCTCGTCTATCCGACTCACCATAGCCACCGCCGTCCCATAGAGGGCCGTCCCGGCAAACAGCTCCTGGGTCCCGGTAAAATAGGCGCGGATGGAGGCATAGGGATCGCCGCTGCGCAGCAGATCCGGCACGCAGAACAGAAGGAACAGGCCGAAGGTCAGCAGCACGGCCACAAACAGGACGCTTTGGAAGTTGCCCATGCGCTCCCGTTGACTGAGCCATAAAAAGCAGCCGGCCGGGGCTGCCATGCCCAGGACGCACAGGCAGCTCAGCATACCGTAGCCCATACCATATCCAAAGAGGAACGTCACGGCGCACGCCACCAGCAACATAACGGGATGGGTCCGAAAGGCCATGACCGCCCATACGGCAGGCACTACAAACATGGTCAGCACAAACAGGGGGTAGTAGTACACGCTCACCCCACCTATGACGCTGAGGCCCAACCACAGGATCCATATCAACCCGTTCTGTTTTCCCCTACTATTCTCCATGCTCCCATTTTACAATCATTGTTCGCAACCGTCAACCAAAAAAAGCCGAGACCACTTGACAGGGAAAAACATCATGGTATAATGGTTCCAATTTCGGGGATGACCCGGGAAGCAGTACCCTCACAGGCTGTCCTTCTTCAGAGAGCGCGTTCACCGGCTGCAAGGCGCGCGGGGGGCAGGAGGCGAAGACCGCCCGGCGACTCGAAGGGGACCGGCCCCATATCGCCGGATGCGAGTGATAAACTTGGGTGGAACCGCGCAAACCAAGCGCCCCAGTGCTGTTATGCAGCATTGGGGCTTTTACTTTACATTCGGAAGAAAG
>JAEEGL016811795.1_pt1 | contig 18127 bp, 14 predicted proteins | sample 9134231 | NCBI WGS metagenome assembly JAEEGL01 (sample SAMN16246548, study PRJNA631951) | gut metagenome | biome: gut microbiome; feature: rumen; material: fiber-attached | host: Bos | place: Iran: Karaj | collected 2018-10 | reverse complement strand
CTTAATAAAATCTTAAGAAATTTCGATGGTAAATCTTAATAATTTCCTAGTACTATAAATTTTGTGAGGCGCCTGCCTGGACATTACAGTCCGGAAAGGAGGCGAGAATCAGAAACATAATCGTTATTTTCTTTTATTCATTGTTTCATATGCCAGTATGAAATGTCTTACTAAGATTTATTCGATTTAGTTTCTTAAATTACATTCACAAAAACAACGTTAATTGCATAGACAATTTATAGTATTTTCCTAATACTATTATACCATATTTGGTGAAATCGACATGCACCAAAACTAAGGACTAGGCAAGTGGCGCCTCGGATATTAATATACGTCAAAAGAAAATGTGGCTTTTTCATGAATGCTTCAGAATTTATCACATGCATAATACCTTTTGGTTCTGAAAAAGACACAATATAATAAGGAAAAAGTGCATAAAAACTATCAATAATCATCGCTAATATATAAAGAGGACCCCGCCTTACATATACATATTAAAAATGCGATATGCACAGAGACTTAAGTAATGACGTATATTGAATAGTTTGCTATAATATAGAGCGATTGTAAAGGAGCTAGGACATGAAAAAGAAAGTAATTCCAGCGATTATTATAATCGCTCTTATTTTAGTTATTGGCGGATTATATGCCGCGCAAATAGCTTATCAGCATTATTCATACAGTGATGAAAGGGCTGATCTTAACAACTACTTTGATATCAGTAGTGATACAGATGTTGCTATTATCCTTGGAAATGAGAGGATAGAAGAGAGAGCAAGACTTTTGGACGGCCATTATTATATGGATTTTGCATCAGTACAGAAGTATCTTAACGATAGATTCTACTATGGAGAGGCAGATAATTCTCTCTTTTACACAACTGCAAGTAAGGTGATCATAGCAGAGGTTGGTTCTACCACGTGGACAGATTCAACAGGTGCCTCTGAGGATGTGGGTTACGTGATTGCCAGAACAGAAGGCGAAGAACTCTATGTTGCTCTTGATTATGTAAAGAAATATACAAATTTCTTTTACGAGGGATTTACAGAGCCTAATCATATGCAGCTCACTACAAGTTGGGATGATGAGAAGATTGCTTCTATTAATAAAGATACACAGCTTCGACTTCGCGGCGGTGTTAAGAGTGAAATCCTTATTGACCTTGCCAAGGGAGATACTGTTACAGTTCTGGAAGAGCTTGAGAACTGGACTAAGGTTAAGAGCGCAGATTCTTACATTGGATATGTAGAGAATAAGAGACTTTCTGACATTACAACTAAGAGTCCCATTCCTGTAACTGATTATGTAGAAGAAGAATATACATCACTTAACAGAGGGCATAAGATCAATCTGGGCTTCCATAATATTGGTGGTGTTGCAGGTAACGATACATTTTCATCGGTTGTCGCCGGAGCAAAGAGCCTTAATGTAATCTCTCCAACATGGTTCAAACTTAATTCCAATGATGGAGATGTGACAAGCATAGCATCAGCTTCTTATGTTAGAGCAGCTCATGACAAGGGTCTTGAAGTGTGGGCTTTATTCGATAACTTTACAGGAACAGGAGATTTTTCCACAACAGAGTTTCTTTCTCATTACAAGAGCAGACAGAACGCTATTGATCAGCTTATGGCTCTTGCTACTGAAATGGGTGTTGATGGAATCAACCTGGATTTTGAGACTATCGATTATGAAGATGGACAATCTTACGTGGAATTTGTAAGAGAATTATCTATTGCCTGCAGAGCAAATGGGCTTGTTTACTCAATAGATGACTACGTACCTATGCATTTTAATGACCACTACAACCTTAGAGAACAGGGAATTGTAGCAGATTATGTGATCATCATGGGATATGATGAGCATTATGCCGGATCTGCTGAGGCAGGATCTGTAGCGTCCCTTAGTTATGTAGAAAATGGCCTTATAAATACAACAGCCAAAGTTGATCCTTCCAAAGTTATTAATGCTGTTCCATTTTATACCAGAATATGGCATACTTCTGGAGGCGCTCTTTCAAGTGAAGCAGTGTCTATGCAGACTGCCAAGGATTATATTTCTAATCATAGTATTGAGCTGATCTGGGATGTAGAAGCAGGGCAGAACTATGGAGAATTTACATCTTCAGAAGGAACCTTCAATCAGATTTGGATGGAGGATGCTACTTCCATCGGCCAGAAGATTGATTCTATGAGAGCTCAGAATATTGCCGGAATTGCAGAATGGTCACTTGGCATGGAAACACCAGATGTTTGGGACGTTATTGCAGGTTATATCGAGGAATAAAGAAGTGGAAACAGAAGTAATAGTAATAAAAGAAAGTGAAATGGACAAAGAGGCCTTTGAAGGCCTGAAAAGAGCAGGACAGATAATAAGGGATGGCGGACTTGTAGCTTTTCCGACTGAGACAGTTTATGGTCTTGGTGGAGATGCACTTAATCCAATGTCATCCAAGAAAATATATACAGCAAAGGGCAGACCATCCGATAATCCGCTAATAGTGCATGTTGCCAATATGGATGATCTTGCAGGCATTGTAAAAGAGGTTCCGGAAGCAGCAAGGAAGCTGGCTGATGCATTCTGGCCAGGCCCTCTTACAATGATCATGAATAAGAATGATAAAGTCCCTTATGAAACAACCGGAGGACTTGATACAGTAGCTATCAGAATGCCTAACAATAAGATTGCACTTGAACTTATCATGCAGTCAGGAGGTTATATAGCAGCGCCTTCAGCTAATACATCAGGAAGACCAAGCCCTACGGTTGCAAGGTATTGCGTAGAGGACCTCTCAGGTAAGATAGAGATGATAATTGATGGAGGCCAGGTTGGTATAGGCCTTGAATCAACAATTGTAGATCTGACATCGCCTGTTCCAATGATCCTTAGACCAGGCTATATTACAGCACAGATGCTAAAAGATGTTCTTGGAGAAATCAGCATAGATAAGACGATTATCGACAGTACATCAACTGAGAGACCCAAGGCTCCGGGTATGAAATACAAACACTATGCTCCAAAGGGAGACCTTATGATAGTACAGGGTGCTCAGGAACAGGTTGTTTCTTATATTAACGAACAGTCTAAAGTTGCAGCTTCAGAGGGTAAAAAAGTGGGAATCATTGCCACAGATACTACCAGAGAACTGTACAAGGCAGATGTTGTTAAGAGCGTTGGAAACAGGCAGGATGAGCGAACAATAGCCCATGAACTGTTCAAGGTTCTTCGCGAATTTGATGATGAGAATATTGACGTTATGTTCTCTGAATCTTTTGACGACAGTGGAATCGGACAGGCTATTATGAACAGACTGCTAAAAGCTGCGGGACATAATATCAAAACTGTTTGAGAATAAATGTAAAAACATTATAATATATATGGTACAGTCGTTAATTAGGCTTTAGCCTAGAGGCTGTATTACCAAAGAGGAGAATGAAAATGATAGCATTAGCAAGTGATCACGGCGGATTTGAACTCAAGGAGTCAGTTAAGAGGCACCTTGATGAGAGGAAGATTGAGTATAAGGATTTCGGAACTTATGATCTGAACTCATGTGACTATCCTGATTTTGGAGCTGCAGCCGCTAAATCAGTAGCAGCAGGAGAGTGCGAGAAGGGTATTGTGATCTGCACAACTGGAATCGGCATTTCAATAGTTGCTAACAAGATTAAGGGCGTTAGATGCGCTCTTTGCTCAGAAGTATCTACAGCCAGACTTACAAGAGAGCACAATGATGCAAATGTGCTTGCAATGGGCGGCGGTTTTGTTGGCCCTGTTCTTGCAAATGAGATAGTAGATACATTCCTTGATACACCTTTTTCAAATCTTGAGAAGCATAGCCGCAGAATAGCTAAAATTGCTGAACTTGAGAAATAATTAAGACTATTATCAATTTTCTAAATAATAGATAATGATTTTTAAATCCAGGAGGCATGAAATGGCAAAAGTAGTTATTATGGATCACCCACTGATTCAGCACAAGATTGGTTATATTAGGAGAACTGACACAGGTACTAAGGATTTCAGAGATACAATTGCAGAGATTGCAACACTTATCTGCTATGAAGCAACAAGAGATCTTCAGCTTCAGGATGTCGAGATTGAGACACCTATCTGCAAGACAACAGTCAAGGAGCTTAAGGGTAGAAAGCTTTGTGTAGTTCCTATTTTGAGAGCAGGTCTTGGTATGGTGGATGGAATGTTGGCTCTTATTCCTGCCGCTAAGGTTGGACATATCGGTCTTTACAGAGATCCTGAGACTCTTAAGCCTGTAGAGTATTATTGTAAAATGCCTGCAGATGTTGCAGAGAGAGAAATTTTTGTAGTAGATCCAATGCTTGCAACAGGCGGTTCATCAGTTGCAGCTATCCAGATGCTCAAGGACAGAGGCTGCAAGCATATTCATTTCCTGTGCATCATCGCAGCTCCTGAAGGACTTGAGGCTATGAAGGCAGCACATCCTGATGTTGATATTTACGTAGGTTCACTCGATGAGAAGCTCAACGAGCATGGATATATCGTTCCGGGTCTCGGCGACGCAGGAGACAGAATCTTCGGTACAAAGTGAGTGATACAGGGACGAAAAGTCACACGTATGCATGCTTGCATGCGTATGAGTGTGACCTTGAGGACCGAACATACATGAGGAAAAAAGATATACGAATGAAATGAGTATATCGATTTCCGAATGTATGTAGGATAGCGGGAATGCGAAGCATGGAGCTATCCGTGTATCACGGAGCGAAAATAAAGTCACACGTATGCATGTTTGCATGCGTATTTTGTACAATGTAGGATAGCGGGAATGCGAAGCATGGAGCTATCCGTGTATCACGGGGTGAAAATAAAGTCACACGTATGCATGCTTGCATGTAGATGCATCACTTGGTTTTTGGGGAGGTTACATGAAAAGAGAAGACTATATTTCTTGGGATGAGTATTTTATGGGAGTTGCCAAGCTAGCCGCAATGAGATCCAAAGATCCCAATACTCAGGTTGGAAGCTGCATTGTAAGCGAAGATAATAACATTCTTTCCATGGGCTACAATGGATTTCCTAAGGGATGCTCTGATGAGGAGTTTCCATGGGAAAGAGATGGAGAGGATGAACTTGGTACCAAGTATCCTTTTGTTACTCATAGTGAGCTCAACGCAATACTTAATTACAGGGGCGGAAGCCTTGTAGGAGCCAAGATATATGTATCTCTTTTTCCTTGTAATGAGTGTGCCAAGGCTATAATACAGGCAGGTATTCGCACTGTGGTATATGATAGTGATAAGTACAGCACTTCTGCCAGCACAAGAGCATCAAAGAAGATGTTTGATGCTGCAGGAGTCAGATACTATCAGTACCAGCCAAGCGGCAGAAATATTAAAATTACCATATGAGACGAATATGAAGAAGACAAACTGGGTTTGTGGTAAAAGAATATTAGCGATACTGGCTGCGGTTGTTATTGGTTTAGGATCCACATCTTCTGTGAAGGTTACTGCTACAGAATCAACCAGAAAACAGCTTGAAGATGCTAAAGAGAAAAAGAAACAGTCACAAAACGATTTGGACAATACCAAGGATGACATTGCCGAAATGAATGAGGAAAAGTCATCCCTTCAGAATCAGCTCAGTTCGCTGAACAATCAGCTTACAGAAGTCAGTAATAATCTGGAAGATCTGGAAGAGCAGATTGATGATAAAGAAATAGAAATTGAGAATACAATGGCGGAACTGGAAGCAGCCAGAAAAACAGAAGTTTCTCAGTATGCCAGCATGAAAAAGCGTGTTCAGTTCATATATGAGAAACAGAACTTTGTTCTTTTTGATATGTTGGTGGGCGCAACAAGCTTTGCAAATTTCCTCAATCAGAACAACTATGTTGAGCAGTTATCAGCTTATGACAGGAAGATGTTTCTGCAATATATAGAAACAAGGAAGAGCATTGAGGACAAGGAGGCCAAGCTGAAAGAGGAAAAAGAGCAGCTTGATGAATACAAGGTCAAGGCTCAGGCAGAACAGAGCAGAGTTTCCGGACTAGTTAACCAGACATCCGGTAGTATCAGGCAATATGCCAATGATATCTCTGATGCAGAAGCCAAGGCTCAGGCTTTGGAGGACCAGATCAAGGCGCAGGAAGCTGATATTAAGAAACTGGAAGCTAAGCTTGCAGAAGAAATCAGGCTTTCCAAACTGGCGGCATCTTCTGCCTGGAGGAATATTTCAGAGGTTTCTTTTGCAGATGGCGACAGATATCTTCTGGCTAATCTGATTTATTGTGAGGCAGGATCAGAACCATATGAAGGTAAAGTAGCCGTAGGCGCTGTTGTAATCAATAGAGTTTTGAGTTCAGTATATCCGGATACTGTTGTGGGTGTTATTTATCAGAATAAACAGTTTTCGCCTGTGAGCAGCGGAAGACTTGCGCTTGCACTGGCAGAGGGCAAAGCAACAGCAGCCTGTTACCAGGCTGCCGATGAAGCTATGAAAGGCTATTCAAATGTAGGAAACTGTGTTTATTTCAGGACACCGGTTCCGGGACTGAGTGGAATAAATATAGGTGGGCATGTATTTTATTGATCATTTTTATCGGCCAGTTTTTCAATCGGGCTGGCCAGTTCAATAATGCCTACTTCGTACAGATCATTAAGGAGCTTGTTCAGTGAGAGCAGGCTCTTTTTCAGAAGTGTTTCATCAATCAGTCGCTTCTCAAAAGCTTCTGATAACTCATCAAGATCAACAACCCGCTGTCGTCCGTCAGGATATATTTTAACATCAGCGAGAAGATCAATTACTAAAAGGGAATTTTTATCAGGATTGTATTCATAGGTTATGATATCGCAGTACCAGCATAGGAGTGAACCGTCAGAACGCAGGAATTTGCTGATCTTGTAGCCGCGATCCAGATAATAGCAGGAATACCCCCTGGCCAGATCGCATCTGCTGTGAATGGTATTCCACTTGGTTACAATTTGTTTGCCGTTACATTCCAGAATGATATCATCCTTGAGTTCAAGGCATTCATCAGGAATGAAGCGTTTGCGGTACAAGATTGGATGATCCATATTGTCTCCTTTCGAGAAAACTGCAAACAGCTGAAATTGTATTACAAAAATCTTACTATTATTCAAATTGAAAGTCAATTATGCAGGGAAAATCAGTAAAACTCACTATATTTAAATCAATATATGCTATCTTAATCTTCGTAATTGCGGTTTTAATTGTCAGCAGGCTTTCTACCGGAGATAATGCGGACATGACTGCACAGATGTCTGAGGCGACTCTGCCAACAGTTTCGTTTGTCAGTAATTACAGAGAAGTCTGCCCACTTCATGGCTATCTTGAAGAGATGGATATCAGCCATATCAGGGGAACTATTTTCCCTATAGGTAGTGGAAGAGATATTAACTACAAGATAAATACCTATGGCCGGAAGGTTACCAACCTGAGTTTTGAAGTTAGAAATATAGATGGCAGCGGTCTTGTTGAGAATACTGATCTTCAGGATTACAAAGAAAGTGAAGATACTATAACAGGTTCTTTTCAGCTCAAAGATCTTATCTCTTCAGGCTCGGAATATATGCTGGTAATGCTCATGGATACGGAGATCGGCAGGGCAAGGTTTTATTCAAGGATTGTATGGACTAACGATGAGAGCAGATATCATCTTGATGAAGAAGTAGATTTTGTCAGAAATTTTAGCATTGCTACTTTTGATAAAGAAGCGGCATCAGAATATTCCAGATATCTTGAATCTAATTCAGAGGGAGACAATACCTCTTTTAACAAAGTAAATATTCATAGCAGTTTCAATCAGGTAACATGGGGGGATCTTCAGATCGTAGATCATTCTGAGCCTGAGGTCTATGTTACAGATATACATGGTCAGACGGGAAGCTATCTTCTGAAATATCAGATCAGCATTAAAGAAGGTGCACTCAATAAAACCTACAATGTATGTGAGGCATACAGACTAAGGTTTACCAGCGATAGGATATATCTTCTCAACTTTGAGAGGACTGTTAATTATATTTTTGATACTAAATCTTTTTCCATTACCAAAAATGTGATCGGCCTTAGTATTTCAGACCCTGATTTACAGCTCGTTGAGAGTAGTAGCGGAAGTGCATTTGCTTTTGTTTCTGAGAACAGACTCTATATGCTCAACAATTCTGAGAACAGACTGGCTTATCTTTTTGGCTTTTACGATGATAACAACAATGATATCAGGACCAGATGGGATCAGAATTGCATCAAGATCCTCAAGGTCGATGAGGCCGGAAATGTTAAGTTTGCTGTGGCCGGTTATATGAACAGGGGCGCGCATGAAGGCCAGGTGGGAATAGCTGTCTATGACTATAACGCCACTATTAATGCGGTTGAGGAGCAGGCTTTTGTTCAGAGTAAGAGTGATCCGCAGATTCTGATGGAGTATGTGGATACAATAGCTTATGTAAATAACAGTGATGTCTTTTACGTTATGCTTGATCAGAATATATATGCGATAGACTTAAATGATAGGACATCTACTTCAGTTGTGGATGACATTGGACAGGGAGAATACAAGATTTCTGAATCAATGAACACTATTGCCTGGCAGAGCGATGATCTTAAGAGTCTGAATATGATGAATCTTGGAACCAAGACTGTATCTGAGGTTACAGCAGAAAATGGTGATCTGATCAGGGTACTGGGCTTTATGGGAGAGGACATGGTTTATGGTCTCGTGCATGAATCGGATGTTCTCAATGACCAGATGGGAAATCCAGTATATGCTATGTACAATATTCTCATTCAGGATGGCGATGGCAATATCTTAGAGAATTATCATCCTGATGGCATTTATGTAACTTCAGTATCTATCAGCGATAATCAGATCAGGATGACGAGAGTTGTCAAGGATGAGGAGGCAGGCAAATATATCAGTACCTATGATGACCAGATTATGAGTACTTTGAAGGCAGAGAAGGGAAGTAATACTGTCTCTGTAGTTTCTGTTGATATATATGAAAAGATAGTTCAGATTTCAGCCAAGAGCGAGATAAAGACCAAGCAGATAAGAGTTCTTACCCCGGCTCAGACTCTTTTTGAAGGCAACAGGGACGTAAATATTGATACTAAGAGAAATGCAGATGAGAAGCCTTTTTATTATGTGTATGGTCTCATGGGAATAGAGGGGATATACAGTGATCCTGCTGAGGCAGTGAAACTTGCTTTTCGTTCTCCGGGAACTGTAGTAGGTGATAATAATAAATATGTTTGGATAAAAGGAAATCTTCTGAGATCCAATCAGAACATGTCAATAACAAGATCTGCGGAAATATATCCAAATATGACAAGTAAGGATCCTGTATCAGTATGTCTGGATCTGATACTTAATTATGAGGGTGTTAACAGAAATGTTGAATCACTTCTTGCAGGCGGAGACAGTGTTTATCAGATACTTGAATCATCGCTCCCGGATGCAAGGATACTTGATCTTGATGGATGCCCAATGTCAGCTATGTTGTATTATACCAACAAAGACATTCCTGTAATGGCTATGTTAAATGACGGTACAGCTGTTTTGATCATCGGTTTTAATGATCTTAATACGGTGTTGATGAATCCTACTACCGGCGCTGTATACAAATATGGAATGAATGATTCAGAGAAGCTTTTCGAAGAAAACGGTAATCATTTTATTACCTACATTATGGAGGAAGACTAATGGATAAATTTGAGTATTCTTTTATTGCTGATCCGGAAGTGTTTAAAGACAATGTGCTCTCTGCTCATGGAGATTTTGTGAGCTTTGCGACTGAGGATGAGCTTGCTGAGGGAGATACATCACTGAGGATTTCTTTGAACGGATTATGGAAATTTCATTATGCCAAGAACTACAGAGCAGTAGTTCCTGGATTTGAAAAAGAGGATTATGACTGCGATTTCTGGGATGATATACATGTTCCTGCCCACATGCAGATGGAAGGCTATGACATTCCGGCCTATATAAATGTTCAGTATCCGTGGGATGGACATGAGAAGATAGAGCTTGGGCAGGTTCCGGAGGAGTTTAATCCTGTTGGAAGTTATGTTAAGTATTTTAATCTTCCTGTCCAGTGGAATGGACAGACAGTTCATGTGGTATTTGATGGCGTTGAAAGCGGCTATGCCCTCTGGCTCAATGGCCATTATGTTGGCTATAGCGAAGATACATTTACTCCTTCAGAGTTTGATCTTACCCCTTTCCTGAAAGAGGGTGTAAATAAGCTGGCGGTTCAGGTGTTTAAGTGGACATCTTCAAGCTGGATGGAGGATCAGGATTTCTTTAGATTTTCAGGAATTTATAGAAATGTCTTTCTTCAGCTTATTCCATCAGCACATCTTGAGGACGTTAAGATCAGAACTCTTTTAAATGATGAGTTTACAGAAGCTGAGCTTGAGGTTACTTATAAGACTTCAGGACAGGGCAATCTGGAATACAAGCTTTATAGAAACAATCACCCTGTTGTATGGGGCAAAGTGGAACTACCCGGTGATCGCACGGAAAATGTGGTAAAAGACAAGGTGACATCTCCTATGTTGTGGAGTGCTGAGGATCCTCAACTCTATCAGCTTGTTATAAAAGTTACAGACGAGGATGGAAATGTTCTCGAAGTAGTTAGCCAGAATGTTGGCTTTAGGCGCTTTGAAATGAAAGATGGCCTTATGCTGATAAACGGCAAGCGAATTGTGTTTAAGGGTGTCAACAGACATGAATTTTCCTGCGATAGTGGACGTGTTGTTTCTTATGAAGATACACTCAAAGACATAATCACAATGAAAAGAAATAACATAAATGCCATAAGAACCAGTCATTATCAGAACTCTGCGGCTATTTATGAACTTTGCGATATTTACGGCTTATATATGATTGCCGAGAATAACTTGGAGTCACATGGAAGCTGGTCACATCTTGGAAATGAGGCAGCAATTCCCTATGCAATTCCGGGCAGCAGAGAGAACTGCATGGCGATGATGCTTGATAGAATCAACTCCACATATCAGCTTGATAAGAACCATCCTTCAGTGCTTATATGGTCTATCGGAAATGAGTCTCACGGAGGCAAGGTTCCTTATGAGATGTCTCAGTTGTTTAGAAAACTTGATCCGGACAGACTTGTACACTATGAAGGAATCTGTCATGACAGAACTTACAATGATACCAGTGACATGGAGAGCCAGATGTATCCTCCTGTTGTGGCTATTGAGAAGTTCCTCTCAGAGCACCCTGAGAAGCCTTTTATCTGCTGTGAGTATTCACATGCCATGGCTAACAGTATTGGCGGAATGTTCAAGTATACTGATCTTGCCGAAAGAGAACCCCGCTATCAGGGCGGATTTATCTGGGATTTCATAGATCAGACAATTAGGGCCAAGAACTGCTTTGGCGAAGATTATCAGGCCTATGGTGGAGACCATGGAGAGAGACCGACAGATTATAGCTTTAGCGGAAATGGTATCGTCAATTCTGATCGTGAACCTTATGCCAAGATGCAGGATGTTAAGTTCAACTATCAGAACATCAGGGTAACTGTAGAAAGAGACAAGGTTAAAGTTGTTAACAATTCTCTTTTCACAAATACAAGTGAGTACGATTGTCTGGTAATTCTTGAAAGAGACGGTAAGAAACTTCTTGAAAAGCACATGGCTACAGCTGTAGAACCACTTTCTGAAAAAGAGTATGAACTTCCTGAGGCTATAACAGCCAGAATGTCAGTTATGGGAGTTGAGGGCTATAACGAAAACGGCCCATTCCCGCTTGATGAGTATGTTGTAACCGTTTCCTTCAGACTTCGCGATGATACATTATGGGCAGAGCGAGGACACGAGGTAGCCTTTGGTCAGGGAGTGTTCAGACTTGCAGCTTCTACATCCATTTGCTGCGCACCGCTCAAGGTGATCAAGGGAGATTACAACATTGGCGTTAAGGGCAATCACTTTAGCGTAATGTTCTCAAGAGAAAAGGGTAATATTACATCATATAATTATGGCGGAAAAGAGCTGATTCAGGGACTTGGACTTCCAAGACCAAACTTCTGGCGTGCTCCTGTAGAAAATGACAGGGGAAATAATCTGGCAGGAAGATATGCTCAGTGGAAGATTGCAAGTTCATACGCTTCAACAGCGCCTATTTATGAGGAATCTACAGGATATGTAAACGGCAGTATGGAAGAGAGATGGCAGTATCCTAAGGTTATTGAGGATACGAACAGTGTCAGCGTAGTGTGCAAATTCTATCTTCCTACAACTCCTGCTGCATCTGTTCTTATAACTTATACTGTTACAGGGGACGGACGAGTATGGATCAAAGAGGAATACGAGCCTGTTAAGGGACTTACTCCAATGCCTGAATTTGGTATGCTCTTTAGATTTAGCCCTGAGTTCAATAAGGTCGAGTATTACGGAAATGGCCCTATGGAGAATTATGTGGACAGGAACAGAGGAGCTAAGCTTGGAATATTCAATACTACAACCACAGAAGCTATGGAGAAGTATCTGCTTCCTGAGGAAACAGGAAACAGGACAGGAGTAAGATGGGCTAAAGTAACTGATAACAGGGGAAGAGGCCTGTTGTTCGAAGCTCCGGATACCATGAATTTCAGCGCTATTCCATATTTGCCGGATGAACTGGAGGCAGCAGATCATCCTTATGAGCTTCCACGCGTAACCAAGACTATTGTACGCTGTAGTTGTATGCAGATGGGTATAGCAGGGGATGACACCTGGGGAGCCAAGACACATCCTGAATTTCTGCTTCCAAACGATGAAAAGCTTACTTTTGTTATGAGCTTTAGAGGAATCTGATGATATTGTGAGAATGTGATTCCCAATGATAAATAGGAGGAGATTGGCATGAACGAGAACATTACAAAGAGAAATGAACTGTTGGCAAAAAAGGTTATTGCAGGGCTTGAGTCACGAAATATGTCAGGTTACTATGCAGCTGATAAAGAGGAAGCTCTTAAGAAGGCTCTTGAGCTTATACCTGAGGGCAGCAGTGTGACTATGGGCGGAGCTATGAGTGCTCATGAGATCGGACTTGTAGAAGCTGTTAAGAATGGCAATTACAACTTTATAGACAGAGAGACAGCTAAGACTCCTGAGGAAAAGAGAGCTGCGATGCTTAAAGGATACGATGCTGATGTATTCCTTGTAAGTGCCAATGCAATGACAGAAGATGGAGTGATCGTTAACATTGATGGTAATTCCAACAGGGTTTCTATGATAGCTCAGGGGCCCAAAAAGGTAGTATTTATTGTCGGCATGAACAAAATCTGCGATGACATTGACGGCGCTATGAAGAGAGCGAGAAATGTTGCTGCACCTATCAATGCACAGCGCTTTGGGCTTAATACACCGTGTGCCAAGACCGGGTCTTGCATGAATTGTAAATCTCCGGATACTATCTGCTGTCAGTTCCTCATAACACGCTTTTCAAGACACAAAGACAGAATTCATGTAATTCTTGTTAATGACAATCTTGGATTCTAAAACTACATCTTGTATTGTAAATATTGGCGGAGTGCTGTTTTGATGCACTCCGTCATTTTTAGTAACAAAAAATGATATATTATTGAAAGATATATTCAAGAATATATAAAATTATTAAAAAAATAACAACACTTTATCTTTTTCAAACGTTATATATACAGAAAGGCCTTTTGAAATATCTTTTACCGGGGAGTCATGGGAGAATGGAGCAGGAAATTGCTAGCCTGTATGAAAAACTAAACGCTGAACTTGTAAGATGGTGCCGTATGATGACGCAGAATGAAGATATGGCAAGAGAGATTGTTCAGGAGGGATTCTTGCGCGCTATAGACCATTATGGCGATATCTGCGGGCAGGATTATAGCAGGCAGAGAGCCTGGTTTTACAGGACTATTAAGAACATTTATATCGATATCTTGAGAAAAAGGAAGAATGAAAGTCTGACCGCGGATGTGACTGAAGATTTCTTTTGGGACAGGTATTCAGAAACAGATATAATGTGCCTGATAGAATCCCTTGATGTGCTTGAAGGAAAGATTCTGGTTCTTAAATATTTTGACGGCTATTCGTCAACGCAGATAGGACAGCTGCTGGGACTTCCACCCGGAACAGTCAGAAGTAAATTACACGAAGCAAGAAAACATTTAAAGGATATGTTATAGGAGGAGAAAGATGAAGCTTAGGATCAATTGTGAAACTTGTGATGCCAGAAAGATCAATGAAGAGAATTACAAGGAATTTAGCCAGATCAAGATCTACACTGAGGAACTGCTTGTAGACGACAGGAGCAAAGAAGTGCTCAACAGACTTCCATTCAACATCAAGGCAGAGGAAGTAAGAAGCAAGGATTTGAGCGAGGATGGCCCAAACAAAAATATAAATATAAATGGAATTTATGAAATTACACCTGAATCAAGTGTAGCCGATGGAACAGCTATAGTGATAAATGGCGTGCTCAAGGTAGCACCGGGCTCTCAGGAAGCACTTAAAAAGTTTAGCAGGATTACTGTAAACGGACTTATACTGTGCCCTAAGTCAATAGCAGCTCTTTTGCCTCTTCCAGGGCTGACCATCAATGGAATGACCAAAGCTTACCCGGATGAATATGTTCTTCTTGAGAACAGGTACAAACTGGATAAGTATTTTCCTATGAGAGTGCCTGAAAATACCGGATATTATGCCGCCAGTTTCATTTATGACTCAGATATTACAATTGATTTTGGCAAGCTTGTGGATAAAAATATAAAGTTTTCCACAGAGAAGGTATATATCAGAAAGAGCCACATTGAAACAGCAATTCCGCTATTTAATATAGAGGCTGAAATAGTTGAAATTCCTGATGATTGCAGCGTTGTTGTCGCTGATCAGAACGAGATAGATGCAAACTTTGTTGATACAAACGGAGAGAGCCTATATATTATCGGAAATGCTCATATATCCGCTGCTAATAAGGAAGCACTTGAAAGGATAAAATCTCTCATCGTAGAAGGAACTATTAATGCAGACGCTGATTGCGAGCAGCTGCTCAAGGAGAGATATGTTAAGTGCGATAAGATCATTATCAGTAAAGGTAAAGTGATTGAAGATGTGGCAATAGCTACAATAGACAAGGAAACTCTTGAGGGAGCACTAAGTGGAATAATTGTAAGAGACTGCGCGCTTCTCAAGATTGATAAGGACGTTCCACCTGAACTTATCAGGCAGAGGCTTAAGGTTAGAGATTGCGCCAAAGTCACCTGTACAAGTGAACAGAAAGGCGCTGTCAGCTCAGTATCGTCAGATGTTGCTTTCATAGGAACAGATAGTATAAAATCGTTATTTGGAAATCTCTTCGGAAGTGGAGCGGAAGAAAGCTATGAAAATGCAGCTCCTTCAGCCTTTGAGGATGACACCAAATATGTTAATGCTGAATATTATGAGCTATAGGTTTTGTTTTTTACTCAGAAGAACAAAAAACAGCATAGGACTATCTATTTTTACAGTAAGGAACATGTATATATGGAAAAAGATATTAAGGCCGTTATATTTGATTTGGACGGCACACTGACAGATACAGAGAAATTCTATCAAAAGGCATGGCCTGAGGCACTAGCTCATTTCGGCTATAAATGTGAGCCCTGGATGCCGCTTGAATTAAGATCTCTTGGAAGACCTTATGCTCCTGAAAAGTTTAAAGAGTGGTTTGGCCAGGATTTTGATTACAACAAGGTCAGGGAATACAGGAAAGCTCTTGTGGTAGAAATTATCAAGGAGCAGGGAATTCCTCTTAAGCCAGGTGCCAAGGAAATACTCCTATGGCTAAGGAAACATGGGATTCTTACATGTATTGCTACTGCAAATGACTATGAGAGAACCAAGGGGTACTTGTTAAAGCTGGGACTGTTTGATCATTTTGATAAAATAATCTGCGCAGATATGGTCAAACTTGGTAAGCCAGCTCCTGACATCTATGCCTATGCCTGCAAAGAGCTGTCGCTTGATCCGGATCAGACCTTTGCTGTAGAGGATTCACCAAACGGAGTCACCAGCGCATATCTGGCCGGCTGTAACGTAGTAATGGTTCCGGATCTGACTGAGCCGGATGAAGAGCTTAAGACCAAACTATATGCTTGTGTCCCAACCCTAACTGATATTAAAAAGCTTATTACCTGCAATGCATAAAGTTTTAAATTTTATTTTAGATTTGTTTAATTTTATTGTGCATGAAAGTAGTGTAATATGAATAGCGTTGAAACATTATTTCACATGAGGGGTGAGGTAGTGAAAAAATATTAGGAGGGAAACTATTATGAGAAAGCATGTAGTAGGTAAGATCCTTACTATTGCTGTGGCAGCATCACTTTCAGCAATGGTACTAGTAGGTTGTGGTAGCGAAGAAGTGCAGGAAGTTTCAGAGAACGGAGCTGTAGAAGAGGCTTCTATGCTGGAATCAATTGCCGACGAGCCTGTAGCATTGGCAGCAGATGCTGAAGCTGATAAAGAAAAAGAAGTTTACTTCCAAAAGGGTGTCTATATTAATTACTCTAAGGATGCCGAGAATCCACCAAAAAACTATTTCTATGTTTTCAATGATGAGAGCTGGGGACATACAGAGGAGAGTGCTAATGGAGCCGGCGTTCCCTTTAGCTGTGAACAGGAAGATGGCCAGGTAAAGTTTTCTTTTGGAAATGCTGATGCCATAGAAGATGTATTTATTGTAACTTCTGCAGAGGATGGCTTTGTTTATGGTCATTACGACGATGATATGAAGCTTGAACTAGTTTTTGAATATCTTCCTGATGTTGATCCGGATACTTTTGATGCAGTTAATTATGCAAGTGATGGTGATTATATTTATAACGATGCTAATGGATGGAGCATCAAGTATGATCCTAAGCTTTTTGATATAACACAGGATGGTAATAAGGTTGCTATTGTTTATACCGGAGAATGTGCCGGAACAAATATGGTGATGGTTACTTATGATTGTGACCATATTGGAGTTGAGATGAGAGATGAGTATGCCAAGGAATACGGCGAAACTGCTGTTACATCAGATGGCATATTCCCGGGGACAGAGGATGTTACCGGCTATTGGGCAATGTGTCCTCCTGCTGAGGAAGGTTCAGGCCTTTACATGACTTCTATCTCCAGAGACTATATGGATGGATCACTCACATTTGAGCTGATTGGCCATAATAGTGGAGATGAAGCCCTTGATATAGAAGTTTCTGATCAAATGGCAATGATCATAGATTCACTGACATTTTCCAAATAATTTCGAATATATAATGTAGGGGAATAAAAAGAAAGTCGCTCATGATATGGGCGACTTTCTTGATTAATCAAATTATTCCTATCAGAGCTTTTTCTCAGCTTCAAGTGAAGCACGAAGTTCTCCGCTGTTGTATCTCTCGATAATGCTGTTGATACGTTCTACAGGATTGAGAAGATCGCTGATAGAAGCATCATGGTTAAGTGTATCGATAAGGTAAGCAATATACTTACTCATATCGCAGCTAATATACCATTCACGGGATAAGAGCTCTGGAGTCTGGTATACAAGGTTTGTTGTAAGAACTCTGTCAATGAGACCCTTTTCATAAGCTTCGTCAAATGCCTCGAGTCCGCTGGTGAAAAGACCAAAGGTTGAGAATGCGTATATTCTGGCAGCCTTACGCTCTTTAAGAGCCTTGGCTACATCAAGAAGAGATTCTCCTGATGAAATCATATCATCAACAATAATAACTGACTTACCCTCAACGCTTGTTCCGAGGAACTCGTGTGAAACGATAGGGTTACGTCCATCAACAACCTGAGTATAATCACGTCTCTTGTAGAACATACCTACATCGAGACCAAGTACGCTGGCAAGATAGATTGCACGGCCCATTCCGCCTTCATCAGGAGAAATAACCATCATGTGATCTGAATCAATCTTGAGATCCCATACGTTTCTCAAAAGAGCTTTGATGAACTGATATGTGGTACGAACTGTTTCAAATCCGTTAAGTGGAATAGCATTCTGAACTCTTGGATCGTGTGCATCGAAGGTGATAATGTTATCAACACCCATGTTTACAAGTTCCTTAAGAGTGATAGCGCAGTCAAGAGATTCTCTGGAGCTTCGCTTGTGCTTTCT
>JAEEGL015732440.1_pt1 | contig 18128 bp, 21 predicted proteins | sample 9134231 | NCBI WGS metagenome assembly JAEEGL01 (sample SAMN16246548, study PRJNA631951) | gut metagenome | biome: gut microbiome; feature: rumen; material: fiber-attached | host: Bos | place: Iran: Karaj | collected 2018-10 | reverse complement strand
AAGCCAGACGAAATCTTGGACGCCAAGTGGGTTACTTACGATGAAATATTGGCGATGAAGTCCGAGCTCAGAAGTGCCGATTTTCTAATTGGCGCAATAAATAATCTGCGCAATAGCAAGGTTGCGCCTATCGACATAGTGATGGAAGGCGAAGCGTGATTATTTCTGCTCCTTGAGCGTTTATTACCTTCCGAGTCATCCCTTAGAAACAACAGATGCGACTAGGATACCTAGATTTAGTATAGCTAAGACACCAGGGCCCAACATGAAAAACGCCGCCCGACAGGGCAGCGTCTTAATCATGGAAGCCAATCACTCTTCACTCTTCATCAAGTAGTCAACCCCGAATGCAGTTGGAGGAACCACTTTAAACCAAATAGCGAGAAGCAAGTTTTGTAATCCAATGCGCCCGCACAGTACTTCCTGTATAACTTTCCTGAGCGGGGGGTCAACAAAGAACACTACGGTTGTTTTAGCCCCCAATCTTTCCAGGGTTTTAATTGTAGCGTGCCTCCATTTATGCTGGCATGATCGCTCCCCTGAAAGACAAACAATAACCGGAGTGTTTTCCGTAAAGGACTTACTGATTTCCGCTTCCGGAATCCAGTCACAAATTTCGCCATCTTTATTCACGTATACAGACTTATCGCAAAATACTCTGGCTTTACGGAAAAACCTCTTTGCAGTCCCAGCTCCCTTGTTTGAGTAGCCGACAAGTACTACTCCGACCGGGCTTTTTTGGGGGCTACTGAATTTGTTGCGTACGCTAGATGTATCTGTACGATACCCTACCAAAGTGACTCCCATCTTTTCCTTACCTCCTTTTTAAGGTTCTAAATCTTCGAGTTATCAACTCAACCTACTATATTTTAGCATAATTATACGTTCTTGTCAAAAAAACATTCTGCACGGATCCAGTTATGCTACAATATTATATAAGTAATAACGAAAGGACTACATGTCTTTATTTGATAAGATGATGGAAAAGAATCTTAAAAGGGCACAAGGTATGCAGGATGGGATGCTTGACAGAACTGTGAGCCGAGCAAAAAGCATGCAGAAGAAGATGCTCGATATGCAAGAAGAAATCTACGACGAAAACGGCGAGCAAATCGAACGTCTAAATAAAAAGCGCGCCGAGCTTGATGCTGCAGGTATCAAAATTCATTATCAAGCCGCCGCAAGCGGTATTAAGGAAGCAATGTCGTCTGACGCTCCCGACAAAACAACTAAATTCTGTCACGAATGTGGAACAAAAATTCAAAAATCTGCCAAGTTTTGTAGCGAATGTGGCGCTAAGCAGGATTAGGTAAGCCCATCCATTTGGCCAAGTCGGGCGCTTTTTATACCAACTAAGTCTCCGCATGAGATTATTCATACCCCCCGCAAGATTATCTATAATCTTCACACGAGACCATCTATGCTTATGCTTTGAGATTCCGAAGAATGTGTTATAGTAAATAGATGGCTGACAAGAAAAAGCAACCAAAAATAACTAAACGCACCCTGTATTATTTCCTCAATGCAGCGAAGAAATACAAAGGGCTAACTTTTGGTGGCCTAATTACTACTCCTATTGTGATTTTTTTGCGCAATATTCTCGTTCCGTTACTTCTTGCTGAGATGATACAAACAGTCTCGAGCGGGCTTAGAGGCGAGGAGCTTTTCCGGGCCTTAATTCCGAGCGCGATTATTGTGATAGTCGCTACTATTCTCAGAAGTTTTATTATTGGCCCCCTTCGGATGTGGTGCATTTGGAAAATGGAAATTAAGGCTATGTACGATCTTTCCCAGAAAGCCTTTGACACTATTAGTGCGCAGTCGATGCAATTTCACTCCGACCGATTTTCGGGTTCTCTAGTTACTCAGACAAATAGATTCGTCAGTGCTTTCGAGCGCCTAATGGATGAGTTCTTCTGGAACATCTTCCCAATTTTTTTCGATATCGTTATGATTATTATCGTATTGGCTCCGAGGGTGCCATTCTTTGCGCTTGGGATTGTTATACTGATTATTATATATATACTTATTTCTGCTATTTGGTTTAAAAAACTTGCGCCAATTCACGAGAAAGAAGCCAAGACCGCCACTAAGAGTACCGGCCAGCTAGCCGATGCGATTTCTAACATTATTTCCGTCAAATCCTACGCACGCGAGAAATACGAGAGTAAGCGCTATGCAAAATTCCAAGGCGAATGGTACGACGCAATCTATGAAAACCTCAAACAAAACACCAAGCGTAACTATTTCTTCGATAGTGTAGGTGCCGGCCTTACGATTATGATAGTTATTTTTATGATCGGCGCACAGGATTGGTTCGGCATCCCAGTAGCTACATTGGTTCTGATTGTTAACTACAGTCAGAATATCTGGGGTGACCTCTGGGATATCCACTCCGTATTTAAGTCGCTAAATCGTGTCTTTGGTGACGCTAGGGAAATGACCGAAATACTGGATATGGTTGACGACGTCGTGGATATGCCTAACGCCAAGAAGCTTTCGGTAAGCCACGCAGAGATTCATTTTGACGACATCACCTTTAAGCACAAGGATGCAAAGGAGCCAATCTTTAATCATTTTGAACTTAATATTGCCCCAGGGACACGAGTAGGCCTAGTGGGTGTTTCTGGTTCTGGTAAGACCACTCTTACAAAACTACTTCTCAGGTTTGCCGATGTTGATCAAGGTGAAATCTTGATTGACGGACAAAACATTAAGAATGTCACGCAAAACAGTCTGCGCGAAGCTATTTCGTATGTACCGCAAGAATCATCACTTTTCCATAGAAGCGTATTTGACAACATCGCTTATGGTAAACCGGGCGCCTCAAGCGCAGAAGTCTACCGTGCTGCGAAGCTTGCCAATGCAGATGAATTTATCAAGGACTTACCAAATGGCTACGAGACCATGGTAGGAGAGCGTGGCGTCAAGCTCTCCGGCGGTCAGCGACAGAGAATCGCTATCGCTAGAGCTATTTTAAAAGACGCCCCAATCCTGGTGTTAGACGAGGCAACCTCCGCTCTTGATTCTGAATCCGAATCCCTAATTCAGGAGGCTCTTGTGAACCTAATGAATGGAAGAACGTCTATAGTGGTGGCTCATCGCCTTTCGACTATCGCTGGTCTCGACCAAATCGTAGTCCTTAAAAACGGTCAAATCACTGAGCAGGGCTCTCATCACACTCTTCTTGCCAAGAATGGCGAGTACGCCAAACTCTGGTCTCGCCAAAGCGGCGCCTTCCTCGACGAGGAATCCTAAGACTTATTGTTGTTTCTACAGAGCGCCCACGCTGCAATCGCTCCAACGAAATTGCCTAGCGCACATAAAAGAATTGTCCAACTGAAATCCAACGCCACGCCCATCGTAATAACATTAGCAATTGAATGTTGAAACCCACAAAAAATGAAAAGCGGTACGCCGATTAAGATTCCTAGTTTGGTCCCGCGTCGGAATAACTCTACAGCGAGGTACATAATCACCCCACACATCACGGATTTCAAGAAGAACCCCCAGGAAAATCCCCACGCTGCTACCTTGGCTTCTGCCGCCGGCATAAGCGATTGATCTATTATACTAAAGATTACTCCAAAAGCATACCCAGCAATTAAATTCGCAGCCAGTATTATTAATAGTTTCCATAAACAAATCTTATCCTCTATCCAGAACCCACACTTACCAGTGAATAGATTTAATCCCAGTACGCACACCCCAAGTAAACCAAAAGAGAACAGAACTGGACCAATCGGCTCGCCGAGTTTAAGCAAAGCGTAGTCTCCTAGCCCAATCAAGAGACTTGCCCCTACGGACAAACGTATCAAATCAAACACCCCCGAAACTTTTTTCATTCTTACCTCCATTTTCTTTGATTATACTAAATTTCTGCCAAAATAAAACCATAAGCAAGATACGAGCTTACTCTCCATAAAAACGGCAATTCTTGCTCGATAGTATAGATAAGGAATCAAAAGGGGACTTTAAGATATCGATCTATCGCTAATATCTTTTTGCATTTTATGCGACAAGTGTGTCATTTCTTGGAAACTCGCCCAAAATCTGATCGTCTTCGGTGTTAGAATAAGCTCATTGGAGGTGAAAGGAGAAAATGTTAAAAGTTGTAATATTTGATAGTGGCTATGGTGGGGAATTGTTTGCCGACCTTCTCGAGGAAGTTATCCCAGTTATAGAGGTAATCAGGGTGATCGACTGGCGTAATGCTGACGAAATCTTATCCAGCGCCAAAGCCGCCAGAAGAACTGCCGAGATGGCTCTAAAGCCGTATATTGGTAAGGTAGATTTGATTGTTTTTGCAAATTATTTATTATCAGCTACCAGCCTGAAGTATTTTAACCACAAGTACAAAAATCAGAAATTCATTGGTTTAGGCTTTAAAAAACCCGATACATTTATTAAGAAGGATTTAATTATTTTAACCACCAAAGCGGTGGCACGAACCCTCGCTTACCGCAAATTTGTTTTTCAGCTAAACCGCAAAGTAAAAACTGTAGCATTAGACGCCTGGCCTGCTATGATTGACGACGGAGAATTATCGGATCAAGAAATCCACATGACTATCGACAAATCTATAGCGGATGGACATATTAAACCAGAGGAAATGATTCTCGCTTGCTCACAGTTTAATGATATTAAGAGTGAAATCAAAAAAGGATTCGATCGTAAGTTTAGAATCTACGACGGTTTCAATGATGCAGTCCGCGAAATCTGCAAAATTCTCAAAATCCGTGGTACCTTGTCGAAACTCAAAGGTTAAGGTTCGGCAACGCAGGGGATAGCTAGATATCTGACGAAAAGACTCTGCAACGCCCCACCGAATCCCAAAAGTCAAAATCTGGCAGTATCTATCCAGATATAGTTAATGTTCAGGGATTGCGTGGTATAATATAAGGCATGAAAGGTGAAGAAAAAATGAATAATCTTGAATCTATGAGGCATACTTTAAGCCACGTACTTGCGGCCGCGGTAAAAAGACTATACCCAGACGTCAAATTCGGCATCGGCCCTGCCATTGATGACGGGTTTTATTACGATATTGATTTCGGTACTACCAAGATTAGCGACACAGATCTAGCTAAGATTGAAAAGGAAATGCAAAAAATCATTGCCAAAAAACCCTCCATGTCAAAGCGTGTTGTTTCAAAAGAAGACGCTATCAAATGGGCTGTCGATAATCATCAGGACTATAAAAAAGAGTTAATCAATGAATTGCCGGACGACGATGAGATATCATTTTATGATTTAGGCGATATTTTTACTGATCTCTGCAAGGGCCCACACTTAGACGATTTATCTATGGTCGGGGCTTTTAAACTAACTAGACTAGCAGGTGCTTATTGGAGAGGTGACGAAAAGCGTCCTATGCTCACTCGTATTTATGGCATTGCTTTCGCTACCCAGCAAGAACTAGAAGAATACGAAAAAAGGCAAGAAGACGCCAAGACTAGAGATCATCGCAAGATTGGCGCCCAGTTAGACTTGTTCTGCTTTTCAAATCTGGTTGGTTCCGGACTACCACTCTTCACCCCGCGTGGTACCATTCTCCGTGACCTTTTAAACGACCTTTCCCAAAGTTACCGTATTAAGCACGGCTACAAGAAGGTTTGCATTCCTCATATTGCTAATATTGATTTATATAAAACTTCAGGCCATTATGAAAAGTTCCCAGAGATGCTTCAGTTTGTTTCGCAGGAATCAGGCGACCATCTCGCCTTGAAGCCGGTTTCTTGCCCACATCATTCTCAGATTTTTGCCGGCTCGCCGCGCTCTTACAAAGATCTTCCAATTAAATATCTTGAGACTACCATGGTTTACCGCGACGAGAGAAAAGGTGAGCTGGGCGGCTTGTCTCGCGTCCGTGCAATTACTCAGGATGACTCACACGTTTTCTGCACCGAGGATCAAGTTGGGGACATCTTCGGGGAGTTAATTGAATCTGCTAAAGATCTATATAGGGTTGTCGACATGAAGTTAAAGCTTCGCTTATCTTTCCGTGACGACAAAGATGGTTATATTGGCACACCAGAAATGTGGCAAAAGGCCGAAGCCTCTATTCAGCAGATGGCCGACAAGTTCAAGATGGATTATTATATCGGCAAGGGCGAGGCAGCAATGTATGGTCCTAAGATGGACTTCATGGCGGTCGATGCTATTGGTCGCGAATGGCAGCTCGCTACAGTACAACTAGACTACGCTCTGCCGGCCAGATTTGGTCTCGAATATACCGATGTTGATGGCTCCAAGAAAACTCCAATCATGATTCATTGCGCACTCATCGGTTCCATTGAGCGCTTCATGAGTGTATATCTGGAACACACTGCAGGTTGGCTACCAATGTGGTGCGCCCCAGAAAATGTTCGTATCCTCACCGTCAACGATAAGACCGCTGAGTATGTTGCAAAGATTACGACAATCCTAGAGGGCACAGTACTTAATAAACCATTGCCGCGGAATAACATTAGATATACCGTGGATGATTCGGCTGATTCGCTAGGGAAGAAAATTAGGCGCGCCACCGATATGAAAATACCCGCAGTGTTAATTGTCGGCCCGAAAGACGCCGAAGCGGGTACCGTCTCCGTACGCCTTCGTGACAAAGAAGAAAAAGTCGCCCTTACCGACCTCGCGGGGTTTCTAGAAAAACTAGAATAGGGAACCAAAAACTGCTTTTGAGGGGCATAAATGAGATTTAGACCAGATTTTCGAATGTCATCTTTTACAACATCCCAGCGTGCGAGCGACCTCAGCGAACGAAGTGAGCGAATAAGGAGCGAGCGCCTGACGGAGGGTTGTAAAAGTGACAATGAGAAAGTCCCAAGCTCCGAAAGAGCAGTTTTTGGTCTCCCTACTATAGTTATTCTAGGCCCAACTGGCTCTGGCAAGACCGGCGTTTCGATCGAAGTCGCAAAGAAGATTGATGGCGAAATAATTTCTGCCGACTCTCGTGCAATTTATAAGGGAATGGATATCGGTACGGCTAAGCCCACTCCAGAAGAGCAACAGGGGGTTCCACACTATGGCATTGATCTCGTGAACCCAGGCGATAGGTTCACTGTCGCCGACTGGAAGTCCTATGCTGAAGAAAAAATTGCAGAAATTAAATCACGCGGTAAAGTTCCAATGATTGTAGGTGGTACCGGGCTATATATCGACGCGCTTATCTACGATTATCATTTCAAAGGCCCCACCGGGCACAAAATCGGCGACTATGAACAAAAAACTTGTTCAGACCGCCAACAGATAAAAGGGGATTATATCATTGTTGGGATAGATTGGCCAACCGAGGAACTGAGGTTGAGGCTGAGTAAAAGAATTGAACAGATGTTCTCACCAGAGCTATTCGAAGAGGTTAAAAAACTTGTTCAACTCTACGGTTGGAAAAACCAAGCCATGAAAAGCGATATCTACGAATATGCTTGGAAATACCTCCAGGGCGAGCTTACCCTCGAGGAAGCAAAACAGCGATGTTTCTTTGAAGATTGGCATCTTGCCAAAAGGCAACTTACCTGGTTCAAGCGCAACAGGCAAATAGTCTGGCTTAAACTAAATGACGTCTTACCTTATGTTGTCTCAAAGATCAGCTAGTTACCAGTTCGTCGGGGAACTATATCCCGTCCACGCGAGCATTGAGTGAACCCGATAAAAATAATGCTTTTACAGGCCGAGTACGAAACTGGCAATTTCGGCGCAGGCCTGCCTAAAAGCATTATTTTTATCGGACGTGAAACGAACCGCGAGCGAGGGTGGGGTATAATTCCCAGACGGATTGGGGATCGCGGCTCACTGTACTATTTTTCTCCAAAACGTGATAAAATATATGCAAATGAGCAAAGAAACCAACACACCAACCGAAAAATTATTTGGCTCTAAGACCAGAGCTAAGTTGCTAAGGTTATTCTTTGAAAACCCCGAGAAGTCTTTTTATGTGCGCGAAATGACGAGGGTTATAGACGAGCAGATTAATTCTGTCCGCAGAGAACTATTAAATCTAGAAAATATCGGTATCATAAAAAATGAAACCTTCGATAACAAGATTTATTATTCAGCCAATAATAAACATCCATTTTATAGACCTATGATTGATATTTTCTCAAAAAAAATTGATTCAGTTCGCGAAAAAGACATCAAGGAGACTACATGGGAGGATTATTGTCGTCCAGTCAAGAATTACCTGAAAGGTCTCATCGTGACCAATCGTCTCCCGGGCCAGGACGGTATCGACCTTCTTATTATAGGCAATGACAAGACCAAGAAACTTACTCGTTGGGCGGAGATTATCGAAAAGAAACAGGGCAAGCCAATCAATTACGTCATTATGTCGCCAGATGATTTCACTTATCGCAAAAGCGTACACGACCGTTTCGTTAGCGACGTCCTAGAGATGGAAATTACCGAAATCATCGACCCAGACAAAATAATTAAACAATAGGAGGAACATGTTTGAACTAGAAAGTAAAAAACCAGACGAAATCGTCATTACCACCAAGAGTACTACCGTAAAAGTTAATATATCGGATTATACTATCGATGCCAATCTACCCGTTGGCAAGATAGAAGGCCCCGGTGAATTTGAAATTGGCGACGTAAGTATTCGTGGTGTCGCCACTGCGAGCAAGAAGACTATCTACGACATCGAAATAGACGGTATACATATTGGTGTTCTCGGTGATATTGAAGAGAACCTAGACGATATCGTGGCAGATATTCTTTGTACTTCATCCGTGCGTGCCGTCCGTGAGATTGAGCCAAAACTCATCATTTCTATGGGCAACGTCGACGGGATGGTTTCTGAACTCAAGCTCACTGCTCGTACCGAGAAGAAACTCAAAATCAAAAATCTCGACTCTCTCCCTACCACCAAAGAAGTTGTAGTACTAAATTAAGCTCACTCAAAGACGAGATCTAAAGATGAAAATTCCGCAACGTTTCAACCTTGATGTCTAATAATTGAACCAACGGAAGTAGTAATATCCCATCGGGATAAGCAATGGTATAATACTAACATGGATTTAAACATAGTTGATTTAGTCATAATCTTAGTTATTGTTATTGGATCGGTTATTTTGCATGAGCTTTCTCACGGCATAGTCGCCTACTGGCTCGGTGACAATACCGCTAAAGACTCTGGCCGGCTCAGCCTTAATCCTCTTAAGCATATCGATCCATATATGTCTATTCTAGTCCCGGTAGTTTTATATCTTTTAGGGGCCCCAATCTTTGGTGGGGCCAAGCCTGTCCCAGTCGATTCTCGTAATCTTAAATGGCGGGAGTGGGGAATGGCCTTAGTGGCTCTAGCCGGACCATTCACTAATCTTCTTATTGCATTTATAAGTTTTCTTATTGGCCACTTTACTGGTATTATTTACAGTCTGAACGGGGGATTATTCCAGTTTGTAGTCGTAGAACTAATACTTATTAACATCGGTTTTGCTGTTTTTAACCTTATCCCAATCCCGCCCCTAGATGGTTCTCGTGTGCTTTACGCCACATCGCCAGATGGGTTTCGCAATGTCCTGACCTCTCTTGAACCATATGGATTCATTCTGGTTTATCTTCTTATCTTCCTATTCGGGAATACATTCTCTAACGTTATGACCTATGCTATGGAGGGAGTCCTTCGCTTCTTTAACTTTTTAGTGGGACAATAGTAGTCTTCATACTAGTCCACTAAAAAGGAAAGCGGAAGTTTAAGGAAAAAATAAAACTATCGTTGACTAAAGGAGGCCCAATAGAGCCTGCTACGTGTAGGCTTAGTAGGTCACAGTTATGGAGGATATAACAGTTTCTCTTGAGGTATTTGACTGGTATGATATAATAAAACTAAGCCCTGTTGGCAGCATGATTTTCCTGAATAATCATGTTTTAGGGATTTCGTGGCTTACACCCGTGGGTGTATCGCATAAGATTTTACCCACCTTGTATATATTACGGGGAAAACAGGCCGGCAGGGTGTTTAAGATAAGGTGGGCATGAAACAAAGAATTCGCGTAGTTGGATTAATCAGAAACGAGGACGGCATCCTTGTTTTTAAGTGTAGCCGTGGCCGTGGTGAAGGCCCGGTTTTTTGGGAACTTCCGACGGGGAAGATCAAGTTCGGCGAACAGCCCGAAGAGGCGATGGCTCGCTCGCTGACGGAAGATACTGGTCTAGTCGCAACATCAATCTCTCTAAAGGACGTCATCACCTTTTTGGCCCCCGAAGGGTCTAGCCAGTTAAGCAATCTTTATATCATATATGAGTTAAAGGTAAGACAGGGTCACAAGCCGACGCCACGCGAGAGGTATACTGCCTATAAGTATATTAAGGACTTCGCAAGCACTAATATTAGATTAAACGAAACCAGCGCGTCGGTCATTGAAATCGAGGAAGAGAAGACCACCTCGAATAGTACCAATCTACGTGATACCGCCAACGCAGCTACAATTAATGTCGATGGTGCATCGCGTGGCAATCCCGGCCCATCCGGTATAGGATATGTGATTTATGACAGTAATGGGCAAACTGTGGAACGAGGGGGCGAGTTTATCGGCTTTGCTACCTCTAGGATGGCTGAATATTATGCGATGAGGAAAGGTGTATCAAGGGCTATCGAGCTTGGCTTCAGGACGATTCGATTCATTTCGGATAGTCTCATGGTTGTAAATCAACTAAACGGCGTTTTCAAAATTAAAAACCAGGACATACTCCCAATCTATAGAGATATTCAGGAAATGGTGAATAAATTTGACGCCGTCTCATTCGTGCACGTCCCCAGGAGCCAGAATGCCGTTGCTGACTCAGAAGCAAATCGTGCTATTGACCAAATTCTAACTAGGAAATAACAGGGGTAATATATTGACTTTTTCACTACAAAGTGATATAATAAAAGGCATTATGGTTAAAGGACGTAAGCGACTGGACGTTATTGGTTCAACTGAATATGTCGATGTTGCACACATTAAAGGCATCCCAGCCAAGATTGATACTGGCGCTGACTCATCTTCTATCTGGGCTAGCCGCATCCGAGTTACTAAGGATGGCGTTTTGCACTTCCGCCTATTTGATGAGGGTAGTCCTTTTTATACCGGTAGAAGTTTCAAGCGGAAAGATTTTAAAGCTGCCGTTGTGCGCAGTGCCTCTGGTCACGAACAAATCCGTTATCGTACCCATCTAACCTTGAAACTAAAGAACAGAAGAATCAAGGTTTTGTTCAATCTTTCTGACCGTAGTAATAACAATTTCCCAATCCTTATCGGTCGCCGCTCTGTAGCTAGTAAGTTTCTTATTGACGTTTCGAAAAATCACACTGCAATCCGCCCCAAAAGCCCCAAGACAAAAATCGTGCAGCGTCGCCTACTAGAGGACCCTTATACATTTCATCGTAAATATATCAAAAAATTCGCCGGAGACGCTAGTAACATTAAGTTAAAAAAGAAAGGAAAACTAAATGCGGCTAGCCATACTATCTAACGGTAACGCTAACTACTCTACTAAGCGCCTCGTCGAAGAAGCCAAAAAGCGTGGCCATAAGGTGAGAGTAGTGAAGTACAAGAACTGCTACCTTTCACTCGACGATAAGCACCCCGATGTCTACTATAAGGGGGAGAAGCTTGCTGGTTTTGATGCGGTTTTGCCTCGTATTTCCAACAATATGACCAAGTACGGCTGCGCTGTAGTGCGCCAGTTTGAAATGCAAGGCATCTACACATCTGCGGCTTCAGTAGCTATCACGCGTGCTCGCGATAAACTTCGCGCTGCCCAAATTCTGGCCAAATACGACGTCGATACTCCTAAAACGCTAGTATCTCGTAATACCTCCGACATTGACGATCTTCTAGAGCAAATCGGTCTTCCGGTCATCATTAAGCTAGCTTCTGGCACCCATGGTAACGGTGTGATTTTAGCCGACACCAAGAAAGCCGCCAAATCAGCCCTTCAAGCGTTTTATCTTTACAACGAGGATGGCACCAATATCTTACTGCAAGAGTATATTAAAGAATCCGCTGGCGTAGATATCCGCGCTTTTGTTGTAGGCGGTCGCGTAGTCGCCTCAATGAAGAGGGAATCACTGGATGATGACTTCCGTTCCAACCTTCATAAAGGTGGCCTCGGTACTCCAATCAAATTGACACCGGTAGAAAAAAAGATGGCCATCAAGGCTGCCAAGGCTATGGGGCTCCATATTTGTGGCGTAGACTTAATGCGCTCTAACCGCGGCCCACTTGTACTTGAAGTAAACGCATCTCCGGGTTTTGGCATTGAAAAAGTCACCGGCCGCGACGTCGCCTCGAAGATTATCGAATATATCGAACACAACGCCCCTCGTCGTAGCGGTAAGGATAGGGTTGGAGCCTAATGCTCATGAAAAAAGTTTTAATAATTGTAAATAGCGCAGACAAATATGCTTCGATAGTCCGAACGCTTTCTGATGCAAATACCGACGTTTCAGTTTGTTCGTATAAGGAATTATGTTTTACTATCGATGGCGACCAATCGAGTATTATTCGTTATAGTGACAAAGCTGACATTAAAGAATTTTCGAAGATTCTTGTTCTTTCTACGTCGCCAAATCACCTACAAAACTACATTTTTAGCGCACTTGCTTGTTATTGTCGCAAATACGATATTCCAATGCTTGACGATAGCTTCTCTAATACAGACGGTAAACTATATGCCTTGTGGCGCTTTTGGGAAAACAACATCCCAGTAGCAAAGACCTTTTTTGGGCCGATGGATTTTATGACTGAAAAAATCACCGAATTAGGCGAAAAGGGAATATTAAAATCTGTACAGGGCACAAAAGGGAAAGATAACTATCTAATCAACTCTCCGGATGTCCTTCGCAAAACAATTAATAATAATCCAGAAAAAAGCTTCATTCTGCAAAATTTCATCCCTAATAATGGCGATTGGCGCATTATTCTGGCTAATTATAATCCAGAACTTGCAATCTATCGTTCGTCTCATGGGAAAGATTACCGCAATAACACTTCAGTTGGTGGGGACGCAAAACTCATCCCGTTAGAGAGAGTAGACCCAAAAATTTTAGATCTTTCCATCAATGCGTCTAAGGCTCTAAGTATCAAAATTGCTGGCGCAGATATCATGCGAAATGACAAAACTGGCGAGTATACTGTCCTAGAGGTTAATCGTACACCTCAGCTCGTGACGGGCGCCTTTACAGACGAGAAGCAAAAGGTTATTCAGAATCTAATCCGCTCATAATATACAGAACATTAATATGTTCAGCGCCATTCAATGTATGAAAATAACTCCCCGGCGTCTTGTCGCGTCGATAATTAATTAAATAATCATTATCCTTTTTGTATTCATCGCAGATAGCTTTTATTGCATCTCGCTGTCTAGGGAATTGTACCCCTACCATATTACAACAAACCAAGAACTCAACTGCTGCATCTAGAGAAATAGTGTCTATATGCTTCTCAATCACTCCGGCAGATTCCTCTAATAGTTTTTTTAATAGAACGGTATTATTGGAGTTATTTAGGTTTTTTGTATAAAACTGTGATTCGCAGAGGACAATATGGGTACATAGATATACGAAAAGCGTAGGGTCCAATTCGTCAGGGTCCCGCATCAGAGTCCACTCGGATAACTCTTTGACCACATTGCGACTCCTAGGAAATAATTCTTCCGTAAGGTATATAGTATTGATTGCCCAAGTCGATAGGGTTTCTATCGCTGCGCCATCCGAGAGTAGCTCGTCGGTGATAGAATAAAGCCTATCTAGAGAATAAAGCGAGGTAAAATGATCCCTTATATCGGTGTCATATTCTTTTAGTAAATGATGCACTCGAAATAGCGCCGCCTCTATCCCGTAAAGCCCGGCATATTTTTCGAAAAACGGTCTACGTGCCTGATAATTATTCACTCTTGAATAGTCATTGTTTTGAAATATCGGCGATAAATCAGAACTGGGCTTATTATTTGCTAGAAAATCACCAAAATCGTGGGTCTTAAAGTAGTTTTTCATACGCGTCGCGAAATGAAACTGCTTTTCGGGGGTCAATTCCGAGAAGTGTTCATAGTAATAATTCTTAGCAGACATACTGTTAATATATCACAAAAATGATATAATATAACAGAGCCCGAAAGGCAATCGCTTGAGATCGCTCAAGAGGAAAGTCCGGGCAACATAGAGCAAGGTAGTCGCTAACGGCGACCGTCCGTAAGGATAGGGAAAGTACCACAGAAACTTATACCGCCTGACGCTCTGAGAGGGCACAGTTGGCGTTCTCCCTCCTTTACTCGTCATTTAGACGCGTTTCAGTCGGGAGAATCACCAACTGTACTCCTCTCAGAGTGTCAGGTAAGGGTGAAAAGAGTGGGGCAAGAGCCCACAGCGATACGTAGCGATATGTATCGGAGGCAAACCCTACCTGTTGCAAGGAGTGCTACTAAGCCCCTGCTCGGGGACGCACGCTTACCGCTAGAGCACTATAGCAATGTAGTGCCGAGATAGATGATTGCCGGCTACGCCCTCGGCGCAGTTACAAAACCCGGCTTATCGACGGCTCAAGTTTACGAAGAAAAACCGAGAATAAATTCTCGGTTTTTTGAGTAAACGCAGAGACGTCTGCTGGAAAGGTTAGACGGCTCAAGTTTACGAAGAAAAACCGAGAATAAATTCTCGGTTTTTTGAGTAAACGCAGAGACGTCTGCTGGAAAGGTTAGACGGCTCAAGTTTGCGGAAGGAATAGGAAATCATTTCAAGCAAACACAGAAACATATTCAATACGACTCATATCAAAAATCCACCCACAAGGGGTGGATTTTTGATGTAAATGATAATTTATTTACTCGACTTTTTCTCAGCTCTCGCCTTTGGAAGTTCAATTAAGCCTTTTTTCTTCAAAGTTCTTAGCGCAGAAGCAGAAATGTTGCACTTAACTTTCTGTCCGTTGATCACTAAAGTCCTTTTACTTACATTAGGATTAAAAACTTTGCGCGTATGGCGCTGCGAGAAAGAAACGTTGTGGCCATACATTTTGCCTTTTCCGGTAATTTCACAAATCGCCATCTTATTTCTCCTTCACTGCGGTTACAATTGCTTTAAATGCCTCAGGGTTGTTTACGGCGAGATCGGCGAGAACCTTGCGGTCTAGATTGATATTCTTAGCCTTCATCCCCGCGATTAACTGAGAGTAGGAAAGACCAAGCTCTCTCGATGCGTTATTGATACGAGTAATCCACAGAGACCTTAAGTCGCGCTTGCGATTGCGACGATCTCTATAGCTATACTGGAGGGCCTTGATTACACCCTGTTTACCGAGTCGGAAACTGCGACGGCGGTAATGCTGCATCCCCTTAGTCTTATTTAGTAACTTACTATGTTTCGCGTGTGCCGCGACACCTCTTTTAACTCTCATGATTAAACCCCCAATGCTTTCTTGATATTCTTATTGATTTTGCCATTAATAGTCGCAGCAGTTTTCATGTTGCGCTTCCTGGCCTTAGATTTTTTTGCGAGAATATGATTCCCGAATGCACGCTCACGCACTAGCTTCCCAGAACCGGTAATCTTGATGCGCTTTGCGGTGCCTTTATGCGTTTTTAGCTTTGGCATATTTTTCCTTTATTTATAGTTAATATATGGGGAAAAGAGCGACTAGTGAGCCTAAGAAAAGTAGGAAATACTTTTTTCGTACTTACACTAGTTATTTTTTTCGAACTTGTACAGACAAGTTCCGTTCGCTCATTTGTGTTTTTCCTTCAGTGACGACATCCTCGCCGAGTAGGGAAATAACCTTACTAAGTAGCTCGTTGCCAAGCTCCTTATGGGCCATCTCGCGTCCTCGGAAGACGATCATGATCTTCACGCGATCACCGTCATCGAGAAATCCACGCATCTTGCGGACTTTGATATTAAGGTCGTTCTCGGAAATCTTTAAGCCAATTTTCATTTGCTTCAGCTCAGACTGTTTCTCGCGAGCCTTCTTACGATTTTTGGCTTCTTCCTTCATCTTTTGATACTGGAACTTGCCCCAGTCAATAATCTTAACGACCGGCGGGTTAGCGTTAGCGACAATTTCCACTAAATCTACCCCCTGTTCATTCGCTAGAATCTGGGCCTCCTTACTCGACATAATGCCGAGTTGCTCACCATTTGAACCGATTACGCGAACCTCAGGATAACGAATCTCTCCATTAAGCCTAGTTCGTGAATTATTTTTGATGATAGTCCTTTCTTCGAATTAACCTGTAAGTAATTATATCAAAATCCCCTCAAGAGGTCAAGCAAAAACTATACAAAAAATGAAGATTTGACAGACTGATGGTATCCAGCGATTGTCTCAAGCAGTAGGATGGTACGGCTACCTTTTACGGTAGGTTAGGGCTTCAGCTAAATGTTTAGCTTCCACAAAATCGTCACCATCCAAATCTGCAATCGTTCGTGCAACCTTTATTGTTTTAAAATATGCACGTGCCGAGAGATTGAGTTTCTCCGAAGCCCTAGAAAGTAAGCTGTCTGCTTCTGGCCGAAGTTTTATTAATTTTGACACTTCAAACGAAGAAAGTGAGCCATTATAAACATCGCGACATGCGTACCTCTTTGACTGCCTTTGGAGTGCCCCTGTTATATTATTTTTTACAACATTATGCTCATGATTAGAAACGCTGCTGCTGGGAATATTCTTCAGCTCTTGATTCGCCACTCTTTCTATCTCAATAAAAAGGTCTATTCTGTCAAATAATGGACCAGATAATTTCTTCTGATAATTTTGGATTTGCGTCAGTGTGCACTCGCACTCATGGGTTGGGTCGCCCAAGTATCCGCAGGGGCAGGGATTCATTGTTGCGATTAGCATAAAATCGCATGGATAAGTAGTTTTTTGGTTCGCACGCGAGATGGCTATCAGTTTATCCTCTAAGGGTTGCCTTAGCGACTCAAGTACAGCCCTTGGGAACTCGGCAATTTCGTCAAGAAATAGAACTCCTTTATGTGCCAGCGATATTTCGCCGGGGCTTGCATTTTTGCCGCCACCGATAATGGATATTGGGCTAGCTGTGTGGTGTGGATGCCTAAAAGGGCGGCTTTGAACAATCTCATCCACTAGGAGCCCAGCTACGGAATAGAGCTTAGTTATTTCGGTTTTCTCGGTTGCGCTGAGTTCGGGTAACAGATTAGCTGCGGCTTTCGCAAGTAAAGTCTTCCCGGCCCCCGGTGGACCAGAAATAAGTACATTGTGATGTCCAGCGATTGCTATTTCAATCGCCCGCTTAGCTCTTTTCTGGCCCCGGATATGGTCCAAAAGTATTGTATTCTGCTCCTTCACGGTATTTCTGGGCGGAACATTGCTAGTTGGCGCATTATGAAGCTCTAGCTGCCGTTTAAGCACCAAAAACAGCTCCTGGAGGCTTTTAACGCCATAAACGGCAATACCTTGCACTAATTTTGCCTGCGAAAGATTTTGTACTGGCACAAACGTTTCTTTGAAACCAGCCGCTTTGGCGGTCTCTACGGTATTAATGATCCCTTTAACTGGCCGGATGTCACCGTTTAACGATAACTCACCGACAAATAACCTGTTATCCGTATCCGACGGCAATAGCTGCCCAGACAGCATTAAGATGGTTAGCGCAATAGGCACATCCAAATGTGTGCCATCCTTATGTAATTCGGCCGGAGCTAGATTAATAGTAACTTTCTTGTCGGGGAAGAAGAACCCAGAATTTACTATGGCACTACGTACGCGTTCTTTCGCTTCATTGACGGTTTTGCTCGCCATCCCAACAATATTAAATGCCGGCAAACCTCTACTAGCGTCACCTTCGACTTCGACCAATTCACCATCAAAACCGAAGGGAATTGCTGTATATGTAGTTGCTATCATAAAGGACTTTTACTAAATCTAGTCCCAAATCGCAACCCTAGTGCCCAGCATAAGAATAACGGTTACAACCTTAAGCAGTTATAAATTTCTTATGCTGTGGAAAACTTGCCAAAAAAATACAAAAAATTGTTCAGAAAATGTATTGACATTAGCATTTCTTCGCGATATTATAGAGATAGCTTTTGAATAAAAAAATTATTCAAAAGGTCAAAACAAAAATTTAGCCAAAATAACTCCACACTCTACAAAAAGACCGGTTTTCCTCGCAGTTACCGGTCTTTT
>JAEEGL015290837.1_pt1 | contig 18128 bp, 15 predicted proteins | sample 9134231 | NCBI WGS metagenome assembly JAEEGL01 (sample SAMN16246548, study PRJNA631951) | gut metagenome | biome: gut microbiome; feature: rumen; material: fiber-attached | host: Bos | place: Iran: Karaj | collected 2018-10 | reverse complement strand
TTTGTTTTTTCGGTGAGGATGGTTTCGAACTCACCGGGCGCCGGAGGACCGGCGGCCATTCGGTTTTGCAGGACGGGAGATCGACGGCCGGAGAACCTGCGGGCCCCGGAGCCGTGCTTTATGGTCTGATCGTTCCGGAAGCATCGCCCTCATACTCCCGGAGAAAATCTTCCGCAGTCTTGGTAAAGGACAGGGATATGCCGGACGCGTCATCCGAGAAACGGAACACGGCGTCGAAATTGCCGAAATAGTCGTAGATGAGCTGACCCTTTAGGTGGAAGGTCTTCTCGTCCTCCCAGGCGCCGGACGCCGCGCACCCGTACAGGACTTTGCCGGGTGTGCCGCCGATCTGGTCGGCGTAACCGGTCTGGGGGAATTTTCCGAACCGGTTTTCGCCGATCCCGAAGGAGATTGCCTTGACTCCCTGCTCGTTGACCCAGGCGAAAATGCCGCCGGTCCCGTCGAAGGTCAGGGAAATGGAAGTCATGCCCATCGGGTTGTCGTCCAGCCGGAACGTCCTGCCGCTGATCTCCTCCTCGATCGGAGAGGACGGCGCGCCCCATTGGGCCGTCAGTCGCATGGAGTCCGCGTACGCGAGGAGAGAGGCGTGGGCCGCCGGGTCTTCCGGAAGCGCCCCTGAGGTGTTCTTCACGATCAGGTCGTAGAAACTGCCGAGGACGGTGTCGGGCGCCGTGTCGTTCCCCTGGTTGTCGCCGTTGTAGATCAGGATCGTGTCGGTCTCCGGCACGCACAGGGCGAACTGGCATCCCATGCCGTTGAAGAAGAATCCCTGTCCGTAGGCTTTCCAGATGTAGTAGCCGTACCCGTTCCTCTCGACGAGCGGACGGGCCGGATCGTTGTCGGTGGAGATCAGGGCAGAGGTGGCGTCCCGGATATAGTCCGGAGAGATCAACTGCTCTCCCTCCCAGTTTCCGCCGTTCAGCACGAATCTGGCGCAGAGCAGAAGATTTCTGGCCGTCGTGAGAAGAGCGGAGTCCCCCCAGGAATGACCGCCCGGGCAGGTGAGGATCTTGATCTTCTCGTCCACGCCGATCCGGTCCAGCATCTTTCTTCTCAGATAGCCGAGCAGGCGTTCGCCCGTCAGTCGCTCGACCAGAGCACCGAGGACGAAACAGCCGGTGGAATCGTATTCGAAGAAAGATCCGCCCGGTCTGGTGCCCGGCAGTTTGTTCTGGAAATACATCCGGACACAGTCCGTGGTGGTGAAATGGGGGGCCGGCCAGTCGAAGCACGGCTTGGCCGTGGCCATGTTGAGCATGTTCCGGATCGTCTGCTTCGGAAGGTTTTCATCCGTCTGTCCGATCAGCTCTTCCGCGAAGTATTTGGAGATCGGGTCGTCGAGAGAGAGCAGACCGTCGTTGAGAGCAAAACCGATCGCAAGAGAAACAAAACTCTTCGTGACGGAATACTCCCGGTGTAGGAAATCCCTGTGGAAAGGTGGGACGTATGTTTCGAACAGGATATGGTCCCCGCGCGCGATCAGAACGTTGTGGGTGCTGAGATGGGCGTCGTCTAGAAGGCGCAGATACGCTTCGATCCGTCCGCTGGGGATGCCCATCGATTCCGGTGTTTTATGATCCATGACAGCCTCTCCGTCAATTGTTTTCTTCGGCTCCGGTCTCTTCCGGGCCGGCTTTTTTTCTGGCCTCCTCGTAGTACGGATCGATCATGACCTGCTTGATCTTCGGAAAGGCGGCATACACGCCGATGAGGATCAGGAGGGAAGGAAGGATCACGAACGGAACGATCACGCCGAGGGGGAAATACACGATCAGGAGGAAGTATTCGAATACCGCGCACAGGACCGTGCCGAGGATCATGAGCAGATTGCGCTTCACGCCGAGCACAGTGAAAAGCAGGGCGTTCTTGAACATTTTGAACAGGGACAGATCGAAGGTGACGATCATCAAGTAGATGTAATGGCGCATGAGGAAATAGAGAACGGCCAGACAGAGCGTCGCGTAGAAGAAGATGTTCGTCAGCGTGCTGACGTTGAAGTTCAGGTTGAAGAATACGATGTCGTAGACGATCACGCCGGCGATGAGAACGTCCAGGACCCCGTAGATCAGGGCCTGGCGCAGGTTCCGCCGGATGGCGTAGAAAAAGTCGTGGAACAGGAAGACGGGCTCTCCGCGCAGCAGATTCCTGACGATGTAGGTGGCGCCGACCCGGACGGGCCCGAAGGTGAAGATCGTCAGCGCGCTGATCGCCAGCAGCACGATGTCCGCGGTGGTCCTGACCGTCACGGCGCCCTGCCTGGAGAAAAGCGTCCAAAGGGCGGAGACCGCCGGCGACTGGTGGAAGAGCATCGCCCCGCGAAGAGGCGCGTACACCACGTACAACGGGGAAGTGGTGCTGATGGAGAAATATCCGCTCATGGCGAGAAGGAACGCGAAGATGGGAAGGTTCCCGAAGACCAGAAGGATGTTGACGGAAAGGAGCGGATTGATCTTCCGGCCGATCAGCTTGAAAAAGTTCACGAAGGTCGGTTCGTCGATGATCGGTTTCTCGTCCTTTCCGACACCGGGACCGTCCTTGTTCAGATTGCGGAATAGATTGAAGCGGGACTTCTTTCCGCCGTTATTGAGCTCGGAGTCGAGCGAATCGAGAGAAGTCCCGTTCCTGGGCTGGTAGTTTGACATGGCCTCACCTGCATTTCGAATTCTATGGAAGGTCCGCCGACAGAGGACGTCGGCCCGATGCTTCAGTATATCATACGGGGGGACGGAATACAAGAGAGAAAGACGCGGCCGGCCGGGACGCAAATCCGGTCTCCTGTCCGAAAACCTTTCCGGACGGCTTGAAAAAACGGCCGAAAGAATCTATAATGGTCAAAAAGGCGAACCGGAGGCGGAGAGAATGAACGGAACTCAATACGAAAAACAGTTTCGCGACGCGAAGGAACTGCTGACCGAGCGGCTTCTTCTCCGCAAGATGGCAAGGGGCGACGCCGACGACATGTATGACTATGCACAGCGGGCGGATGTGACCCGGTATCTGCTGTGGGATCCCCATCCGAACCGGGTCTATACGGTCCGCTATCTGAGCTTCGTCCAGTCCCGCTATCGGAACGGGTCGTTCAACGACTGGGCCGTGGTATGCCGTGCGGACGGAAGGATGATCGGAACGTGCGGGTTCACGCGCTTCGACCGCGAAAACCGGTCGGCGGAGATCGGCTACGTGATCAATCCCCGTTATCAGAACCGCGGCTATGCGACGGAGGCGGTCAGAGAGGCGCTCCGGTTCGGGTTCGGCGTCCTCGGTCTCCACCGAATCGAGGCGCGGTACATGCTGGGCAACGACGCCAGCCGCCGCGTGATGGACAAGGTCGGCATGACGCCGGAAGGGATCTCGAGAGACGCCTGTTTCGTGAAGGGGCGTTTCGTGTCTGTCGCCACCTGCTCGATCCTCGACGACGAATACCGCCGGCAGTTCAGGGAGCAGGAAGAATCGGGCCAGCCGGCTTCCGTCAGATAAAGCGGTATACGGCGCCGACGTGGAGGAAGACGGAAGGTACCCAGCGGCCGATATACTCCGCCATGTATTCCATCCCGCTGTATTCGGAACCGCAGTGTCCGAGCAGGAGGAGCGAGCGCCTTTCGCCGAAGAACGCCGCCTCCCGGACGAATTCCATCTGGCCGAGTTCGTTGGCCTCTCCCCCGATGAAGAGATCGGTGTCGCGCAGATACATGCGTTCGATCCGCCGATTGTTCACGTTGCCGAGACACATCATGAAGGATCTGACCGTCAGGTCGAGGGGGCCGATCAGTCCGACCGGACCGTGCGTGATCCGCTGACGGATGCGTTCGATCAGGTTCGCCAGCGGGATGGGATCCGCCAGGACATAGCGGCTGACGGCGAAGCTTTCTGGCTTTTCGCGTTCTGCGAGGGGGAGATCCAGCTTGCGCAGGAATCCTTCGTGGATAAAATCCGGATCGGCCAGGTGCGCGTGGTCGTGGATCCGCAGGACGGTCATTCCGCTGTCGTCGAGGAGCGCCTGTTTTCCGTCGATTACCCGCTGGTAATACGCGCCGTAATCGCTGTCGTCACCCGAAAACAGCCCTTCGTGGCAGATGATCAGGTTGCAGCCCGCGTCGATCGCCTGCTGGACGATCTCGGCCGTCGCCGTGAAACACACGGCGGCTTTCTTTATCTCCGTATCTGGACTGCCGCACACGACGCCGTCGGCGGTCGAACCGCCTCTCGGCTGCGGGCAGAGCGACCGGATCTTCTCATACAGTTCGCTGACGGTCATGGTACCTCCGTTCGGCCGCTATGGGACCGTGTGATCAGACGTTGAATCGGAACAGGACCACGTCTCCGTCCTGCATGACGTAGTCCTTGCCCTCGCTACGGACCAGTCCGCGCTCTTTGGCGGCGTTCATGGAACCGCACGCCGTCAGGTCGTCGTAGGCGACCACCTCGGCGCGGATGAAGCCGCGCTCGAAGTCGCTGTGGATCTTTCCGGCGGCCTGCGGCGCCTTCGTGCCCCTGACGATCGTCCAGGCACGGACCTCTTTGGGACCCGCCGTCAGGAAACTGATGTATCCGAGCAGGCTGTAGCTGGCGCGGATCAGCCGGTCCAGACCGCTTTCCCCGATCCCGAGGTCGGCGAGGAAGAGCTTCTTTTCTTCCGGATCCAGTTCCGCGATCTCGGCCTCGATGCCGGCGCAGACCGGGATGACGGCGGCGTCTTCCGCGTCGGCCGCCTCTTTCAGGTCCCTGAAGAGGACATTGTCGTCGGAGACGCCGGCGGCTTCGTCTTCGCTGACGTTGGCCACGTACAGCACGGGCTTCAGCGTGAGCAGATTCAGGTCGTCGCACAGGCGGGCCTCGTCTTCACTGAGTTCGATGCTCCTGGCCGTCCTGCCTTCATTCAGTGCGGAGAGGATCTTCTGGTACACGTCCAGATCCGCCTGGAGCGTCTTGTCGCCCTTCAGGAGCTTCTGCGTCTTCTCGATCCGTTTTTCGATCACCTCGATGTCGGCATAGATCAACTCCAGATTGATCGTTTCCAGATCACGGATCGGATCGACCGAACCGTCCACATGGATGATGTCGCCGTTCTCGAAGCAGCGGAGGACATGGACGACCGCGTCCACGTCGCGGATGTGGGACAGAAACTTGTTCCCGAGTCCCTCGCCTTTAGAGGCGCCGCGGACCAGTCCCGCGATATCGACAAATTCCACCACGGCGGGCGTGTAGAGCTGGGGGTGGTACATCTCGGCCAGACGGTCCAGGCGTTCATCCGGTACCTGAACGACGCCCACGTTCGGGTCGATCGTGCAGAAAGGGTAGTTGGCGCTCGGAGCGCCGGCGCCCGTCAGCGCGTTGAACAGCGTGCTTTTGCCTACGTTCGGAAGGCCGATGATGCCGAGTTTCATGATGGGGATACCCTGCCGGGATGGCAGTCCTTTCTTCTGCGTGATACGGTTCTTTCTTCCAGATATTATACACGTTTTCCGGGGACGATGCAAGACGGCGGGGGATAAAGCGCTTGAATTAATATTTGAGACATTATTAGTTCAAATTTAGGACACAAAACCGTATTATAATGATAGTGTAAAAAGGGGTAGTAGCGTTTCATCGACGTTTTGCGCTGCGGAACGGTTTGACATATTCCTTTTGAAAAGGCCACAAAGGAAGGTGGGGTTTATACAATGGGAATCAAGCTTCTCGTGATTGACGACGATCCCAATATCTGCGACCTGCTTCGGTACTATTTCGAGAACGAAGGCTACGAAGTCAAGACGGCCAACGACGGCATCGAGGGACTCAGCTACTTCAAGATGTACGAACCGGATCTCGTCCTTCTGGATCTGATGCTGCCGAAGAACAAGGACGGGAACCAGGTGTGCCGCGAGATCCGCGCCATCTCCTCGAAGCCGGTCATCATGATCTCGGCGAAGGACGAGGTCCTGGATACCGTCGTCGGACTGGAACTCGGAGCGGACGATTTCGTGGTGAAGCCGTTCGACATGAAGGAGCTGTCCGCCAGGATCAAGGCGGTCCTCCGCCGCTATTCCGCGCATGACAACCAGAACGACGACGAGACGATCAAGTTCGAGAATATTGAGATCAACCTGCAGAAGTACGAACTGAAGCTCAAGGGGAAGATGGTGGAGATCCCGCCGAAGGAACTCCAGCTGCTGTACTTCCTTGCGTCGAATTTCAATCGGGTCTTCACCAGAGACCAGCTCCTCGACAAGGTCTGGGGTTTTGACTACCTGGGGGATTCGAGAACGGTGGACGTTCACGTCAAGCGGTTGCGCGAAAAACTGGACGGTGTTTCCGACAAGTGGACGCTGAAGACCGTCTGGGGGGTCGGTTACAAGTTCGAGCTGATCCAGTAAACAGCCATTTGCTCCGGGATTGACGCCTGTCAATCCCGGAACTTTTTCGTGGGAAAGGAGGAGATGCGTATGTTCAAGAGCGTATTCGTCAAATACCTGTCGACTTTCATGCTCATCAACGTCCTGAGCATCCTGCTGTCCGCCTCCATCATCACCACGCTGGTCAACAACTACGACGAGAACGCCAGGATCCGCGCGCTGAAAAACGTCGCGTACGAATCCGCTAGCTTTATGATCGAGGACTATTCCGGCAGCGGAGAGACGAGTTTCGCCGACTATTTGAACGATTCGGTGGTCCGGATCCTCCCGGTACTGAACGCCATGACCACGAACACCGAGGACATGGTCATCTTCGTGACGGACGGGGAAGGCGCCGTCAAACTGGTCGGCGGATCGGATCTGGCGGAATCCTTCGCCGGCGAGGACGGGATCGTCAGCCAGGCGGAGTCGTTCTCCTATCCGGCGTCCATCACGGCCGAGATGCGGGAGAAGGAAGAAATCTCCCGGCGCGACACCCTCGACGGTTTCTTCGAGGAGGAACACCAGATCTATCTGCGCCCGCTCACGACGAGGGACGGCCGGGTGGTCGGCTCCGTGATGGCGTGTACCATGACCTCCAACATGGACGGGCTGCTGGGCTCGATGATCAACACGATCATCGTGACCATGCTGTGGCTCATGCTGGCCGCGCTGGCCGCGATCTATTTCATCACGGAGCGCCTCGTCTCTCCTCTCCGGGCGATGACGAGAGCCGCGAGAGAATTTGCCGCCGGGAAGTTCGACGTCCGGGTCGACGTCAGCGGCAACGACGAGGTAGCGGAACTGGCGGACGGTTTTAACAAGATGGCCGGCGCCCTGCAGAACAGCGAGGAGACGAGACGCCTGTTCCTGGCGAATGTCTCCCACGACCTGCGCACACCCATGACCACGATCATCGGTTTCATCGAGAGCATCCAGAGCGGGGCCATTCCCCAGGAGATGGTCCCCCACTATCTGGAAGTGATCTCGTCTGAGGTAAAGCGGCTTTCCAGACTGGTGGCCGATTTGCTCGACATCACGAAGATCCAGGCGGGTGAAAGGAAATTCACCATGGCGCCTTTCGATATCTGCCGCATGGCGAGGGAGATCATCGTTTCCTCGGAACAGCGGCTGGAGGACAGGCAGCTGGACGTCTCCTTCGAACCGGACAGCGACAACATGTTCGTGAAGGGGGACCGCGACGCGATCTACCAGGTGCTCTACAACCTCTGTGACAACGCCATCAAGTTCTCGAAACAGGGCGGGCGGTACGTCGTCTCCGTCCATGAGAACGGGTCCCATACGGAAATATCCGTCTACAACGAGGGGGAGGGGATCTCTCCGGAGGACCTCCCGCACGTGTTCGACCGTTTCTACAAAGGCGACAGGAGCCGCGGTCTGGACAAGACGGGGACCGGACTGGGCCTGTACATCTCCAAGACGATCGTGGAGGCGCATAGCGAAAGGATCTGGGTGGAGAGTGAATACGGCCGGTGGTGCCGGTTCAGCTTCACCCTGCCGAAGGCCAGCGCCAGAGAAAGAGACGCAGCGAGGGAAAAGACCGGATGAAACTGACCTATACGGCGACCTGCCTGTTCGGTCTGGAGGGCCTGCTCGGGAAGGAGATCGACGAACTCGGATACCGGAGGACGGAACAGATTGACGGACGGATCACCTTCGAGGGAGACGAAAACGCCTGCGCCGAAGCGAACCTGAACCTCCGCTTTGCCGAGCGGCTGTACCTGACGCTCGGCTCGTTCGGGGCGGCGACTTTCACGGAACTGTTCGACGGCACGAAGGCGCTCCCGTGGGAAATGCTGATCGGACGCGACGGCCGCGCGGACGTGAACGGCCATTCCATCCGGAGCAGACTGTTCTCCGTCCCGGCCTGTCAGGCCATGATCAAGAAGGCGATCTGCACAAGGCTGGGAGAGAAATACGGTCTGGCAACCCTTCCCGAGACCGGTCTGCGCTACAGGGTGGAGTTTTTTCTCTTCAAGGACAGGGCCACGCTGATGATCGATTTATCGGGCGTCCCGCTGCATAAGCGGGGCTACCGGCCGGAGACGGTCGAGGCACCGATCCGGGAAACGCTCGCCGCCGGGATGGCAACCCTGGCCCGGCCCAGGGAGGACGTGCTGCTGTGGGATCCGTTCTGCGGCTCCGGGACCATCGCGATCGAGGCGGCGATGATGATGCGGCGGATCGCGCCGGGCCTGAAACGGGATTTCGTCGCAGAGACCTATCCCTTCTTTCCGAAACACTCTTGGGACCTTGCCAGAGAGGCGGCGGAAGAAAGGATCCTGCCGGAGAGCAGCTTCGAGGCGTATGCCACGGATATCGATCCGAAATGTGTAGAGATCGCGGAGGCCTCGGCGGCCCGGGCCGGCGTGTCCGGAAACGTCAGTGCCTTCCAGATGGACGCGCTGGACATCGATACCCTCGGCCGCAGAGGAACGGTCGTGACGAATCCGCCGTACGGGGAACGTCTGATGACGCCGGAAGAGACGGAGGATCTGTACCGGGCCATGGGACAGGCATTCGGCCGGCTCGAACGCTGGCAGATCTACGTGATCACGCCGAACGAGCGGTTCCAGTCGCTGTATGGCCGGCGCGCCGACAAGGTACGCAAGCTGTACAACGGAATGATCCCGTGCTTCTATTATCAGTTTTTCAAAAATCCGCCGGCGGACCGCAGAAAGGGCTGACGGCTCCGACGGTGTTTCGTTTCCCAGCCATCTTCCGATCCGGTTTCCGGGCGGCGTCTTCGCCGTGCCCGGGCCGGATTTTTTGTCACGACGGCGTTCCTGAAGCGCCTTTTTTAATAATTTGTTTACACAAGTAACTATCCGGTGTGCTATCCTATAAGAGCAAGTTTTATTCGTACGTGAGGTGTTTGGACATGAATCTGCAGGTGAACGGAAGACCATTGCCGGAAAAGGGCGGCGCGAACGGGTCTTCGGGGACCCTGTTCCCGCTTGTTACGCGCATCGCCCGCCGGCTGGAGGAGTTGGCGGAGACCGGAGGTGCGGACAATCCGATCAGACAGAGATCGGGGCAGGCGCTCTTCGGCGAGCTCGCAAAGGAGGACGGCCGTACGCAGCTGGAACTGGTGAACGCGACCGGACTGAAGGCTCCGACCGTGAGCGTAACGCTCCAGAAGATGGAGAAAGAAGGGTATATCACCCGGAACCGGGATCAGAACGATCTCCGGGCCACCAGAGTCTTTCTTTCGGACAAGGGAAGAGGACTGATCGAAATGCAGAAGAAAGGGTTCCTCGAGATCGAGAGCAGACTGTTCGATTCTCTCGGAGCGAAAGACAGCGAAGCATTCCTGTCGCTGCTCCTGAAGACGGAAGAGGCTCTCTCGACGATGGGACCGAGGTGAGTTGCAGTGAAGAAAACAAGGATCAGATCCTATCTGAAAAAGTACGCGCCGTTCGCCGTCATCGCGCCGTTGTTCATGGCGGGCGAAGTGGTCGTGGATCTTCTCCAGCCCAAACTGATGTCGAAGATCGTGAATACGGTCGTGAGCAGCACGGACCTCTCCTATGTCCTTCCTGAGATCCTCAGGACCTCGCTCCTGATGTTCGGCCTGGTGGTCCTCGGCGGTCTGTTCGGGATCCTGTGCTGCTACGCAGGCAGCGTTGCCTCCCAGGGCTTCGGCCACGATCTGCGGGTCGCTTCGTTCGGCAAGGTCATGTCGCTCTCTCTGCAGGAAACGGACCGGTTCACGACCGGTTCGCTGGTCGCGAGACTGACGAACGATGTTTCCACGCTCCAGGAGCTGGTGATGATGATCCTCCGCATGTTCGTCCGAGCGCCGATCTTCTTCGTCGGCGGTCTGATCATGTGTCTTACCCTCGATATCTCCTTCGGTACGGTCGTGCTGATCGCGCTTCCGCTGATCGCCGTCGTGGTCGCCGTGATGCTGATCAAGGCGGTGCCCATGTTCTCAGTCGTGCAGCAGAAACTGGACCGGGTCAATTCCGTGGTCCAGGAATCGATCGCCGGCGCCAGAGTAGTGAAGGCTTTTACCCAGGAACCCCTTGAGATCGGGCGCTTCGGAGACGCGAACCGGTCCTTCCGGGATACGAACCTCCGGGTCCTGACGGTCATGGCATGCATCTGGCCGATCCTCAGCATCATCATGAACGCGGCGGTCGTCGCGATCATCTATATCGGCGGGCTGCAGGTGGAAGCAGCCCGGATCAACGTGGGCGACGTGATGGCGGCGGTACAGTACATCACGCAGGTGCTCAGTTCGATCATGATGATCTCCATGATCTTCCAGCAGATTGCCAGAGGGAACGCCTGCGCCGAACGTGTGCGCGAGGTGCTCTCTGCCGAGTGCGTGATCCGCGGGGGGACCGTAATGGAAGGCGGGAAGACCGGCGTCGTCCGTTTCGAAAACGTTTCCTTCCGGTACCCAGGCGCGGGCGGGGAGGATGTCCTGACGGACATCTCCTTCACCGTGCATCAGGGAGAAACGGTCGCGATCATCGGGGCGACCGGCTCGGGTAAGACGTCCCTCGTGAACCTGATCCCGCGCTTCTACGACGCCACCGGCGGTTCCGTCTACGTGGACGGCGTCGATGTGAAGAACTGGGACCTCGAGGCGCTGAGAAGACGGATCGGGTTCGTCCTGCAGAAGAGCGAACTGTTCTCCGGCACCGTGGACGAAAACATCCGCTGGGGCAGGACGGATGCCGGTGCGGACGAGATCCGGGCGGCTGCTGCCATCGCGCAGGCGGATGAATTCGTGTCCGCGATGGAGAACGGATACGATTCCATGGTCGCCGAGCGTGGCGCCTCCCTGTCCGGCGGACAGAAGCAGCGGATCGCGATCTCCAGAGCCGTCCTGCGGCATCCCGAGATCCTGATCCTCGACGACAGCACTTCCGCGCTCGACCTTTCCACGGAGGCAAAGCTCCGGGACAGCCTCAAGCGCGAATTTGACGATACGACCATCATCATGATCGCGCAGCGGATCGCCAGCGTCATGCACGCCGACCGCATCGCCGTCCTGGAAAACGGCCGGATCACCGCTTTCGACGATCATGAGAATCTGATGAAAACGAGCGCGACCTACCGTCAGATCTTCGCATCCCAGATGAAGAACGAGGGAGGCGCAGACAATGGCTGACGTAAAGAGAAGGATCCCGAACGAGGAACCGAGCGCGGACGAGCTCCGCGCCATGATGAAGAAGAACAACTCCCAGCCGAGAGGTCCGGGAGGCCGGAATATCATCAAGGAAAAACCGAAGGACATGAAGAGGACCGTCGGGAAACTGCTCCGGTATATCGGGAAAAGCAAATACCTGGTCTTCCTGATCATGCTGACGACGGTCCTCGCGACGGTGCTGAGCCTCGCCTCGCCGAATCTGCAGGGGCGGGCGATCGATACCATGCGGCTCGAGGACGGGCGACTCCACGTGGATTTCGATATGCTGGTGCGCATGCTCGTCTGGATGGGGATCGTGAATCTCGTCAGCGCCCTGATCCAGCTGTTCTCCGGTCTCGTTTCGGCGCGTATATCCCAGTCGACGGTTTTCCACATACGGCAGGATCTGTTCAGGAAACTGTCGTATCTTCCGATCCAGTACACCGACCGGCATCCCAGCGGAGACATCATGAGCCGGATGACGAACGACGTGGACAACGTCTCCAGCATGATCTCGTCTTCGATCACCTCGCTGATCTCCGCGGTGCTCACCTTCGTCGGTGCGCTGGTGATGCTGGTCTCGTACAGCTGGAAAATGGCGCTCATCTCTCTGATCACGGCCCCGCTCACCGTGTTCGTCTCGCTGAAACTGTCCAAGTTCATGCGGAAGTACTTCGTGGAGCGGCAGATCCTTCTCGGCCAGCTGAACACGCAGGTCGAGGAGATGGTGACCGGCTATGAGACGGTCATGGCGTACGGCAAGGAAAAGGATGCGTGCCGCGAATTCAACGAGATCAGCGAAGATCTCAGGAAATGCGGGATCAAGGCGAACGTGTGGGGCGGCATCATGGGCCCCTGTATGAATATCATCAACAACCTGAACTACCTGATCGTGGCGTGCTTCGGCGCGTATTTCACGGCGATCGGCGCCATATCCGTCGGCGACATCCAGGCGATCCTGCAGTATTCCAGACAGATCTCCCAGCCGATCAACCAGGTCTCCAACCAGTACGCCTCGATCCTGACCGCCATCGCGGGCGCGGAACGGGTATTCGCGATCCTCGAGACGCCGGACGAGATCGACGAGGGAACGTCTGAGTTGACCGTGGACGAGATCGAAGGACGGCTGGATTTCGAGCACATCGACTTTTCCTATATCCCGGAGAAACAGGTGCTGTTCGATTTCAACCTGTCCGTCGAGAAGGGACAGAAGATCGCGCTCGTCGGCGCCACCGGATCGGGGAAGACCACGGTGGTCAACCTGCTGACGCGGTTCTACGACGTGGACGGCGGAAGCATCAAGGTGGACGGGATCGACATCCGCGAAATCCCGAAGAAGACGCTCCGCGGCGCGATCGCCATCGTTCTGCAGGATACGGTCCTGTTCCACGATACGATCCGGAACAACATCCGCTACGGCAAACCGGACGCCACCGAGGAGGAGATCCTCCGGGCGGCGGATCTGGCGGAGGTGGACGAGTTCATCACGCGTCTTCCGGACGGGTACGACACCGTACTGTCGGAGGGCGGAGGAAACCTGAGCCAGGGCCAGCGGCAGCTTCTCTCCATCGCCCGGGCAGTCTTGGCCGATCCGAAGATCCTGATCCTGGACGAGGCGACGTCTTCGGTCGATACCAGAACGGAGATGAACATCCAGAACGCGATGATCGCCCTGATGAAGAACCGGACCAGTCTGATCATCGCGCACCGGCTTTCGACGATCCGCGACGCAGATGCGATCATCGTCTTGAAGAACGGAACGGTCGCGGAAATGGGCAGCCACGAGGAGCTGCTCGGAAAGCGCGGCGAATACTACAAGCTGTATCAGAACCAGTTCGCCGGATTCCAGACCTGAGACCGAAAAAAACGGTTCCCGTTTCCGTTTCTGACGGAACTTTCAGCCAGCGGGGAACGTCTATAGATGTAACAGTTCGGAACCACCATATCATCACCGGAAGAGAGGGAATCATCATGAAACGTGTTTTACCGATCATTCTCGTACTGATCCTGCTCCTGACTGCCTGCAGCGTCAAGCAGCCGGCTGACGATCCGGGACCGCAGGAGTCGAAACAGACGATCGAACAGATCGACCCGTCCGATCCCGACGCAGGGACGGAGACGCCCGGCACGGACGCGCCCGATACAGACGCGCCCGATACAGACGCGCCCGATACAGACGCGCCCGAAACGGACGCGCCTGAGACGGACGCGCCTGAGACGGACGCGCCTGAGACGGAAGACCATACCGTGACGGTCGAAGAAGATCCGGATGAGGTGCCCGGGACGGCGGAGGAGGATCCCTCCGGCAAGACCGACGAGCCCTATCATCTCTATATCCCGACGGATTACAAGCAGATCTTCTCGAAACTGGAATCCAGAAGCTACTCCTACTGGAAGAACGGAAACCGGGATATGCCCGGCGGCGTAGTCGCTGACGGCATCGACGAGGAAGTGGACTATGCGATGCCGGAGGAGGCGCCGGAGCCGACATATGCCGTCAATGAGGCGGAAGCGGCCGATTCAGGCGACTATTCCCGGACCAATACCCAGGTCGATTCGATCGACGAGGGCGATATCGTCAAGACGGACGGCAGATACATCTACGTCCTGAAAGACTATCAGGAACTGATCATCCTGTCCGCCGCAGGTGCGGAGAGCGAGATCCTGTCGCGGACGGCCGTTGCGGACGACTACGACGACAAGGAGAACGTCTATTACGACAACGGCGACTACCGGTTCAACTACGTCTACGAAAACGCCGTCGAGATGTTCGTGGAAAACGGGATCCTTGCCGTGATCCTGAACCGGGACGAATACTACGAGACCCAGGTGGACAGCCTCTATCACTATGAGGACAACAACTACGTCAAGGTCAAGTTCTACGACGTGTCCGATCCGGCCGCTCCGGTCCTGACCGATTCCTTCGGGCAGGACGGCCGGTATGTGACCGGCAGACTCATGAACGGCGAACTGTATATCGTGACGAACCACTACGTTTATCTGTGGGACGTCAGTTCCGCCGAGGCGTACGACGAGTACATCCCGAAACTCTATGAGAACGACGTTGCGACGCTGATGCCGCTGGGACGCATCGTCTATCCGGCCGAGGTGGAGGACAGTTCCTATACCGTCCTCTGCCGGTACAGCATGGGGACGCCGTCGCTGGAGGCGGAGAAAGCGATCCTTGGAGCCGGTCAGGATATCTACATGAGCGAGAACTACCTCTACCTCTATAAGACCGAATACTTCGAGGAGGACTTCGACGAGATCACGGAGAGCGTTTACCGCGTCACCGGCCACCGGAGCGGAAACCGCACCCACATCTACAAGATCGCCGTGAAGAACGAGATCACCGTGGTCGCCTACGGGACTGTGGATGGAACGCTCCTTAACCAGTTCTCGCTGGACGAGTACAAGGGCAAACTGCGCGTCGTCACGACCCAGTGGGCCCAGACGTATTATGTGTACGAAGATCCGGAATACGGTTTCGTTAACTATCGCTACGATCAGTCGAATCAGGTGAACGCGCTGACTATCTTCGACGAAGATCTGAACGTGATCGGATCGGTCGGGGATCTGGCGCAGGACGAAAGAGTCTATTCCGTCCGGTTCTCCGGCGACGTCGGGTATTTCGTGACCTTCCGTCAGGTGGACCCGCTCTTCTCAGTGGACCTCTCCGACCCCTACAATCCGGTAGTGATGGGCGCCCTGAAGATCCCGGGCTTCTCAAACTATCTGCACAAGTACACCGACACGCTCCTGTTCGGCCTCGGCCAGAACGCCGATCCGGAGACCGGTCGCACGGACGGCATGAAACTGTCCATGTTCGACGTCTCGGATCCATTCAACGTGTTCGAGCGTGACAAGATCTCGGTGGACTCCTATTACTCAACCGGCTTCTACAACCACAAGGCGATCCTGGTGGAGCCGGGCCGCGCGCTGATCGGGTTCCCGGTCAACGACGGATACATGGTCTACACCTATGACGAAGAGACCGGTTTCCACATTCTGAGCGAACTGGAGCTGGACTACTGGTGGAGCGACGACTCGAGGGGCCTCTATGTCGGTGACTGCTTCTACATCGTTTCGAGCGAGAGCATGTTCGTCTTCGACCTGGAGGACTTCGAGATGATCGCGGTAGTCGACTACGGAGACGGCTACCAGTACGAGGACTGGGACGAGGTTATAGTGGAAGACTGAAAGGCAGTGAACGAAAAAACCGTCTGCTCATACAGACGGTTTTTTTCCGTTTTTCTTTTTCAGACGGTGCCGGTAGGCCAGGGTGCCGAAATAGAACTTCGGCAGTTTCATCATGCGTCCGATTCTCCTCGGCTCGCGAATGAGCCGCCAGAGCCATTCCAAGCCCAGGGAGATGAACAGCTTCGGTGCGCGTTTCACCGTTCCGGCATAGCCGTCCAGCGAACCGCCCAGCGCGAGGAATAGTTTGACGCCGGGCAGGCGGGACCGGTTCGCGCAGATCCATTTTTCCTGCGCCGGCGCGCCCAGACAGACGAACAAGACGTCCGCACCGCTCCCGGCGACGAGGGCGATCACGTCGTCGTTCTCCTGTCCGCTCCGGTCGAAATAGCCGTGGTGGCAGCCGGCGATTTTCAGATCCGGCCAGCGGGCTGTCAGTTTCTCGGCCGCCGCTTCAGCGATCCCCGGCTTGCTGCCAAGAAGATAGACGGATCCGGATCCGTCGGACAGTCTGGCGAGCAATTCCTCACCGACGGTGATGCCGGCAACTTTTCCGGCTTTGAAAGGGGTCCCGAGGATCCGCGCCGCCTTGACGACTCCGATTCCGTCCGGCACGATCAGGTCTCCCGCGTTGATGATATCGTAGAGAGAAGGGTCGTCGATGCAGGACTGAACGATCTCGGAGTTCGGCGTGAAGAGCGCCGTCTGGATCCCGTCGGAAAGACGGCCGGCCAGGATGGAAACGGCTTCGTCCAGCGACACGTTGTCGAACAGGACGCCCCGGACGTTGATTTTTTCAGTCATGTCTCCGGAGAGTGCTCACTCCGCTTCGCCGGTCTTCTCGGCGAGATAGTGGACCACGTCGCCGACGGTCGTGAATCCGTGGATGGCATCGTCGGAGATTTCGATGTTGAATTTTTCCTCGCACAGGAGGACCAGGTCGGCCAGCTCCAGGGAGTTGATCCCGAGATCGCTGACGAGCTCCGCCTCCGGGCTGATGCTCTCTTCCTTGATGTTCAGTTCATCCACGAGAAGATTTTTGATCGTTTCAAACATGATATCGCTCCTTCTGTTTCTAATTGTTCCTCGATCGAGGCAACGATAAAAATAAAACAAGAATATTATAGATTGAAACCCGGACACTGTCAAGGTTTTGCGGTGAAAAAGTCACATTTTGGGGAAAGCGACTTGAAAACGGCCGGTGGAGTCTGTATAATGACTTTGGGCGGATGCGCGCCCGAAAAAACCGATCACTCAGACAAGAGGAAAGGGCCAGTTCTATGAAAACAAGCGTCAGCACGTACAGCTTCGGCGGATATATGTCTCCGGACAGCCTCGGCGTCTTCGGCTGCATCGACAAGGCGGCGGAAATGGGATTCGACGGGATCGAATTCTGCGACGGTTCCTATCTGGACGGGGAAGGCGTCCCCGAGAGGATCCGGGAATACACGCTCTCGAAGGGCCTTCAGATCGCCGCCATGGCTACGGGCGCGGACTTTATCAACGGTTCAAACGGGAACCTGAAGGACGAGCTGCAGAAACTGCGCGGGCGGGTGGATATCGCGGCCCGGCTCGGCGTACCGGTCATGAGACACGACGTTTCCAACGGTTTCCGGGACGGCAGAAAGCATTCCCTCGGCTACGACAACGCGCTCCCGATCCTGGCGGAAGGGTGCCGCGAACTGACGAAGTACGCCGAGTCCAAAGGCGTGAAGACCTGCACGGAGAATCACGGGTTCTTCTCGCAGGACGCGAACCGGGTGGAAAAACTCATCAATGCCGTCGCGCACGACAATTTCGGCGCGCTGGTCGACTGCGGAAACTTCATGTGCGCGGACGAGGATCCGACGATCTCGGTCGGGATTATGGCGCCGTACGCGTTCCACGCGCACGTGAAGGACTTCCATGTGAAGAGCGGGATGGATGTCGACCCCGGCGATGGATGGTTCAGGACCAGAGCCGGCAACTATCTCCGCGGCGCGATCATCGGCCACGGCAGTGCCAAGATCTATCAGAGCATCCAGATCCTGAAACGGAGCGGGTATGACGGCTTCGTCTCCATCGAGTTCGAGGGCGTCGAGGACCATCTCAAGGGGATCGAACTGGGCCTTGCGAACCTGAAGCGGTTCATCGGCAACTAAGCCGGGCGGAATAACGGTTTCGGAACAGAAAAAGAAAGGGATATTTCATGAAGACAAGCGTCAGTTCCTACAGTTTCGGCGACTATTTTCACGAGGACGGACTCGGCGTGTTCGGCTGCATCGACAAGGCGGCCGAGCTCGGTTTCGACGGATTTGATTTTCTTGACGGTTCGTATCTGGACGGAAAGGACGCCCCGGAGCGGATCCGGGAACACGCCGAATCCAAAGGGATCC
>JAEEGL015190217.1_pt1 | contig 18128 bp, 6 predicted proteins | sample 9134231 | NCBI WGS metagenome assembly JAEEGL01 (sample SAMN16246548, study PRJNA631951) | gut metagenome | biome: gut microbiome; feature: rumen; material: fiber-attached | host: Bos | place: Iran: Karaj | collected 2018-10 | reverse complement strand
TGTTCACGCCCTTGGAACCCAAAGCGGGACCTACCGGCCGTGACGGATTGGCGGCACCTCCCTTGATCTGTAACTTAATTAAGCCAGCAACTTCTTTTGCCATTTTTTTAATTTTAATTGTGTGTAACTAATTTTCAGACACTATATTTTTTCAACCTGCATAAAACCCAGTTCAAGCGGGGTTTTACGGCCGAAGATTTTCACCGTAATCTTCAGCTTCTTCTTCTCGGTGTCAATCTCTTCGATGATACCGTTGAAAGTGTTGAAAGGTCCATCGATAACCTTGACCTCCTCGCCCACCACGTAAGGCTGGAGAAGATACTCATCCTGGGTGGATAATTCATCAACCTTACCCAACAGGCGGGAAACCTCATCTTTACGCAAGGCCACGGGGGGGTCGCTTTTGCGCTTGCACCCCACAAAGCCAAGCACGCCAGGAATCTCCAGCAGCTTGGCGCACACCTCCTGCGTCATAATCGCCTCAACGAATATGTAACTCGGGAAATAGTTGCGCTCCTTCACCACCTTCTTCCCATTCTTCGTGCTATGGAACACCTTTTCCGTGGGAATTAAAACCTCAAATACAGAATCCTTCAGATTGGAAAGCGCCACTTCACTGTCAATGTTCTGCTTGACTTTCTTCTCCGTTCCTGTTATGGATTTAATCACGTACCACTTGCGTTCTAACTCAGCCATGTCAAGTATCTTTGGATATAACGTCTGCTATAAAGAAACTAAACAGTCGGGAACATGAATCTCATTCCCAAATTGAAGACGGCATCCATCAAAAACACGATAAACGCGATTATAAGGGAAGCAATGGATACCACTACAACACTATTTCCAAGCTCCTGCATGGTCGGCCAGCTCGTTTTGTGAACCAGCTCTTCATACGATTCTTTTAAATAATTAACTATCTTCATTTCTTTATTTTTTTTTATTTTTGTCAAATTTTTATGCGTTCTTCCGCTAAACCGACTTGTTTCGCCCAAAAAAATCCAGCACAACAATCGCTTTTCAACCAACACAACCCACTCTAAACCAATCTGTTAAAAATCAAAATTCAAAAAACAAACTTTCCTAATAACGATTTTTAAACAAGCTGGCAAATATAGCATTTTTTTTAATCAAAAATCCATTGTTGAAAAAAAAATTCAACTATGGCACGCTTTTTGTAGCGAAAATGCGCAAAGTTTTGATTATATGGTTATTACATAATCAACATGATAGATGATTACTACCCTGCATGAAAAAAGGGACCACTTCGCAGCAGTCCCTTTTTCTAACGAGAATAGTAATAATTATCTTTTGACGATTCTAAAGATAGCGGCGCGATGCTCTTCACGTGCAGGATCAGTAATGTTCTGTCTGTTCTGCGGGTCATTGACCGTGTAAGAGGCAGTTTCAATCTGATCGGGGTTAACACCCTTTTGGATGAAGAGTTTTCTAACATTATTGGCTCTTCTCTGAGCAAGGTCACGGTTGTGTTGCTCTGAGCCCAAATCACACGTATAACCTTCAACAATAAGCTTCAATTGAGGATTAGCCTTCAAAATAGAAACTGTTCTGTTGATATTGTCATTATAATCGTTGATTTTCGGGATATCTTTATCAAGGTCGAAAAGAATCTTGGTCTTGGACAAAACATCGCTCAATTCATTGATCGCAGCTTTGTCGTCAGGAGTCAGATAATCATCATCGTTTTCCATTTGGTCGCAAACAGGAACGATATAGATGTATTGAGGATCTTGCTTGATAATGATCGGTTCATTAGCTTTCTTCTTAAGCTCGTCCAGAATCTCTTTTTCAATTTGTTTTTTGGATTTCTCTTCAGGAGTAGCACATGCTTTGAAATGGAAACCAGCTTTCAAACCAACTTGGAGAAGATTCCATTTGGTCTTACCTTTCTTAATATCACCGGCAGCGTATGCATTGTCGAGCATATCAGAGCCAAGAGTACCCAAGAATGTCACCTCACCCTGTTCGTTAGTACCAATCAAAGAGGTTTTCTCCTTAGGAAGAATGTCGAGGAAACCATATTTGCAATATGCACCAATATAGAAGTCGGCTTTCTTGCAAATAGCGAAAACACCGCCGAAATCGGCAACGAGGTCAACAGAAGGTCTCATTTTCACATTCTTGCCACGGCCTGTATAAGAAGCATCCGGGAAATGGTTATCCATTTTGATTGCTTCATTCTCATAATGCTGCATATACCATTGGTTGTAAAGAGCCTCATAACCCATCGTAGTAACAGAGCCTTCGCCTTTATACTTGTTGAAAGCCTTGATAGGGAAATAACCCTGAACACCGAGAGCGGCATAGATACCGTTACGGCCATCGAAACGCCAATCAAAATGTGCTTTCAAGGGAACTTCAACTGCCCAAACAACTTCCTTCTCCTTCAAACCATGAGCATCATAAAAGAGATCATAGTTAGGATCGTATGTGACAGGTTGATCAAAATCTTGATCGTAAAGCACATCGAAATCGGAAATGACACCGGATTTGGAAATGGAAGCCTTGGCGGCAAGGCGGTTCAAACCGACACCCAAGCTCAAGCCCCAATGTTCGTTGAAGAAATACGCATAATCAATATCTAACATCGTACTATGAGAATAGTATTGGGTAATACCAACTCTTCTATAGATATTGTTAGTCCAAGCCTCACCCACATGAATGTTGATGTGATGAGGGCAGAAAGAAGAAGTCTCATACGTCGCCGGATTGCTTTCGGCGTTATTTTCTGTCTGTACCTCTTGACCAAAAGCGGTACACATGGCGAAAATAAGACTGAATAATAATAAATTCTTTTTCATAATATATTTACTTTTTTTATTCTGTGATAATTGTGAAACCGGAGGTTTAGCGGCCGGAACCGCTAAACCCGGTGTTCAACATACTATTTTACGATAACGAATTTAACAGTCTTGATTTCATTTGTACCGGTCAGGATACGTCCGAAGTAAGTACCTTGGGCCTTGAATCCTTCAATCTTCGTAATCGGACGCAAATCAGTCACATGGTTGACAAGCGCACCCGTTACAGTGTAGATATCGAGGACAGCACCATCAAGTTCTTCAGATGTCAAATCAAGTTCGATAGTGATTTCTTGACGAACATTTGCAGGAACAGGATATACCTTAACAGCGGAAACAGAATTGAAGTACATTTCGCAAGTCTTGTAGTACACCATGTTGCCATTAGCGTCTTGTTCAATCAACTCAACTGAATAGAATCCGTTCAAGCCACCCTTCTCCTGATAGTTGGAGTAAGTAGCGCCAGGAATAGCAACTCCATTCTTGTACCACTGGAAGCCGACGAAGATGTGGCCACCATTGTTCGCAGGATTGTTATTCACAACCACAACATCATTCCAACGTTGATCTATGATTGGGAGAGAAGCATTACCGAAGGAGAATTCACCAACGAGCACACGCACCACGATGTCGTATGAACAACCATCGATGGTGATGACAGCGTTGTAGTCACCCGGTGTAGTAGGAGCGACGAATGTTGCAGTATTGTTGGAAATATTGCCACTTGCCTGGAGACCGTTGTCGTAAGTCACAGTGAATGCAGCGTTAGGATTACCGGCAGTCATCGTGAAGTCAACAGTGACCCAACCAGGATTGTCACAACCAGATTCGAATACAGTGTTCTCAAATTCGATAGAGTTCACAAATACAGTAGCTACAGCGTCTGCACCGAATGCCGTGTTCTCACAGTAAGCATCCTGGATGAGCGTGATTCTGTAGGTGGTTTGTTCCGTAGGAGCAACGTAAATGGTAGCCGTGCTGGCCTGTGTGGTCGCATGAGCCACAACATTGCCCTGACCGTCAACAACCTCGTAAGTGAACGGAGCAACACCTGTGAATGCGATCACCAATGCAGCGGATGCACTCGGATCGTTAGCACAGATAGCGGAGCTGTCACCACTGGTGAAAGTAGCGGTCGGCAGGTCATGAACAGTAACAGCCACTTGGACAGCGCCAGTGTTGGTCAGCTGACAGCCATTACCAATGTTACCCAAGAATGTAGGCGTGTAGGTGTATGTACCGGCGACAGCAGGAATATCGTAGGAGAAGCCGCCAAGGCCACCATTGACATTCATCGTGTTACCGTTTCCATCCGTGACAACCCACTGGATATGACCGTTTGTGCTGCCTTCGCCGTCAGTCACACCACCCTGGATAGCAGCTGCCAAGGTAACCATATCACCGAGACATGCGTCAGTACCATTGGTGCTATAGACATGAACTTCCGTCCAAGAAGGATCGCTAACAACATTCACAACATGGATGTTGGAAGCCTGCGGCAGACAGTTGTAACCAGCAGCGTCAACAGTAACCTGATAGCTGTAGTTGCCAACTGTGTTGAACGTCTCAGTAACCTGATTTTGATTCGTAGTAACATTCGTATTATGGTGTACGTTCACGCCATTGGAAGTCCAATCGAACGTCAACGCGCCATAAATGCTGTTGTTCGTAACACCATTGACTGTATTGTTATAGTTAGTGACAATACCCTTCATGGTGATGGAACCGCCCTCGCAGATGGAGAGACCGTCTTCAGTTGTCAGAGTAACAACAGGCTGTTCAGCGACTTGAACTGTCACAGGAGCAGACCATGCTGAAGAACAACCGAGGTCGTTGTTTTGAGAAACTCTCAAGGTGTAAACATACTCACCAGCAGCGTCGAGAGGCTGTACGAATGTGTTAGCAACAGCACCAGGTACTTCAATACCATTGATAGCCCACTGATAGTTGAACTCACCAGGAATATTGTTGCTCACAGAGATATTGGATGTGAGGGTGGTCGTACCGCCGACACACATCGTAGTATGATCAGCAGAGATCGTAACTGTAGGAGCAGCCACAACCTGGACAGGAGTTGCAATCGTTGCAGTAGCGGAGCAAGAAGCGCTTGCATTCGCTGCGGAAACCACAACACCAGCTGTGATAGTACCAACATTAGCGATAGAAGTCGTAATCGTGCTGGCATTTACAGCTTGTTGCTGACCGTTGATTGTCCAAACATAGTTGTAAGCACCGACAGGTGAAACGTGAGCTGTGAAGGTCACATCACCGTTTTGGCACACATAGTTGTTGTCAGCTGTGACAGTCACAGTAGGAACGGCAAGTACGTTAACCTCATGTGCCTCAGATGTAGCGGTGCAACCCGTATTGTCGTTGCGTGAAATCGTAACGGTGAAGTAATACGGAGCAGCAGCATCATTAGCAGAAACAGTAGGAACGAAAGTAGGAACAGCTGTGGTAGTAGTACCAGTAGCGGCACCCGTCCAATTCCAAGTGTAAGTATAAGCAGCTCCATCAACACCACCATTCACGAATGCGTTCAAGGTCAGGTTACCGCCTTCGCAGACAGTGTTAGCACCTTGGATAGTCACAGTGGGAACAGGAACAATGTTGGCAGGAACGGAGTTAGAGACAACTGAACAGCCAGAAATAGTGCTGGTCACAACCACATAGTAGTCGTAAGAGTTGCCCAAGAGGAGTTCAGAGGTGGAGTATTGAGCAGCGTTAGCACCGCTGATGGCAACAGCTTCGTTACCATTAAGAATTCTATACCATTGATAGCTCAACACATCGCCAGTCAACACGTTGTTAACCGTTGCATTCAAGGTAAGAGTACCGCCCTCGCAGACATTACCGAAACCAGTGATGTCAACAGTGTAGGCAGGAGCAACCGTCACAAGTGCACTCAAAGCGGCAGAAGCGTTGTTGGCGCAGCCAACACCCGATTGAGTGACCTCAACAGTGTAGATGTCATTCTCACCGTAAGCCAGAGAAGCAAGGTTCAGCGTTTGGTTGGTCTCACCAACAAGGAGGTTACCATTCTTGTACCATTGATAAGCAATTTCACCATAACCACCAGTCACATTTGCCTTAATCATAGTGGCACCACCGTCGCAAACAGTCTGCGGATAACCTTGTGCAACAGCAATCGTCACATCAGGATCAGCAATCACACTGTAGGTGACAGGAGCAGAGGTGGACTGACATCCGTAGTTGGAAGTAACCGTCACCCAATAAGAGTAGTTACCAACAGCTTCGTTGCCGGAAATTGTAAATGAAGGCATATCGCTAACCGGAGTGGTAGGATCAACGTTGTTGTACCATTCAAAAGTATAACCATTCAAGCCATTAACATTAGCAACGCCGCCGTCAACAACAGCTGTAAGGGTTGCTGTACCACCCACGCAGGAGATATTGTTGCTGATAGTAGCCTCAACAACAGGATCAGCCACGAAGGTAATAGCAGGAGCGTAAGCCGTCACATTACAACCGGCGTTAGCGGAAACCACAACAGAATAGTTGTAAGCAGTTTCACGAGCAATCTCGGCAGCAGTGTAGTCAGCCGTGGTAGCACCCGGAATCAGTACATTGTCCTTATACCATTGATAGCTGTAGATAGCGTTTGCAGGAGACACATTGGCATGCAACGTGGTGGAACCACCAACGCAAAGCGTAGTGTTACCCTCAACAGAGACAGCCACAACAGGAGTCGAGATAACCGTCACAATCGTGTTGGCAGACACCAGGGAGGTGCAACCAGACATCGGAAGCGTGGCAACAACCGTGTAAACATAGTTGGTGGCATCGCCGTCAACCGTCACAGGAGACTCGGTTAGGACAGAAGTGGTAGCGTTAGGAATGATAACACCGTTTCTGTACCATGTGTAAACAGCGTTGTTAACTGCATTGGTGACTGTCAGTGTAACCTGACCACCGTCACAAATCACAGCATTGTCAAGAGTAACTTGAGGCATTGCAGGCAGTTCGTTCACGTTAATCGTGATACTGTCAACGGCAACACAACCAGAGGTAGCTTGTGAAGCTGTAACATAGAACGTGTAAATACCAGCATCAGCTGCATTGAAAGTGTAAGCTGAACCTTGATAGTTGTTAGACCAGTTGTAGGTTACATTATTATTGTTCCAACCCGTAGCCTCAGCGGTGATAACCGTAGAACCACCAGCGCAGAACTGCGTCTCTTCAGCAGTGAGCTGCAATTGCGGAGCTTGTTCAACCGTCACGACAACAGGAGCGGAAACCGTAGCACAACCATGGAAGGCAGCCTCAACAGTGTAAGAACCAGCTACCGTAACATCGATAGAAGGAGTATGGACATCGATAGCAACACCATCCATAAACCAATTGTACGTGATAGGTTCGTTATCGTACACAGCAGGTTGAGTAGGAGCAACATTAGCATACAGCGTAGTCATACCACCGTCACAGATAGAGGTGTAGTCAGCAGAGATGGTGACAGAAGTCGGAGCCTCAATACCAACATAGTATGACGCAAACACCTGGCCTTGAATCATAGAGACAGGAGTGGAGAGGTCAGAGATGCAACCCTCATCGCTGATAACGCGAGCGGAAATTACGTGAGGACCAGCTTGAGCAGTAATAATCATAGCAGGAGTATTCTCACCAGGAACCTCAACACCATCAACATACCAAGTGACAAGCGTATTATCAGGAATACGATAAAGGACAACAGGAATTTCCTCGCCTGCGCAGATCGTGTCAACAGGAACGATGACTATAGGAGCAGCAGGACGCGGGTTCACATTGATGGTCACCTCACCGATAGCGGTGCAAGAACCATTCTCGTTGCTGACAGTAGCAGTCACAGTGTACGTGGTGGTGGTATCGGGTTGGACATCAACCGTGGTGGCATGGCTACCAGTGGACCAAGTGTAGCTCACATTGCCCTGCCAGCCATTCTGATCAACAGAGAGCGTGGTGTGTTCACCCTCGCAGATGTTGGTAGCCGTAGCACTAACAATCAAATCAGTACCGAAGGACTCAACCGTGAAGTTCTCAGAAGTCAGGTGACAGCCTTCAGCCGTGGTAATCGTAACATTATAGACACCGGCGGCAACCGTAAGGTTCGGGCCAACTGTTCCGTCATTCCATGTGAAGACACCGGGAACGTCAGAGTGAGCGGTCAAAACAGTGCTGTCTGTCATGCAGAGCACATTGTTGCCGGTAATGGTGACCGTCGTAGGAGCAGGAGTAACCGTAACCGTGACAGGAGCGGAAGCGAGAGCAGAGATACAACCCTCGTTGCTGATAGCCTTAGCGGAAATGGTGTAGCTGCCATATTCATTGTAATTGACCGTCAGGTCAGCTTGGTTCTCACCAGGAATTTCAACGCCGTTCTGATACCAGATGTAAGCGGTGGTCGTGGCATCACCCGTAGCGTGGAAGCTCACTTGGTCGCCCTGACAAATCGTGGTAGCAGTCGTAGCGTTCACAACAACCTGTGCAGGCAGCGGATGGACGATGATCGTAACCTCACCCTCAGCGGTGCAAGTACCGCTTTCAGCCGTAACAGTAGCCGTCACATGGTAAGTGGTGGTAACATCGGGTTGGACATCGACCGTGGTAGCCGTGCTGTTGCCAGCCTGTGCATCCCATTGATAGGTGACGTTACCCTGCCAGCCATTCTGATCAACAGAGAGCGTGGTGTGCTCGCCTTGACAGATGCTGGTAGCCGTAGCGCTGACAATCAAATCAGTACCGAAGGACTCAACCGTGAAATTCTCAGAAGTCAGGTGACAGCCTTCAGCCGTGGTAATCGTAACATTATAGACACCGGCGGCAACCGTGAGGTTCGGACCAACTGTTCCGTCATTCCATGTGAAGACACCAGGAACGTCAGAGTGAGCGGTCAAAACGGTGCTGTCTGTCATGCAGAGCACATTGTTGCCGGTAATGGTGACCGTCGTAGGAGCAGGAGTAACCGTAACCGTGACAGGAGCGGAAGCGAGAGCGGAAATACAACCCTCGTTGCTGATAGCCTTAGCGGAAATGGTGTAGCTGCCATATTCATTGAAATTGACCGTCAGGTCAGCTTGGTTCTCACCAGGAATCTCAACGCCGTTCTGATACCAGATGTAAGCGGTGGTCGTGGCGTCGCCCGTAGCGTGGAAGCTCACTTGGTCACCCTGACAAATAGTGGTGGCGGTGGTGGCGTTCACAACAAGCTGTGCAGGCAGCGGGTGGACGATAATCGTAACCTCACCCTCAGCGGTACAAGTACCACTTTCAGAAACAACCGTAGCGGTCACATGGTAAGTAGTGGTAACATCGGGTTGGACATCAACCGTGGTAGCAGTGCTGTTGCCAGCCTGTGCATCCCATTGATAGGTGACGTTACCCTGCCAGCCATTCTGATCAACGGAGAGCGTAGTGTGCTCGCCTTGACAGATGCTGGTAGCCGTAGCGCTGACAATCAAATCAGTACCGAAGGACTCAACCGTGAAATTCTCAGAAGTCAGGTGACAACCTTCAGCCGTGGTAATCGTAACATTATAGACACCAGCAGCAACCGTAAGGTTCGGGCCAACTGTTCCATCATTCCAAGTGAAGACACCAGGGACGTCAGAATGTGCGGTCAAAACAGTGCTGTCAGTCATGCAAAGCACATTGTTGCCAGTGATCGTAACTGTCGTAGGAGCAGGCATAACCGTGATTGTGACAGGAGCAGAAGCCTCAGCAGAAACGCAACCGTCAACGCTGATAGCTTTGGCAGCGAAGGTGTATTGACCAACTTCGTTGAAGTTAACCGTGATTACATTCTGGTTCTCACCAGGAATCTCGATACCGTTCTGATACCAGATGTAGCTGGTAACAGCAGGATCAACAGGAGCGGTGAATGTAACTTGGTCACCCTCACAAATCGTGTCGATAGAAGCCGTCACATCAAATGCGGCAGGCAGCTGATGAACGATGATAGTAACTTCACCCTCAGCGGTGCAGGTACCGTTCGTAGAAGAAACGGTAGCAACCACATGATAAGTAGTCGTGCTGTCAGGTTGTACGTCAACCGTGGTAGCTGTGCTGTTGCCAGCCTGAGCGTCCCAAGCGTACGTTACATTGCCCTGCCAACCGTCTTGGTCAACAAACAGCGTGGTGTGTTCGCCGCGGCAGATAGCCGTCTCGCTTGCACTCACAAGGAGATCCGTACCGAAGGCTTCCACATTGAAATTCTCAGAAGTCATCTCACAGCCTTCCGGAGTGATCATCGTTACCGTGTAAGAACCAGCAGGAACAACGATGCTCGTAGCGGTGTCGCCCGTGTTCCACACGAAGATACCGTCAACATCGGAGTAAGCGGTCAGCGTGGTCGTGGAGTTCTCACAGAGGACATTCACACCACTGATGGTAACCGTAGAAGGAGCAGGATTGATGGTGACAGCACCAGGATTGACAGACAGCGTGGAAACACAACCGGAAGCAGGCAGCGTCACAATTGCATTGTACGTGTTAACTGTCACATGATTGTCATTCGTATAGACGTTCTCTTGAAGCGTAGCCTGATCGGCACCCTCAATCAGAACACCATTTCTGTACCAAGTGAAAACAGGCTCACCCTCTGTTCCGTTAGCATCGATAGCTGCGGTAACCGTAACTTGGGCCCCGTCGCAAACAACCTCAGGAGCAACAGTGACAGCGGTCACAACAGGAATAGGATTAACAGTGATGGTCACCTCATCATTCGTCCAGCATGTGGAAGGAGTTTGGAGAATCATCACACCAAGAGTGGTAGTTTCCGTCAAAGTAGTGGTGTAGGTGGCTGCAGTAGCACCAGGGATGTTGTAACGAACGGTAACTGTATCGTCAGCATAGATATAACCGCCTTCTCCATCGTAGTCAACAGCAATCTGATGAACTTCTTCACCGACAGTGTACCATTGATAGATAAGGTCTGTAGCGTTGTTGTCATTCAAGTTAGCCGTCAAAGTGACCTGACCGTTTTCGCAGATCTCTGTCTCGGAAGCAGTGATATTGACAACAGGCTGAGGATAAACATAAACAAGATATTCTTCAGAGTGAGAGACACAACCGGCACCCACATTGTCACGCCAAACGTCAACGGTGAATCTGTAAGGCTCGGTGCGTGCATACATGTACTCAGCGAAGAAGTTGTTATCGCCAAGGTTGTAAGCCATATTGTCTCTGATTTGACCAGACTCATACCAAGTGTAGTGGAGACCACCAACATTCATACCCGTGGTGTCAACATTAGCAATCAAGAACACAGAGTCGGTCTCGCAAACGTGCTGATCGCCCGTAATCACAACAACAGGATTCGGATAGACCGTCACAACAGGAGAGGTGACAGGCAGAGAGGTGCATCCAGGTTGCGGACGAGTCAGAACAGCCGTGTAGGTGTATTGTTGAGTATTGTTGTCAATAACTTCAGGAGCGTCATAGATGGTGGCAGCGGTGGCACCTTCCATCAGGATACCATTTCTGTACCAAGTATAAACTTCACCCTCGACATTGCCATCGGCAGGAACAGCCGTGATAGCGACCTGACCACCGTAACAAATGTTCATCTGGGAAAGACCCACAGAAGCAATGACAGGGATAGAATTGACATTTACAGTAACAACATTGGATTCAGCCTCACAACCAGAGGTCTGTTGCAGGATGTGGATATGATAGTTGTGCGAACCAGCAGTAGGTGTTGCCACATAAGTGAGAGTGGTAGCGCCAGGAATTTCTTCTGTGCCATCCATCCACACATAAAGCAGTTCGTCAGCATTCCAATCGTTGAGAGAGGCGGTCAAAGTAGTTGTACCACCTTCACAAAGAACGGTGTCAGAAACCGTAATGTTCACAACAGGAGCTGCATTGACATACACTTGAGCTTCAGCAGTAGCGCTACAAGCATAATCATTCACAATCTGTACGGCAAAGCTGTACGGATAATCTCTGTAAGGTTTCGTGAATGAATAAGTGTTTTCGGTAGTGGTAGCCACCACAGCATTGTCTTCTAACCACTTATAAGAAATAGTGGTAGTAGGAGCAGGTTCAACATTAGCAGTAAGAACCACATTGTTGTCACCTTCTGCACAAACAATAGGATCCGTAACAAGTTGGATGGTCGGGTTCGGATTAACCGTAATGGGGTTCAAATCGTAAACGGCAGACACACAACCAGAAACAGCCTGTGCAACAGAAACACTATATTCATACGTGGTCACTTCGCCGTTCAAAGCACTGACAACCTCCGTAAGGGTAGCCTGGGTAGCATCCTCAACCTCGACACCATTGCGGTACCATGTGAAAATTTCGCCTCCAGAAACACCACCTTCCACAACGGCGGTCAAGTTGACCTGATAGCCGTCACAAACAGTACGGCTTTCTGGCATATTAACCTCAGTAATGGAAGCAATTTGAGGTTTTCCAACCACTTCAACATCAATCGTGTTAGATCCAGCGACACAACCGGAAGAGGTCTGTTCAATAACAATATGATAATGATGAATGCCCAGTGCAGGAGCAACAGTGTAATTCAAAGAAGTAGCATCAGCAATCGCGGAAGTACTATCATACCACTTATAAGTGAGTTCAGTGGCATTCCAATCTTCGATGGCAGCAGCAAGCATAATCGTACCCTCTTCGCAAACCACTGTATCAGAAGCAGTGATATTCACAACGGGAGCCGCATTCACATAAACAGTAGCAACACCTTGAGCGGTACAACCATAGTCGTTCACAATCTGGACGCTGAAATTGTAAGGATTCTCGCTGAAGTCCTTATGCAAAGAAATAACATTCGTATCTGTAACAAGGAACTCGGCGTTGTCTTCCATCCATCTGAACTGAACGCCCGTAGGAACAGAATCAACATTAGCAACAAGTGTGATGTTATCGCCAGTGTTAGTACAAACGATAGGATCAGTAACCAGTTGAATATTCGGATTCGGATACACCGTGATAGTGTCGAAATAAGTAAGTTCAGATTCACAACCAGAATAACCCTGGTTCACGATGACAGAGTAGATATAAGTGGTAGGATAACCATCCACCGTGAGGGGAGCATCCACAAACAAATCACCACTGACATTCTGAACAAGTTCACCGTTGCGATACCAAGTGTAAACAGTCTCACTACCAACACCGCCAGAAGTATGAGCATTGAAAGTAATGCTTCTGCCTTCGCATATCGTCTTGGTACTGTCAAGATCGTCCGTAACCGTTACCTGAGGAATGTCGCGAACACCTACCTTGAAAGAGTCCACTCCATTACACATCTGATAGGAATAGTCCATCATGTGAGTGACAACAACATAATACCAAGTCTCTTCTGTAGGATAGAAAGTCTCAACCTCATGTGTAGCACCAGGAATCAAATGACCAGGTTCATTCTCGTTTTTATACCATTTGTATGTCAACAAAGGATCATGGTTGTTATCCAAATTAGCATGCAAAGTCACACCACCATAGGTACAAATTGAAACAGAATCCACATCAGGTTCATTACCTTCAGCCGTGATATGCACAATAGGTTTATCATAGACATCCACATAGAAAGGAGCAGAAATTGTAGAACATCCATTTCCGTTCTTCACTTCAACAGTGAAAATCAACGGATTGTCGTATGTGGGCTCAAAGTTGCCATAGAAGAAGTTATCCGGAGCGAAGGGGTTATCCCACTGTTGACCGCTCTCGTACCAAGTATAAGTAGCAGTAGGATCATTATCGCCATCAACCCATGCAACGAGGTGTACGTTTGTCACGTCTGTTCCTTCATAACATGCATTCGGGTTACCGTCGATGGTAACAATAGGATTACGACGCACATAAATCTCGGTGGAAGCGACTGGATCGGAGTAACAGCCGTTACCAAAGTCAATGTAAGCGGTATAAACGTAGGTCGCAGGATCGCTGTCATAAATCCAGGCTTGTTCGCTGAAATGAGAACCATGAACGCCAGGAATCACAAAACCGTTTCTTGTCCAAACGTAATGGAGCGAGTCAGCCTCGAAAGGTTCATCGTCTTCATTTTCTTGCACAAGTACCGTGAGATCCAGCTGAGCACCCTCGCAGATGTTTTGAGCCTCTTCACCATTGTTGAGCACAATAATGTGGTGAGGAGTGACAAAACCCGTAATATTCTTATGTACGCAATTCAAAGCAGCCTTACAGCCATCAGATTCAGTAAGCTCGGCGCAAATGTCGAAATCCGTCACCTTAATAATATCATAGAGTTCCTGAGCAGGCATATCGAAAGTCGGACCTGTCTGACCATCAATATACTGGCCGTGTGCCATCCAACGAATCTGCTGTGTTGCAGGATTGTACGGTGTGGAACCAAGATCAACATGCACGATTAAATTGTCATGGGCACAAACTACTGGTTCACCAGGAACTAAGATAGGAGTGACATTAGCCACAGGAGTCACCTGGAACGGATCAGAAACGGCAACACAACCTTTGGCGTTCGTCACGCTTACGTTATAGACACCGTCATGATTAACCGTGATGGTATTTCCTGTTTGACCGGTACTCCAAGCATATTCATACTCATACGTGAGACCTCCATCGTGCGAAATACCTGTGGTTGCATTGGCTTCAGGTTGCACAGTGGCGGTAAGTTCCGCAACGGTAGCGTTGTTAACAACATTTTGTGTTCCCGTGATATAGACAGACGGAGCTGCCAACACAGACACCTGTGCAGTCGTGCCAACTTCTGAAGTGTTACAATCGCCAGCAACGGCTTTCGCAGCGAAAGTATAGGTACCAGCGTGATTGAGAGCCACAGAAATCGTTGCCTGGTTCTCACCCGGAATCTCAATTCCGTTCTTATACCATGTATAAGTATAAGAAGATGCACTACCACCCGTCGTTGTGGCCTTCAGCTCAGCCATGTCACCGACACAATTAGGTTCGGTAACAACTTCAACATTCGTGGTAAGATTCTCATTGGCGGCAGCGTTAATAGTGATGCTGCTGGTCAGCTGGCAAGCTGCTGTGGTTGTACCCATAGCATCAGCCACCGGATGAGCGGAAGCGGTCACATAGTAGGTGTGATTGGCACCAACCGTTGCGGAAACGGTTGAAGAGGTACCCAGACCGTCACTCCACTCGTAGGATACATTCTCGTTGCCCCAGCCGTCAAGGTTGGCGTTCAACATGACGGGAGTGCCGGGACACACGTTCATCTCAGAAGCCGTGACCTGCAGGTCGCCGCCGAATGTGGTAACCTCAATGCTGGCCGTGGCAAAACAACCTGTATAGGTATTCGTAGCCGTGACCGTATAAACACCAGCTTCCGTAGTGGTCAACTCTGCACCCGAGGTTCCATCACTCCACTCATATTCATAATCGTAATTATTATAACTAAGACTACCTGTCCAGTCATTATTGCCATAATAATTCGTGTTGGCTTCAGCATTCAGAGTAGCCGTATTACCGCCACAAATCACATTGTTACCTGAAATGGTAATTTCAGGCATACCAATGACTTCAATAGAATGCTCGTCAGAAACTGTAGCAACAGTACAACCTGTCACAATAGCTTTAGCACTGACATAATGATCGCCAACCTCGTTAAAGTTGACTTCAATCTCACTCAAATTTTGACCAGGCACTTCAATACCGTCAATGTACCATGTATAAGCATAATCACCTTCAGGTTCGCTTATGGCTTTTAAGTAAGTCGCATGCTGCCCCACACAAAGAATCGGAACATCATCACCATTCAGATGTCCACCAAAATTCCAAAATTCAACACTTGTGGTAACCGTATCAGTCGCAGTCACGTTAATGGTGATGTCGTTGGTCAGCTGGCAAGCAGCGGAATGACCCTCCTCATCAGTCACTGAAGCCGTCACAGAGTAGGTGGTGGTGGTATTAACCGTTTCGGAGATGGTAGGAGAAGTACTTCCAGTGCTCCATTCGTAGGAGACGTTCTCGTTGAACCATCCGTCAAGGTTAGCATTCATAATGACGGGAGTGCCGGGGCACACGTTCATCTGATCAGCTGTAACCTGCAGGTCGCCACCGAATTGATAGACGGTGAATTCAGCCGTGGCGGAACAACCACCTCCCAGCGTAGCTGTCACAGCATAGACACCGGGGATGGTGGTGGTCAACTCATTACCCATAGTTGTAGCAGCGGCGGGATCCGGACCAGCCCAAGCATAAGTAGCACCATCAATAGAAGTGGCTGTCATAGTTGCAGATGCATTCTGACAAACGACATTGTCGCCAGTGATGGTGAGCGGCAGAGCGTCATATACATATACCGTATCCGGTGCAGTTTGTGCGGAGACACCGCACATCGGAGTATTAATCTTAGCAGCGAAACCAAAAGCGCCAGCCACCGGCATATTGAGTGTAATCACACCCATGTGTTCGCCAGGGACTTCAACGCCATTCACATACCAGCTGTAGATAGGATTGTTCAAATCCAAAGTCATACCTGTTGCTTGGATGGTTGCGGTAACTTGGCCGCCCACACAAACGGGACCACCCACAATCTGGACATGGATATCCGGAGCAGCAGGAAGGTATTCGATTTCTTTTTCATCACGCACCTTGATGCAATCTGCACCGTAAGCTACTTCCAAAGTAATCTTATGATCGGCGGGATCCGTAAACAGAGTAGAAGGAACAAAGGAGAAGATAGGGCCAGTTCCAACAGGATTCTCCTTGTACAACCACACATAGTTTGTGACCGTAGAGGCATCGCCTGTAACCAAAGCCGACAATGTAACTTGATCATCCGAGCAAACTTGGGTGTTGCCTGTTATATTTGCAAACACAACACCTGTTGTGGTACCACTGGGCGCAGCCGGAGCGACCACGATATCGTACATGTTAGACTCGAAGCTGTAAGGGGAGCCAGGCAGAGCAAGAATAGCCCTAACATGGTAAGTACCCTCATCCGTGGTGGAAAATTTGGCCAGAAGCTTATTTGCCGCATCGGGGACAATAAGTGGTGAAGAGGCATTGCCATTCACCTCCCACGTGACAGTTGCCGCATTGAAGGCTGCTTCTATCGTAGTGTAGCCCAAAGTGCTAATCACTGCTAGAATCGTAGAATAAGCAGCACCATTAGCGTCCAACCTTAATGCCACCTCGTCACCTGGCGCAACAGTACCTTCCGGGGTTGCTACCAGCGTGACCGGTTTCTCATCGTCTGTGACATATCGTGTCATAAACGACTGGTCGGGTGTTGGGGAGACCCAACTGAGCAGCTTGCGTTGTGCATCGTTAGGATGCGACGATTCGCTGCGCGCCTGGCAAGTCCCTATATACAGGAACGCCATTAGCAGAAAAATCATAAATTTTTTCATCGTTTTGATTTTAATTATTACTATTGTTTATTTAATTTATTATATTTCAAATCCATCAGAATACGAAATACCCAAATGGGAACAGATAGTCCCCTCTCTGTTTTTCCTCATTTTGTCTCGGATTCTTACGTAGTCTATCATACACTATACACTTTATAATTAACTTGCAAAAATACATTTTTTTTCGTTCGATATTTCTTTTTCAAAGATTTTTTTTTATTTTTATTTGATTATCAAAAGCATATTGTAACTCAATAAGTTATACTTTATTTTTCGGGGAAAGTTACAAAAATATACGTTTTTTTTTCTACGAAAAGGTGGAAAAAGCCTCCTATAATAGCACTATTTCGGGGGATTTTTGAAGAAAATCGGAAAAGCGAAGGCGAGATATGAACAAAGGGATGGAAAATGTTGATAACGTCGCGGCTAGGATCATTTAGTACAAAGCATCTATAAACCGCTGGTTTTCTGTGTTTTATAAACATCGTGCCGAGAATTAAAAATTCATGATTGTCTTTATGTGGGGTGCGCTGTTTTTAATTCTGGGAAGGATATCGGCAGGGTCGCCCAAAACCAGCACCATTCCGTTTGGCCACCCTCTCCTAACGAAAAACAAACTATGACCGGCCAAACGGAACCTCGGGCTCGCAAAAGCAGAGGAAAACGAAACACAGCAAACTCGCAAGAGCAGGAAGAGACCGTGCAGCGCCAGTGCCAGCCCTGGCGGGCTGTGGATCCCGCTTGACGCTTCGCGTCTCGCGGGATTTAAAACAAAAAAAGTAGAGACGCAAAATTTTGCGTCTCTACCAAGTGGTTTAAAACGAAAGAAACCCCTCTGGAATCCAAAGGGGTTTCTCTATGGTATTGGGCGACGACCTACTCTCCCACCTGTAGGGCAGTACCATCGGCGCGGTCGGGCTTAACTTCTCTGTTCGGAATGGGAAGAGGTGTGCCCCGACGCTATAATCACCGCAATCTCTTTTCGGAAAACCGC
>JAEEGL013889646.1_pt1 | contig 18128 bp, 15 predicted proteins | sample 9134231 | NCBI WGS metagenome assembly JAEEGL01 (sample SAMN16246548, study PRJNA631951) | gut metagenome | biome: gut microbiome; feature: rumen; material: fiber-attached | host: Bos | place: Iran: Karaj | collected 2018-10 | reverse complement strand
TGAAGTTTGTGGCTGATGGCCGTAACCAGACGGCATTGGTCAGGCTTGTTGACTTCGAACATCCCGCGCAGAACCTGTTCAAGGTGTGCAACCAGTGGCGCGTCGTGGAGAAAGAGAAGATACGCTGCGACATTGTTGTCTTTGTGAATGGTCTTCCGTTGGTGGTGATTGAACTGAAATCGCCAGCCAACGATAATGTGGAGGAAGACGATGCCTATCTGCAAATCAAGCAGTATCAGCAGAAATGTCCCTCGCTGTTTGTCTATAACGCCTTCTCCGTGACCAGCGACATGCTGACCACCAAGGCCGGAACACTCACTGCCAAGCAGAACCGCTATATGGAATGGAAGTCGAGAGATGGTAAGACGGAATCGTCAGAGATCATTGACTATGAAACGTTCTTTGAAGGTATCTTCCGCAGGGAGAGGTTGATTGATATACTGCAAAACTTCCTGTGCTTCGACCACAAGGACGGACGCACGGCAAAGATTATGGCTGCCTATCACCAATACTTTGCCGTGAACAAGGCTGTGGCCAAAACGCACAAGGCGATTGGGGGCAATGGCAAGATTGGTGTGTTCTGGCACACACAAGGCAGCGGCAAGTCGTTGTCGATGGTGTTCTATGTGCATAGGCTGATACAACAGTTCCCGCAATGTACCATCGTTGTGGTGACCGACCGCAACGACCTCGACCAGCAACTGTATGAGCAGTTTGCGGGATGCCAGAAATTCCTGCGTCAGGAACCGCAACGCGTAGGCTTCGACCTGAACGAGAAAGGAAAACTCACCAAGACTGCCGGACGCGAGGACCTGGTACGCAAGCTGAAAGACCTACAGACGGGAGGTATCATCTTTACCACAATTCAAAAATTCGAGGAAGGAACTGGCTTGTTGTCGGAGCGTGAAAACATCATCGTCATCACCGACGAGGCCCACCGCTCACAATATGGTGATGAGCATTGGGACGTAAAAGCCGAGCGCATGAAGAAAGGCTATGCGCTGCTGATGCGTGAGGCGCTCCCTCATGCATCGTTCATCGGCTTTACTGGTACGCCCATCAGTGAAGCCGACCGTGACACCAAGGAGGTGTTCGGCGACTACATCGATGTGTATGACATGACACAGGCCGTTGAGGATGGTGCCACACGTCCTGTCTATTACGAGAGTCGTGTGGTCAATCTGAAGTTGGACGAGGATGTATTGAAGAAACTGGATGATGAGTTTGACCGACTGGCTGAAGAAGGTGCTACCGAAGAACAAATCAACAAGGCACAACAAGATAACAGCGGCATCAAGCAGATACTCTGTCATCCGGATACTATCGACAGCCTTTGCCGCGACATCATTGAGCACTATGAGAAGAACCGCCAACAGGAGTTGACGGGCAAGGCTATGATTGTGGCCTATAACAAGGATGCAGCGGTCAAGATATATCGCAAGATGCTTGAACTTCGCCCTGAATGGACGGAGAAAGTTCATGTGGTGGCCAGTGCTGCCAATACCGACAAGGAGGAATGGCACGATGTGATACAGCCCAAGATGAACAAGGAGTATGCAGCCTTGTTCAAAGAGGACAATTCGCCCATGAAGATTGCCATTGTGGTGGATATGTGGCTGACAGGCTTTGATGTGCCTTCGCTGGCAACGATGTATGTCTATAAACCTATGAAGGGACATAACCTGATGCAGGCCATCGCCCGTGTGAACCGTGTGTTCCCAGAGAAAGAGGGTGGTCTGATTGTCGATTATGTGGGCATAGCCGGAGCATTGAAACAGGCTATGCAAGACTACACGCAGCGCGACCGTCAGCAGTTCGGCGACCCGGACATCAACAAGACGGCACGAGTGAAGTTCCAAGAGAAACTGGAGATATGCCGCGACTTGCTCTACGGTTTTGACTATAGCGGTTTCTATGCTGGCACAGATCCGGAGAGAGCACAGATAATAAAAGGTGGTGTCAACTTCATGCTGGCTCCACAGCGTGCGGAACAGATGAAGAACTTTATGAAGGAAAGTCAACTGCTTCATAATGCACTGACTCTATGCCGCTCATTGGTAGAACCACAGGAGAAACAAGAGGTGGCTTTCATGGATGCCGTACGTGTATTATTGTCCCGACTAGCCCAGAAAGGGAAAATTACCAAACAGGACATCAACGAGCGCATTAGCCATCTGTTGGAGCAAAGCATACAGAGCCATGGAGTCATCAACCTCTTCAAGTCAGAAGGTGCAAACTTCTCACTCTTTGAGGAAGCATTCCAAAAAGAAATACAGAAGATGAAAGAGAAAAATCTTGCTGTGAAATTGTTGGAACGCTTGTTGAAGGAACGCATCCACACTTTCGAGCGAACCAATGTGGTGCAGAGCAAGAAATTCTCCGACTTACTGAACATGGCACTCTCCAACTATCTGAAGGGAATGCTTACCAATGAGGAGGTCATCGAAGAACTTCTGAAGATGGCTGAGGAAATCAAACAGAATGAGGAGGAAAGCAACAAACTCGGACTGACCGTGGAGGAAAAGGCTTTCTATGATGCGCTCAGTTCCCCAGAAGGAATACGCGAGGCTTACACTGATGAGCAGTTTGTGGCCCTCACCCGTGAACTGACAGAACAACTCCGCCGCAACCGCACCATTGACTGGAACCGCAAGGAGTCGGCACGAGCCAAGATGCGCGTACTGGTGAAACGGTTACTGAAGAAATACAAGTACCCGCCAGAAGGACAGGAAAAGGCTTTGGAAACGGTGATGGCGCAATGTAACAAATGGGCTGACGACGATAATAACGTCTACGAGCGCAAGTTGGTTAATGTCGAGGATGACCGCGAAGTACGTAATCTTGTTTACAATCGACTTGTCATGAATGCGGACATTTCAGATTACGAACTACAGCGTGAAGTGATGGAAGTTTATGGCGAACGCTATCCAGACATGCGTATCATTGACTGGCAACGTATCATTGCAGATTATACACCTATGGTACGTGAAGCCGCCAAAAAATCAACTGCAAACATCATAGATATGCAACAGCGACAGTATGGAATGGCGGCAGAGCCTGATAATAACCACAATTCAGAGCAGGAATAAAGTTTGCACTATTATTCTTCGTGCAATCCCTTGGATGAGAATGTCAAGTATATCAATGCCCTGGATACAAGCACTTTGGAAAAATATACGGTTGTCAGTCACATCCTTCTATGGCAGGAGCCAGAATCCAGTGAAGTATATCAATATGTAAATTATGAAAAGAACGAGTTTAAATTGAAATGTGATGAAAAAGATACGGTTTTCGCTGACCACACAAATTGTCATAGCATTGGTGCTCGCCATCATTGCCGGTGTGCTGCTGAATGACCACGCCGATTTTGTGAACCACTATATCAAACCCTTCGGCACTATCTTCCTCAACCTGCTGAAGTTCATCGTGGTGCCATTGGTGCTGCTCTCTATCATCGCGGGCATCCTTTCGATGAACGACATGAAGAAACTGGGGAGATTGGGACTGAGGGCCGTGCTCTATTTCATGTTCACTACGGTCATCGCCGTCACCCTCGGACTGGGCCTGTCGACACTCGTCAGGGGATGGCTCCCCACCATCGACCTGACCTCAGCAGCCGCCTCGGCAAGCGAGACGGAAGTGGCCAGCATCTCTTTTATGGACCAAATCGTGAATATGTTCCCCGACAATTTCCTGAATCCGCTGAGCAACATGACGATGATTCAGGTCATCGTCATCGCCATCTTCTTCGGCGTGGCCATGGTGCATGTGGGCGAGAAAGGAGCACCGGCAAGGGAACTGGCACTCAGCATGAACGAGGTGGTGGGGAAAGTACTCCACTATATCATGGCGATAGCACCCTTAGGCGTATTCTGCATGCTCACACCCGTAGTGGTGGAAAACGGACCAAGCGTGCTGGGGTCGTATGCCGCCCTCGTGGTGCTTGCCTATGCCTGTTTCATCACCCACACCCTCTGCGTGTATTCGCCTTTGGTCTACTTCTTCGGCCGACAGTCGCCGCTGAAGTTCCTCAAAGAGATGCAGCCCGCCATGCTCTTCGCCTTCTCGAGCGACTCCTCTGTCGCCACCCTACCCTATTCCATGGAATGTACGAAAAAACTAGGCGTGAAGAAAGACATCGGGAGTTTTGTTCTCTCTCTCGGTGCCACCATCAACATGGACGGCGTAGCCATCTATCTCGGCGTGGCATCGGTGTTCATGGCTACCTGCTGCGGCATCGACCTCTCCTTCAACCAGTATCTCGCCATCGCCTTTGCCTCTACAGTAGCCTCTATTGGCACACCAGGCATCCCCGGCGGGTCGCTGGCATTGATGGCCATGGTTTTTGCATCGGCACAGATTCCCGTGGAGTGTGTGGCAGTGGCAGCCGGCATCGACCGCATCATCGACATGGGAAGAACCGTGATGTCGGTTACCGGCGACGCCTCCTGCGCCGTGGTCATGCAAAACCTTACCGACAACAAAGAATAGATAGGGTGTAATCTTTTACTCCCTCATTACTCCCCCAATTACTCCCTCATTATTTCGCCATTTTTACAGCATGGCGGGCAACAAACCCCAATGGCTATGCCCACGCCTAAGGATGGCGGTCATTTATGCGGACGCGATGCGTCGCCGGATGAAAAAACTGCCGATGGCCAGGGCAATGACAAGGAAGGTGACGATGAATGCCCAGATGTTGGTGACACGTGAGGTAGCCCTGATGCTGTACTTGTAATCATCGGGAATGGTACGTTCACCAGAGACGCGGTAGTGGATGACATGTCCATCATATTCACCCAAACCTGCATCCGTAACTCTTCCAGGCATGACGAGGTCGTAGTTGGTGTTGAATGCCAGAAATGTACCATAGCGCCCACTGTCATCCTCCAAAGAGTCGGACTTGAGTATCGAGGAGGTGTAGGCATCTGAATGAAAATGATTGTCGAGCACCTTTTTGAAGTCGTCTACCTTCTCATCCGTGTCATTGAGTACATCGGGATGCATGGCCAACTCATCACATTGACTGACGAATGCCTCCTTGCTGACGGGCGGATTCTTCACCATGTCGTAGTTGTCGGCAACAATCTTGCATATCTCAGCAAACCAGTTGGCATTGAGCCATTGGTTGACCTTCACCTCCATCTTGTCCAATACCTCTTTCTTTTCCTGCCCACTACAGTTTCGAGTCAGGTCTGGATGACCGGTAAACCAGTATGAGGCAGAATCGGCACTGAGGAAGCGACTGATGGGGATGGGGAAGACGGACGGGCCGTCGTAGACGAACGTCTCAGTGAAGGTATAGTCGGTATAGAACCACTTGAAGACCTTCTCCAACTTGCTATTGGCCTTGAAGCCCTCTGCCATAAGCAGGTGGTCGCTCATGTCCTGCACCGTCGAGAACTGTTTCTTGACATGTACCATCACACTATCGGAAAGATGGCTGTCGGGATTCTTCCCTTGAAGGCTATCAACCTGAGTCTGAGTCATGGGTACGGGATGTCGCAGGGAGTCGCTACCGATGACCGACCATGTAAGTTCCCAGTGCTTGTCGATGAGGCTGTCGAATTCCTCTTCCAGCGGAATCATCAGATTCTTTTCTGATGTGTGGAAAGCGTATTCGCGGATGCAGGTTCCGTCCTCGTTGATGACGGTCAGCATGCGGGAGTCTTTGTTGTTGCACGATGCCATGAAGAGCACCAGCATCATCACGGCTATGGTTTTACTGTTGGTTTTCATAAATCATCCGTTTTAGTGAACGATAGGTTTTCGATTGTTCCCTTTTCCGCTCCAAGTAGCACACATATAGTTCCCGGGGTGTACTCCCCTCGCAGAAGTCGGGTGTATGTTCTGTTTGGTTGGTTGCCATTGTCTGTTGCGGCACTTCTGAACTGCCGCCGCGTACAGCGAAGAACAGACCGACCAGAAAGACAGCAGCCATTGTCGTGACTGTCCGCAGGAGGACAACCCATACCGGCGTATGAGTTTTGGCTGTGTCTTTTTCCATGCCGCTCACAGCGGAGAAACTTTGGAACGCCTCACGATAAGGCTTCAGGTCATCGGCGATGTCCTTTTTTTGGAAATAGTTGTAAAGTGTCTGTTCTTCCTCCAATGTGGTTTCCGCATTAAGGAAGCGCTCCATCAACTGTCGTATGTAGGTCTCGTTCATTTTGATTCAGATTTAAATTGTTCGATGATGCTTCTCCGTGCCCTGCTAAGCGACTGCCTGACGGCAGCCTCGCTGGTTCCGATGAGGCTTGCGATGTCGGCCATTGTCATTTCCTGCATGTGTCGCATGCGGAGCACGGTCTGTTGCATGGTAGGGAGGGCGTCGACAAGTTCCATCATCCGGTCAATCTGCTCGTTTCTTGCCGATTCTGACTCGTTATCATTAGCGATGTCAGCACGGGCAATATCCACCGTCACTCGTCTCTGCCTGACTTTGCTTAGAGACAGGTTGCGAACGACCACCCTGGCGAACCCACGGACATTACATATTGGCTCGTCGCGTAGTTGCCACAGACGGAGCATGGCATCCTGCACCACGTCCTCTGCCTCCTCGTCGCTGCCCAGGATTCCCCTGGCAACACTCAGCAGTGTCGGGCGCACGGCCTTCACTTCGTCCATAAAACTCTCTGTCATCATATCTTTTGGTCGTTCTTTTGCCTATATGACGCAATCATGCTTATTTTGTGACATGAAAACATGAAGAAAATAATCCGGCCTATAGAAACCGCTGTCGGCACACTGGAGAGACCCGGTGTGCCGACAGGAGTAAAGATGTTCAGCCGAAATACGCCAACAGCATTTGTGACAGCATTTCGATGAGCATGGAGATTCCCAACAGGATGTAGGAAAAGTCAATGATAAGTTGTTTCATGATGATGTTGATTGATTATTCGTCTCTATATTCCAGGATGTCGCCGGGCTGACAGCCCAGTTCACGGCATATCGCCTCAAGGGTGGTGAAACGCACGGCCTTGGCCTTGCCCGTTTTCAGGATACTCAGGTTGGCCTGCGTCAGACCCACACGTTCCGCCAACTCGCCAAGAGAAATCTTGCGTTTGGCCATCTCCACGTCTAAATTGACCACGATGTGTCCCATAAGCATTCAGATGGTTAGATCCTGTTCTTCCTTCAACTTCAGCCCGATGGCGAAAACCTCGGCCATAATCAGACAGAATACGCCAAAGATAAGACTGTCGGAGTCCTCTATGTAGATTTGCCTTATCGGCACATGATTCAGCAGTTCGCTAACGATAATTATAATATATGGTATCAACAATCCCCATCCTGCCCAGCGCAGCAAGGAGACATTCTGCCATACAAACACTTCGTCGCGATTGACATTCAGGATGAATCTCACCAATGACACCAGCGAGCGTATAATAAGATAGAAACAAGCCACACCCAAAATGACTATCAGCAAACCGACAAAAAACTCATAAGCGGAGACATAATCGCCATTACGGCCTTCTTGCCAACCCTCATTGAAGGCCTGCACGTGTTCATTGAAATTCAATACCACGCTCATTATTACTTGCAATGCCATCAATACCAGCATCAAGACACAGAATACATTCAATTTCTTTTTCATGACTTTTATCGTTTCATTTTAAAGATTTATCGTTTTTCGATATGCAAAAGTAGAATGATATTTTGAGCCCAACAAACAAAATCAATAAAAATTTATCGAAATACGATATATTTAACATTTCATAACAAATTCATGGGGTGATATGCCCTGCAAACAATCCAGAATCAACCATCACTTCGACAACTGCTAATTTGTCATTTCAAAAAGCCAAAATGGCATAAATATACGACATAACGGCATAAATATACACTTTAAGACGTCATTTTACTCGATTTATTAAAAAATAGGCATAAAACTTGCATTATTCATTTTAAAATACCGACATTTGCACGCTGAAACGCAAAACAGGTTTTTCTTGGTAACAACCGTTTTATCATCAAAGAGAAAAGAAATGCAAAAACTAACCATGATGAGTTGGGTGTTCCTGCTCTTGCCCATAGGGGCACAGGCAGGCAACATGAGCCTGGAAAAGGAAGAGGCTTTAAAGACCATCGAGACTTTAGAGACTGACACCCTGGAGGCTTTAGTGAACATTCCGCAGACCATCAACCCTGCCGACACACAGTATGTGTGGAACAAGGAGTTGAATGAAGTGGTGGTGACCGGTCAGGGTGGTGGCGTGTCGAAACGCCGTCTCTCCTCCAATGTCACCAAACTCTCGGCTGCCGACCTGGCAAAACTTCCCACGGGGCGCATCGACCAGATGCTGCAGAACGCCGTTCCCAACATGCAAATCACGCTGACCAACGGTCAGCCCGGTACCACCTCGATGATTAAGTCGCGCGGTCTGTCGTCGGCCTTCACCAACTCCACCCCGGTCATCTACGTCGACGGCGTGCGCGTTGACAACCTCAACACCGGTTCCGCCCTCTTCAACGTGATGAACAACGCCTATGGCAACATCAGCGGTCAGACCGCCGCATCGAGTGCCATCGGCGACATCCCCATGGAGAACATCGACCATATAGAATATGTACCCGGTGGCGCTGCCACGACACTCTACGGGTCGGATGCCGCCAATGGCGTGATACAGATTTTTACGAAGAACCACGGCAGTGGCCGTTTCAATGCCTCCGTCACTGCGCAGGTAGGCTTCGACGTGGCCAATTCACAGTTCTACCACTTCGACCGCACGAAAGACCTGCTCCACCAGACTGGTTTCCAGCAGCGCTACGGCCTGTCGTTCTCTGGCGGCAGTGAGCGCATGGGCTATTCGCTGGGAGCAAGCATGAGTCAGAACACCGGTACGCTCATCCACGACGGCAACGAGCAGAAGAAATACGACCTGCGCTTCGGTTCCTCCATCCGCATGAACTCCATGCTGAAATATACCAACTCCTTCGGCGTGGTGGCAGAGGAATACCGGCGCAACCGCAACGGCAACCAGGGCTACTATACCGGACTGTGGTTTGCCGAGGGCAGTGCCGCCGCCAACTTCACCTATACCGCAGAAGACGGCAGCCAACGCAATTTCCCTGCCGACATCGATGCCGCATCACCCTACACCTTCGAGCAGATGAAAGCCTTCGTCTCCGAGGCTGAGGCACTGCAAGACCACAAGGAAGAGGTGAAGCGCTTCCAGACCTCGCAGCAACTGGAATTCACCCCAATGCGCAACCTCACCTTCCATGCCACCCTCGGTCTCGACTACCGTTACAACACCGACAAACTGGTGGAGACCAACCGCTACCTCATCCACACACAGATGAAGCCTGCGGGCACCAGCGATGCCGGCAGCGTGGGCAACTACGACCGCAATTATTATGGTATCACGGGTGAACTCAACGGACAGTGGAAATACTACTACGACGACCTGCTGAGCAACATCGTCACCGGTGGGTTCCAGTATTTCAGCACCCACGACCACCAGAGCCTCTACAAGGGACAGAACGTGCGCGACGGTGCCCGCATCATGACCGGCGCAGGCACCATCTATGCCGACGAGTGGCTGAGTTACCTGCACAGTTACGGCCTCTACCTGCAAGACAACTTCGGATGGAGAAACCGCTACTTCCTCGACCTCGGACTGCGTGTTGACTACAACACCGCTTTCGGCGATGAGGTGGCATGGCAGGCCTACCCCAAGGTGGGATTCTCCTACATCGTCTCCGACGAACCATGGATGCGCCCTCTCGTTGACGAGGGATGGGTGAACACCCTGAAACTGATGGCCAACTACGGCGTGGCAGGCAGTTACCCCCCCGCCTTCGAATACCAGCGCACCATCGACGTGAGTTCGTATCTCGACAAGCAAGCCAACACTTTTGGCAAGAACGGCAACCCCAACCTCGGGCCAGAGCGTAAGCACTCGATAGAATGGGGACTGCAAGGCACGTTCTTCCGCAACGTTGTCAACCTGGGCGTCACCTACTACTATGCCGTGACGAAAGACGCCCTCTTCAACGTGCCCACGCTGCCCTCGTCGGGACAGAGCAGTTCCTACCTCGCCAATATCGGCAAGATACGCAACCGCGGCATCGAGGCATCACTCGGCCTGAACATCCTCGACACCGAGGAATGGGGACTGGGCGTGCGCGCCTCGTTCAACACCAACTCCAACAAGGTGCTCTCCACCGGCGGACTGGTGCCCTTCAGCATCGGCGGTTTCTCCTCACGCACCATCACCACGGTGGTAGAGGAGGGCAAGCCTGTGGGATTCCTCCGCGGCACCGCCACCACGCTGAAGGCCGACGGCACCGTAGACGAGGTGCTCTACAACCAAGACCTGGGGCGCACAACCCCCACCCTCTTCGGCAACTTCTCACTCTCCGCCCGCTGGAGGAAACTGGGACTCACCATCATGGGCGACTACCAGAGCGGTGCCTACGTGCACTCCTTCGACCGCCAGTTCCGCTTCGCCAAGGGCATCACCGACGACGCCATACCCGCCGCGGCCCTCGAGGGCACCACACAGGCGAAGTCGTGGCTCAACTTCACCAACTTCTTCGTGGAGAAAGCCGACTTCGTGAAGGTGCGCAACATCGGCATCGATTATGCTTTCCAGTTCAAGAACAGCATGGTGCGTGACCTCAGCCTCGCCCTCAACATCTACAACCCGTTCTCATGGACGAGCAGCAGCGTAGACCCCGAGGCCGTGCTCAGCGGCGCACGCACACAAGGTGCCGTGGCTACCGGCGGACTGAGTTACAGCAGTTACAGCCTGCCCCGCCAGTATGTGATGACGGCAAAAGTGAGTTTTTAGCAGATTGTTCACCATTATCCAAGACCACAAGATGAAAATGAGATATTTCCCCATGATGATGGCAGCACTGCTGCTCGCAGGCTGCGACCTGGTAAGCCCCGACGAAATCGTCAACCCCAACGTCGATGAGTCGACCTTCCTCCATTCCGACAACCCCATGGAAACCTGGGTGAACGGCACGGAGAAGGAGTTTGCCCTCCATATGTCGGACTTCGTGGAACTGATGGAGATTCTCTCCGACAACTATTTCAACAACTACACCCGCTCAAGCAAGGTGTTCGACGTGCCGCAACTGCTCTATACCGATGCCGACGTCACCAACCTGCAGCGCCACGTGGGGGCACTGCGCGAGATGGCCGACTACGGTCTGACGACAGTGGCGAAGGCCGATGCCGCCACCACCGATGCCCAGCGCTTCCACCTGCTCTGCATCAAGGCCTATTCCTTCGTGCTCGCCGGCGACTTCTTCCGCGCCCTGCCCATGGAGAATGGCGGTGACGCCGTGGAATGGAACGGACAGATGCGAAAGGCCATGGAGGTGCTCGACGAGGCTCTGCCCCTGGCACAGGCTGCCGACGACCGCGCCTTCGTGCATACCCTCTATGCACGTGCCGCCCACCGCATCGGCGACCGCGAGCAGGCGGTGGCACATGCCCGCCAGGCGCTTTCCGCCTCGGGCGACCTCTGCCGCCAGGTGCACTTCGACAGCAAGAACGGTGTGCTCAGCGGTGCCCAGGAGGCCATCTGGAGCGACTGGTTCCAGCCGCTGCCACGTCTCGACTTCCTCGACCCGAAATACTTCCAGATGAGCAGCACCGACCAGTGCCCCATCACCATCGCCAAGGCCGAGGAGAACTACCTTATCCTTGCTGAGGCTGCACTGGCAGCCAACGACCTGGGCGAGGCGAAGCGGCAACTCACCGCACTGCTGGCATTGGTGAAGTCGCGCCCAGTGCAGACTGATATCAACGACCAACTCGAAGGACGCTACAACGGCGGACTGAAGGCGTTTCCCAACGACCCCTCCTACCGTGTGCAGGCTTCTCCCAACGACTCGCTGCGCAGCCACCTGATTATCGACCGCCGTCCGCCCTGCCTCATCTCCATACCTTATATCTCTGGCACCTCGGTGACACAGGCAATAATCGACGGGCTCGACAACCACGACAGCGCGCTCGAACTCGTATACCTCATGCGCCAGGAAATCTTCTTCGCCGAGGGGCGCCGTCCTGCCGACCTGGGCATCCGCCTGCCACTCTGCGAGGTAGAGGCAGCCAACGCCACCAACGGAACATCGTATACCGAAGCATGGATACCGCAGTTCGTGCCGCGCAACTATGGTCTCGACGAGTTCACTGTCGACGACGAGGCGAAAACGGTTACCATCGCCCACAACATGAACCGCATCATCGTAGAAAACGCCCGCACATCCGACACGGCACCGTTTGAATGACCCCAAGACATGAGAAAGAAAACTATTGGACACCAACTGGCCATCTTGTTGCTGACATGGTTCGCCCTGTCGGCACATGCCCAGCAGCCACGCTACATCATCCTCATCACCATCGACGGCCTGCGGGCAGAGATGATTGACGACCCGCTGATGCCGTCGCCGTTTCTGAAGATGATGAGCCGCGACGGACTGCGCATAGGCAGCGTAATAGGCGTGCCACCGGCTGCCACCTACCCCTCGCACACCACCATCGTCACCGGCGAGGTGCCTGCCCGCCATCGGGTGTTCTACAACCGGCCCTTTCTCTGGAACAAAGACACCGCACGCATCAGTTACTGGTATGCCGACAGCATCGCCGTGCCTACGATTTGGCAACGGGCACACGAGGCGGGGATGACCACAGCGTCGCTCTTCTGGCCGGTGTCTACAGGGAGCCCATACATCGACTACAACGTGCCGGAATTCTGGTCGCTCGACTACAGTTGCGACCAGATGGAGTATATCAAACCGTCGTGCACGCCTCTGGGCATACTCGACGAACTGGAGCAGCATGCCTGCGGCAAACTCGATACCATCACCTATCAGGCAGGGTCGCTGCAGCGCGACGGGCGCACCGCCGCCATGGCCAACTACCTGATGAACCACTACCAGCCGCGGCTGATGACCATCCACCTCATCACCACCGACTACAGCCAGCACGACTTGGGCACACACCCCAACCAACGGCTGCTGCAAGACGTGGCGAGTGCCGACCATGCCGTGGGCACCATCCTCGAGAACCTGAGGCTGACACACCGTATGGACAGTACGGTGGTGCTTGTCATGGGCGACCACGGCTTCTGCGACTACAGCCTGACGCTGAGTCCTAACGTATGGCTCACCCGTTCCCGACTGCTCAGCGAGCGGCCCGGCGGTGAGTGGAAAGCATGTTTCTATGGTGGGGGCAACACGAGTTTCCTCTATCTGCGCAAGGGCAACGACAAGCGCACGCTGCGGCGCATACGCCGTATGCTTGAAGAATTGCCCGAGGCAGAGCGCCGCCTCTTCCGTGTGGTGGAGAAGGAGGAACTCACGGCAAAGGGTGCCGATCCCGCAGCAGTGCTGGCACTGGAACCGGTAGTGGGTGTAGCGGTGACCAACGACCGTACGGGCGAGGTGGTGAAACAGCGCACGGGTGGCACACATGGCTTCATCAGCGGTCAGGATGCCACCACGCTCATCGCCTATGGTTGTGGCATCGCTCCCAGTCACCAAGATACCATCCGCCAAACAGCAATAGCACCGTGGGTGCTGAGAATGCTGAACATCCAGGCTAAATGACGCCCGGCCTGAAAAGAGACTACTGCTTCTCCGTCAAATACTTCCAATAGCGGCGGGGCATGTCGTTGAGTTGCTTGCGGGGGTTCAGACGTTCACGGATGCAGATAGCCTTGAAGTAAGTGCGCCAAAGGTCTTGCAGCAGATGGTCGTCGCTGCTGAGGATATCGTCGGAGAGTTTCCCGTCAGCAAGGGAGAAAGATACCGACGTTTCATTTTCAAAGGTGATGTGGATGGGCGGTGACTCACCGTCGTAGTGATAGCCATAATGACGCCGGGCATCATAGATGAGCCAGGGTTGGTCGTTGAAACGGTCATGGAAATGGTCAACGATAAGGGGCAGCACATTATGGTCGGGTGAGATGACAGCGAGGTAAGTACCGTCTTTTGCCTTCTGGAACCGCACAAACTGCATCATGCGATGCGCTTCGTGCGCCACACGGCGGGCTATCTGTGTCACTGTCAGCACGTCAGGGTCGGCGAAATTTCTCACTACCTCCTTCCCCTGACGGAACACCTTGCACGCAAGCATAAAGAGCGGCTGCCACAGTTCTTGCAGTTCCGACAACTGACTGGTGGAAATCACCCGCAGAGCCTCCCGCGGCAACTGTTTCTCCAGTCCGGTCCACACACGGCGTGCCTTTTCTGCGTCGGTGGTCACCTTGTAGATTCGTTCGCAGAACAGGGGCAGCACATCACCGCCCGTGAGCAATCGCTCCGGCTCTTCTTTCAAAAGGAAGGCGTCAAAAACAGCCGAAAGCAGGCCATCCATCGTCCCGTCGAAAACATATACTGTCATTCCCCAAAATCCAGTTTCAGTTGCATTTCTTCAGCCGCCCTTTTCCGCTGCGCCTTCGACACGAGCATGGGGCGCAGGCGTTCGGGATGCAGTTCGTTGATGCCCACGATGGGCTGCGAGTAGGCAGAAGTCAGTTCGCCACAGGTGATGAAATACTTGGCTTTCTTCATCACCACGCCCATCTTCTTCAGGTGGTAGGAAGTGAGCCGTCCTGACCGGCGTGCGTTCACGATGAGCCATGCCGACTTAGTACCGAGACCAGGCACACGCAGCAACTGTTCATAGTCGGCTTTGTTGATGTCTACGGGAAAGTATTCGGGATGGCGTAGCGCCCAGGCCAGTTTGGGGTCTATCTCCAGGTCGAGGTGAGCATGGTGGTCGTCCACAATCTCGTCAACAGTGAAATGATAGAACCGCAACAGCCAGTCGGCCTGATACAGGCGGTTCTCGCGGACGAGCGGCGGCTGTTTCAGGATGGGCAGGCGAGGGTCGTAGGTGTTTACGCTGACATACCCTGAATAATAGACACGCCGCATCTGTGCCTGACCATAGAGCGATGACGACATCTGGAGAATATCGCGGTCGGTCTCACTGGTGGCACCCACAATCATCTGCGTCGACTGTCCGGCGGGCACAAAGCGGGGGGCATGGCGGAACTTTCTACGCTCCTCCTTGTTCTCCAGGATGCCCTGCCGAATGATTCGCATGGGTTGGAAAACACTCTGATGGTCCTTCTCCGGTGCAAGCAGTTTGAGTGACTCCTCACGGGGTATCTCGATGTTCACGCTCATACGGTCGGCCCAGCGTCCTGCCTCGGCAAGCAGTTCCTGAGACGCACCGGGGATGCTCTTCAGGTGGATATAGCCGTTGAAACGGTGAACCGTGCGAAGATCGCGGACTATAGCCACCAGCCGCTCCATCGTGTAGTCGGGGGTGCGCACCACACCACTCGACAGAAACAGACCCTCGATATAGTTGCGGCGGTAGAACTCCATCGTGATTTCCTCGAGTTCCGACACCGAGAGTGTGGCCCGACGTATGTCGTTAGAGCGGCGGTTGATGCAGTAGGCGCAGTCGTATATACAATAGTTCGTAAGCATCACTTTCAGGAGTGAGATGCAGCGTCCGTCATCGGCAAACGAGTGGCAGATACCTACCCCGCCTACAGTGTTACCCACCATGCCCTTGCGGCCGCTGCGCACAGTACCGCTCGACGAGCACGACACGTCGTACTTCGCCGACTCTGCGAGTATCCGCAAACGTTCCATGGTTTTCTCTGTCAACATGATTCTCCTGTAATTTGTGTAACTTTCTGCAAAAGTAATTCAAAGTTGTCTTATTTTATGGGACAAGCGAGAGAAAAATGACGAAAAACTTATTTTTGCCATGCTTTTTCCAAGCAACGAATTGGGCAAAAAACCAAGTTTTTTCGCTCATCATGCATCATCTCCTCTAAAGAAAACTTAAATTCTTTACAAGACAGAGATAGTTATCCTTTTTTTTATCTACTTTTGCAGCACCGAAAACCATAGACAATGAAAAAAGCCATCCTTATCATCATCGCCATCCTGGCCATCGCCGCCTTCGGCACGTACTACTACTTCATGCTCACCCCCTTCTCGAAAGAAGGAGAGAAGAAATATCTCTACGTGGACCGCGACGACAACATCGACTCCGTATACACCAAACTCTCGGCATGGGGAAAGCCCCATGCCATGAAAGCCTTACAGACACTGGCCTCATGGCGCGGCTACGGCGACAACATCATCCGAGGACGGTATGAGATAGGCACCGACATGAGCACACGAAACCTCTTCAGCATGCTCAAACGGGGCGAACAGACCCCACTCAACGTGCCCATCCCCTCGGCACGTACCCTCGACAAACTGGCAGTGGCAGTATCGAACAAGTTGGAACTCGACAGCACCGAACTCCTCAACGCGCTCACCGACTCACTCGTATGCCAGCGATATGGATTCAACCGCCAAACCATCGCGAGCATGTTCATCCCCGACTCCTACAACATGTACTGGACGGTATCGGTGGATGAGTTCCTCGACCGCATGAAGAAAGAATACGACAAATTCTGGAACAGCGACCGCCAGGCGAAGGCAAAGGCGATGGGACTGACACAGACCGAGGTGAGCACCCTGGCAAGTATCGTGACAGAGGAGACCCGTGCCACTGCCGAGAAACCCACCGTAGCCGGACTCTATTACAACCGTCTGAAGAAAGGCATGCTGCTGCAGTCGGACCCCACGGTGAAGTTCGCCTTGCAGGACTTCAGCATCCGCCGCATTCTCAACCGCATGCTCACCACCGACAGTCCGTACAACACCTATAAATACGAAGGTCTGCCCCCAGGCCCCATCCGCATCCCCATGGCAGAAGACCTGGATGCCGTGCTCAACTACGAGCACCACGACTACATCTATATGTGCGCCAAGGAAGACTTCAGCGGCACGCACAACTTCGCCCGCACATCGGCAGAGCACCAGGCCAACGCCAACCGCTACCACCAGGCGCTCAACGCACGTGGAATAAAGAAATGATTACACACCACTTAACGCCATTCATATGAATTACCTATTCAAAAGACTTTTCTTTTTCTTGATTGTCCTTTCAGGCTGTATACTCGTTTCATGCCACGACGATGACAATGACGATACGGGTAAAGCGTCCATCGTAGGCGCATGGGTTAGCGAGACACTTCCATTTTATGAAGAAGAAAACGTTCCTTCGACAACCACTGACTGCGTTTGCTATTTTTGGTTTAAAGAAAACGGCACATTCGTGGAATTGGATGTCATCACCAATCATCAACGCGACCATACATATACAGAACTTTCAGAAAATGGCAAATGGTCTGTCAATGGGGACTACATAACATGGTCAACAAACTTTGATATTCATGAGGATCCTGAATCTTCATACACGGAAACCTTTAGATTCAGAATCAGTGGCAATTTGCTAACTATTTTTTATCCTAAAAATGGCGAGGAGAAAAACGCTAAATTTCAAAGGACGACTATAGAAAAAATACAAGAAGTCGTTTCCGCAGCCAAGAATAAGTAAAGCAAAGAATAGCCAACTGGAAAGAATATTCATAATATTACATCCCATACCACCAAACGAAGCGCCCCCTCTTCACAGAGGCGGCGCTTCAATCTCAATAGGTATTAGCTTTTTTAAGGTAAAAAGATTGTATTCAGGATAACAGTGGCAAAAATAATGGATTTTCTTAATTGAAACAAATATTTTTTTATGCTCTACAACATATTTTTAACAAAAAGTGTACATTCTTTTAAAAAAATTGAATTTTTATGAAAGAAAATGTACACTTTCCCTTTCTGCAGATTGAAAAATGACCGAATAACAGCAATACTTGAGCGAACACAAACAATCACAACATGGGAAACCTCAAACATCGTTACATGGAAGACAGAGTATCTGACCTTCGGTAGAAGGTACTCATACTATCATATAACAAAGTTGGTGGAGTGACCGCGGGCGAAGCCCGCACAAACAATCGCAACTCTGTTGCGTAAGAAATCTCCCTGCGACCGCATCTTTAAGTGAGCGGAGCGAACACAAGCAATCGCAACTCTGTTGCGTAAGAAATCTCCCCGCGACTCTTTGATGGGTCGCGGATACCTTAGTGACCGAGCGAGCGGATGCGAGCGGTTGCATCCCTTCCCCTGGAGAGGGGAAGGGCCTTGGGTTGGGGTTGAAGCCCCTTCTTATGAAGAAGGGGTTGGGG
>JAEEGL012448804.1_pt1 | contig 18128 bp, 11 predicted proteins | sample 9134231 | NCBI WGS metagenome assembly JAEEGL01 (sample SAMN16246548, study PRJNA631951) | gut metagenome | biome: gut microbiome; feature: rumen; material: fiber-attached | host: Bos | place: Iran: Karaj | collected 2018-10 | reverse complement strand
TATCACTTACAATGAAGCTATTTATAGTAAGAACAAGATAGAGAGTATTGCAGAGAATATCTTAACTCAGCTGCAGGATGAAGTTCTTTTCCTGAATGCTCAGAAAGAAACTATCTACACTGCTGAAGATTATCAGGAGAAAGAGTGGTCACAGAGAGAGTTTGACTACGTAATGAATGAGGTAACTTCTGCAGGAGAAGCAATTGAGAGTATAAAACCTCTGTCACAGGCTGAAGAAGATGATCTTACTCAGATACTTGAAGGCAGCGACATTAGTAAGTACAACTACGCAGGAGTATTCAAGGTTGGTACCAAGATTGGTGAAGAAGACCTTCAGAAGACTCTTGATAAGGTAAACAGCAGATTTACAGTTGTTAATACTGCCTTTGCTCATGAGAATGTGGAAGCAGACAGGCTCGTATTTACAAGCCGAAGGCTCACTGCAACCTTCATAGATGCTGGTAAGTCTGATCCGGAAAAAGAGGCTATGAAGCTTCATACAGAGCTTCTGGATAAGAAGGTTAATACTCTTACAGAGCAGCTCTTTAACGTTTTCTGCATCACAGGAAAGGGCGATGAAAGCTTCCTTGTAATAGCGTGCCATCCAGTTATCAGTGCTTGCACAGGACTTACAGGATATCTTTTGTCCACCAAGGTAATGTCCTATCTTGCAGATATTACTAAGAGCAACTTCAAGCTTACTGATATGCTTGGCACATCCTTTGTCAGAAAGCTTGAGCGCAAGGGAATGAGAGTATTTGAATACTATAACGAGTACGACCCTGAGAAACCTACCATGGTCATCGTCCTGGGCATTGTTCTTCAGATGAGTATTCAGCATTTTGTCGATGACTGGTGCAGGAGATTCAATGTGATCGTAGTAGAGGACATTAACTACAACTACAACGAATTGTTCCCTGGAGAGAATTTTGATGAGGTATCAAATTCAGTAGTAACACTACTTGAGCTGTCACTTCCTAAGGATGACGGAATATTTGGCTTTATTGGTTATTCCTTTGGAGGAGAGCTTGGACATAGCCTGGCATCCAAGATAAGGAGGATCAGAGGAAGTGCACCTACAGTATTCCTTGGTGACTCTGATATGGTTCCATCACAGGGTGAGAGTTTTGCCAAGACATACAAACATGAGGATCTGGATGAGTTCCTTGTTCAGAAGTTTGAGGAAAACAATATTCCTGAAGAGAATATGTTATTTGCTTACAGTATGTTGAGTTTCCTGAATGCAGGACCTAAGACCTTTGAATGTTATGAGGGTCTTACAATACTCCTTCTTGCAATACAGAACAACACTCAGGAAGAGATTGAGATCAGAATAGCACTTGCTAAACAGAACTCAGCAGATTTCAGGGTTATAGACTTCCCTGACAGGGACCACTTTAGCTTACATAATGATCCTGGAATGATACCTACATATGACAAGATATTCGTTGATGTAATGAATGAAAGAGGACTGGGAAAGCTTAAATGATATCCGGAAAGGAGGAATCTAGATGGCTGGTAATGATAAGACGATGGCTGGAAAGATTAGAAGAGGTGCCATACGTATCGGGCTTGAGGTTATACAGGGGCTTGGGAGCAGCGGTGAACAGCCGCCTGAGGAAAAAGCGCCTGCCAATGTCAAGGAAGCAAGAAACTTCCCATACATTAACCGTGAAGGAATTCCTCTTGCAATGGATATATTTCAGCCTGTTGGACCGGAATATGATGATAGAGAGCTTCCTGTAATAGTAACAATACATGGTGGAGGCCTTGTTACCGGTGACCGTAAAATCTCACTGAATCTGTCAAGAGATCTGGCTTCAAGAGGGTATCTCGTATTTGCTATAGAATACAGACTCGCCCCAAGAGCCAATGTCTGTGAACAGCTTGATGACGTCTGCGCAGGACTTGATCTTGTTGGAAGTAAGCTTGTTGAGTATGATGTGGATTACTCCAGGATTTTCCTGACTGCTGATAGTGCGGGTGCATTCCTGGCAATCTATACCGCTGCCATGAAGAATTCAGTTAAATTGCAGCGCGTAATAGGGCACGAACCCAGCAGAATGGTGTTTAAGGCTCTTGGTATTTCCTGTGGAATGTTCTATACCAACAAGGACGATATTTTGGGAGCTCTTTTGTCAGAACAGTTCTATGGTGACAGAAAGGATGACCCTAACTTTATCCAGTACATGAACCCTGAACATCCTGAGATAGTTAATAATCTTCCACCGACATTTTTTGTTACCAGCAGGGGAGATTTCCTTAATCAGTACACTATTTCTTATAGTAAAGCTCTCAAACGCGCAGGTAAGACCTCTAAGCTGCTGTACTACAGCGAGGAATATCTTAACCATACCTTCAACTTTGCTCATCCTGATTTTCCACAGAGTAAGGATGCTAATACCAAGATGCTTGCTTTCTTTGAAGAACAGGCTGCTATTTACGCTGACAGGCAGATCAATTCAGTACAGAAGGAAAAAGAGTATAAAGAGCTTAAAAAGAGTATTGAGACGGGTAAGTCTGGCAATATGAAGATGTACAAGGCTATCAAGACTCTTAACTCTTTTGATGAGATCAGATTGGATGCACCTGCTCTTAAATGTGATGGAAAGACAGTATCTTATAGGCAGATGTTCAGAAAATGGGACGAATATGCTGAAGTATTCTCTGCTATTAATATGACAGGCGGGAAAAAAGCTCGCGTGATCATCCCCGGTGCTATGACCAAGGAAGCTATTTACAGTTTCTATGCCCTTAATATGACTGGCGCAGTCATCTCTTTGTATCCATACAGGATCATGGGAAACATTGAGGATATGTTAAGTGCTATAGAGAGAGAAAAAATCACAGATGTGATACTGACTGATTATGAAACAACTCCTGCATATGCAAGGAAGCTGGCAAACAGCAAAGAAGAGCTGGGCCTTAATAACATTATAATATTGGATACTCAGCTTCCTGAAAGTGAGATGAGTAAAGAAGAACTGATGCTGACCCGAAGCAATATCAGTCAGCTTAAGAAGGTACAAGGAGTAAGCTTTATGTCTGACCTTATGGTCAAGTATGAAGCATCGAAGATAGTCATTGATGATAACACTTCTGAGGAAACTTTGATCTTCCATGAATTGCAGGCAGAAGAAAATAAGTTTGCATCACTTGGACTGGCAGAAGAAGCGCTTAACAGGATTGTATATGAGTTATCCTCGCTATATAGCAAGGATACAAGCACTGCTCTGGCAGGCCTATCCTGCGATCTTTTTTCGAGAAGTGTCCTGGTAAATCAGCTGCAGCTTACGCTTTTTATTGGCAATCAGCTTGTTATAACGTATAAGACTATTTATCACAAGGATTTCTTTAAGAAAGCCTGTGGTGATTATGTTAATTATCTGTTCCTTAGAGAAATAGACATGAAAAGAATCATGGCTTCTGCTAAAGGACTTAGAATGAATGCGTCAAGTATTGATGTGTTATATCTATTTGCAGAAAAAATGACAAAAGAAAAGACTGATGCAATTCAGGATTTCTTTGAAATGTATGGTGGACATCCGCAGATAGTAGTTCTGGGCAATTCGGGTTCAATGCTTGTAGGTAAGAGAACTAAGCCAAGAACTGTATTTACGCTTGCACCTCTAAGACCGATTCCTGCAGCCCAGCCAATGACAATGCCTCCTACTCCATATGCACCGGCAGGTCTTCCTGCACTGAGCGCTTCTCCAAGAAAACTGCCATCTGCAGGCTTTATGCCTAATCCTCTGGTATGGAAGGATATCAATGGAAACAAACACGATCTTAGTAAGATTTTGGAAAAGATAGGCATTATAGCAACCAAAATGATGAATAAGCCTAAGAAGAAGGCTTTAAAACCGAATGAACCAAATGGAAATACAGATGAAGGTCTTAAGCAGCTTATGGGCATACTGGCAGTTATGTTTGAGCCATCCCAGACAGACTATTATTACGAGGAATGATAAATGAACAGCTTTATCTATTATTTCTCCCGGATGATCCAAAGAAAAGCGGACCCGATACTTAATTCAATAACGCCGGTTATACGCGATGATATCGAAGCGAAGCTGAACCTGGAATACCAAGGAGATGATGGAAATACTCTTAAGGTCGACGTATACAGAGGCAAAAAACATGCTGAGTCTGGTGCAAAACTCCCGGTAATGATCATGGTGCATGGAGGAGGCTTGTATACAGGCAATCAGACAATTGAGTATAACCTGTGTCAGCTTATGGCTATAAGAGGTTTTCTGGTTTTCTCCATCTCTTATCGTCTGATGACAGACGCAACACTCATGCAGGAAATTGCAGATGTAGCTGCCGGTTTTAGATATGTCGACAAGCATTTGGATAATTTTAATGGTGACAGGGGCAGGGTGAATGTGGTCGCAGAAAGCGCCGGTGCATATTTATCAATATACACAGTAGCTATGCACAGATCGCAGGCCTTATGGGAGAAGATAAACTGTAGAACTTCTACGTTAAACGTTAGAAGGATGGCGTGTTTTAGCGGAATGTACTACACAGATAAGTTTGATCTTATTGGAATGCTGTATCCGCAGCAGATATTCAAAGATATGCGTAAAGACAAGGAATTTATGAAGATGATGAATCCGGAGCACCCGGAGATAATCAATAATCTTCCACCGATGCATCTTACATCGAGTGATGCGGACTTCCTTGGCAAATATACCTTGTCTTTTGCTGACGCTCTTAAGAAGGCTGGAGTAAAATGTAAAGTAATGTTCTATAGAGGAAACAAAGAGCTTACTCATGCATTCCCTGCTCAAAAGAGCTTTTTACCGGAAAGTATTGAAGTAATTGATGATGTGACCCGATTTTTCCAGGAGGACTAAATGAGCTGGCTTACATTAAAGGATGGAGAAAGACTTTTTTACCAGGATATCGGAAGCGGCCGTAAAACTGTTGTGATGTTGCATGGATGGGCAAGCTCCCATGAGATTTATTCAAGACCAGTAGAGCTTATGAAGGAAAAGGCAAGATTTATCATTTATGATCTCCGCGGACATGGAGAGAGTAAAGATGCATGTAAAGAGCAGGTTGGAATAGAAACTCTTGCTTCTGATCTAAATGAGCTGATAACAACCCTTGAACTTCAGGATATCAACCTTTTTGGCTGGTCTATGGGCGGAGCTGTGGCGCTCAAGTATATTGATATGTATGGGTGCGACAAGATCAAGCAGACCATAATATGCGATATGTCGCCCAAACAGCTCAATGATGCAGAGTGGAAGCTTGGCAGCAAGGTTGAGGATTCTATGATCAAGGAGACAGGTGGTTACGAGAAGTGCGATTTTTATACTATATATAAGGACTTTTCTCTTAAATCTATGCCTGAGCTTGTGGAGGTTCCGGGGAAAGTTCTGGACAGGCTTATCAGAATGAGACTGGATGAATGTAACGAGACTGTTCTTAGAAGTCTTATTAAGTCTTTGGATGCACAGGATAACAGGGAAGTGTTCAAAAAGATGAATGTTCCGCTTGTTTATTTTTACGCTAATCCGGGTTCTATCTTTTCTCCTAAGCTGGTTAACTGGTATAGAGATAATTCTGTTAATGAGTTCAGAGCTGAGGAATTCAAAGGAAACCATATGTTTATTATGGATAATCCGGATGTTTTTGCACAAAAACTCGTCAATGTGTTACTATAAGAATAACCATTAAAATAACTTGGAGGAGATGCAACCATGACAATCAACAAGACTCAAAACGGTGATGAAGTTATTTTTGCTCTTGAGGGTAAGCTTGATACAACGACTGCACCTGATCTCGATGCTGCGCTTAAGGAATCCTTTAGTAGTGCCAAGAAGATGATACTTGATTTTGCAAATCTTCAGTTTATTTCATCTGCAGGACTCAGAGTAATCCTTAATGCACAGAAGGTTATGAATGATAAGGGCGATCTTGTAATAAAGAATGCAGGCCCACAGATTCTGGAAGTGTTTGAAATTACAGGTTTCTCAGACTTTTTGAAGATTGAATGATGGAAAAAAATATTAAATTAGAAGCTACGATGGATAATTTCAAGGTGGTGAGTAAGTTTGTGGACGATCTGATAAGCGAAAATGTTGTTGACGAGCTTATTCATGACCAGATAATAGTGGCCGTAGAGGAAATATACGTTAATGTCGCGCATTATGCCTATGGGCAATTGGACGAAAACGGTGATTCCATCCCTGATTCGGGAACGGGTCCGGTGGAAGTGATTGTTTCTGATGAAAACAGAGTGGTAACGATCACGTTTATTGATAGTGGAATAATGTATAATCCGCTTGAAAAGCCTGATCCTGATGTCACTAAACCGGCCAGTGAGAGGCAGATTGGCGGCTATGGTATATTTATGGTCAAGAAGACAATGGACGACATGACCTATAAATATGAGGATGATCACAATATACTTTCCTTCAGTAAAAAATATTAAAATTATATTAAACATTTCTGTGGAAATTATGAAGTTAATTTGATAGAATAGAGAACGCACCCCTTGAATTATATTAATTCAGGCGTGCGTTTTTTGTCGGTTTTTAGTCATGTTTTTTTAGAGGAGCAACTGTCGAATAATGGGGAATGTTCGGGGGACGAGAACTCTTAATTCTAAATGGGACTTTAAACGTATCGTAGCCATTTTGGTTCTGATGGCTATTTTTGTCGTGTCTGTCTGCTTTATCAGATTCGGTCTGGTAGAGAAGTCTGAGAGTAGTGCTACATCACATTTTGTCAGAGCTACAGTATCACAACTGATTCAGGATAATACCCAGAGAGATGAGAATACGGAAGGAATTCTGCGTGGATCGCAGGAAGTGATCGTTCAAATATCCTCCGGTCCTTTCAAGGGCAAGAAGTATCAGACAACTAATTACCTGAGTGCGCTTTTTAATATTAATGCGCAGGAGGGGACGAGGGTGATAGTGCGCCTTGATCCGCAGAGTGATGGCTATAGTGCTTTTATCTATAGCTATGACAGGACAGGGATACTGCTCGTGATGTTTGGAGTATTTGCGCTGTCTCTTATATTAATTGGAAGAAGCAAGGGCGCAATGGCACTTGTATCGCTTATATTTACTCTTTTTGCCATAGTGTCTATTTTGTTCCCGCTTCTTGAGTATGGCTTTCCGGCTATACCTGCTACTATTTTAATTGTCTTTTATACTACGGTATTCACGTTTGTTTTGATTGATGGAATCAATAAAAAAACTATCAGTGGTGCGCTTGGAACTCTTGCGGGAGTTCTTATCGCCAGTATTTTTGCGGCATTCGCCGGATTTATTTCTCACATTTCAGGATTTCAGACTAATGAGGCTGAAGAATTATTGTTGATCGGTACAGACCATGGGATGAAAATTTCAGGTCTTTTTACAGCGGGTATTCTGATCGCATCTCTCGGGGCTGTCATGGACGTTGCAATGAGTATTGCATCTGCCGTACATGAGCTTCATGAGGTCAATGATCAGATGTCTGCCATGGAACTTTTTCGCTCGGGTATGAATATTGGACGAGATGCGATGGGAACTATGGCAAATACCCTGATCCTTGCATTTGCAGGATCCTCTTTTACACTTCTCCTGCTTATTTACTATTACAACATCGGATTTACGCAGCTGATCAACACTGATATGGTTGCGAGGGAAGTGATCCAGGGGCTTTCAGGCAGCATTGGTATTGTCCTTACTGTACCGATAGTGGCTTTTCTCTCTGCCACTATAGAAACCTACAAAAGAGAGAGGTGAGGAAGCTGCCAGGGGACATGAGAGTGCAGCGGAAAATTGTTACTGCTTGGTGTATGCAGGAAGCGTTATGCCACTGACTGTGTAGGAACAGTAACGAAAAAGTATTGAAAGGTGGGAAGATATGAAGAACAGAAAGCGCATACTGGCGTTTATCCTGGCCGGATTTATGTCAGTAACAACAGCGTTTCAGTCCACCGGTGCTGTAGTATACGCTACAGAGGGAACTGAAATAGCTGTGGAAGCATCAAGCGCAGCGTCATCCCAGGAGGATGCTGTAGTTGATGAGAGCCTTGAGGCTTCAGAGGCTGGTTCACTTGCTAGCTCTGAAGGAACTTCCGTTGAAAAAGAAGTTACAGAAAATCCGGAAGTAACAGAAGAAGCTTTAGAGGGAGCAGAAGAAACAAAAGAAGCAGAAAATGATGTTGATAAGGCAGCAGATGCTCAGGCAGAAGTTTCTATTTCAACAGTTAAGGAAGTTAAAGAAAAAGCATCCGGAGAATTCACTGTAAAGGGTGTTATAGTCTATGTAAATGGCAAGAACGCATATTTACAGGATGATACAGGTGCTATTTGCCTCTATGGAATAAGTGGACTTGCAGTAGGAAATCTTGTTACCGCAAAGGGAACTTACCAGGACTATAACGGACTTCTGGAGCTGTCAGGTGCAACACTTGTAGAAAACGACACAACAAATACCAAGGATTATCCTTTTGTCACATTTGATGGAGATGAGATTGCAACACTTGTAGCAAATCATGATGACTATGAGTGCCAGAGAGTAATCCTCAAGAATGTAACAGTAGGATCAAAGGCCGATATCGGTAAATCAAAAGTTACACTTACCAGTGGCTCTTCAAGCGTTCTTGTATATGACAAGAGCAATATAACCAAGGCTTTTGGTGATATTGAAGAGGGAACTAAGGTTAACGTTACAGCAGTTGTCAGTGATTATAAGGGACTTCAGGTAGTTCTTTATTCTGATGACAGTCACAAGATGGTTGAAGTCGTTCCTTCAGAGCCATCAGAGCCAACTGATCCATCAGTAATAGAGATTGACGATTCAGTTACCCTTAACATTGCTTCTTTTGCCGGATCAGATGTATCTGCGTTTGACGGTGACCTTGTAGTATATGCTGATGGAACTGCAGCAAATGATGGTGCCAACAAGGATCATGAGATCACAGCTTACATAGGCGGCAAGCAGACATCTCCTGTATATACATACAGTTCAGGCGGAACCTCCTATAGCATCATTGGTTCTAAGGGAATGAAGTCAGGTGACTACTACCAGCTTACTGTTTCAGGTAAGGGTTATGGTCTTTACAAACTCGCATTCTCAATGAAGGGATCAAATACAGGAGCCAAGAACTGGACAGTATCTTATAGTACAGATGGCGAGAATTACTCAAATATTGGGGATAAGTTTACAGTTTCTGCAAACTGGGCTGAGTATTCCTTCTCAGTACCTGCTGTAGTTAAGCATGTAGACAAGTTATATTTCAGAGTTGGACCTGCAGACAACACATCTATAAAAGGTGCAGAGATAGGAACAGGCGGAGTTAACAGATTAACACCTATATCTGTAACAGGAAGCCCTGTAGAAGCTCCTGATATTACAGCTCCTGCAGAAGTAGAGCCTGTAGCCGGAGAAATTCCATATGATACAGCTCTTACAATGACATGTAAGACAGAGGGAGCAGCAATTTACTATTCCGTAAATGGCAGTGACTTTGAGGTATATGATGATGCCAATAAGCCTGTTCTTACACAGGAAATGTTTGTTGCAGCTTCTGAGCTTGATGTTGTAAAAAAAGCTGTAGTAACAACATATGCTACCTGCGAAGGAAGAAAAGACAGTGTTAAGAAAGATTACATTTACACACAGGCACAGGTTGCCACAGTTAAGGCAAGCCCTAACGGCGGTGCAGTAAGATTAAACAGCGCAGTTACACTTGCAACAGCTACAGAGGGCGCTAAGATCGAGTACTCTCTTGATAAGGGAGAGACATGGATAGAATATACTGATCCATTCCTTCTTAAAGAGCTTCCTGCAACTGTACTTGCCAAGGCAAACCTTGAAGGCTATGCAGAGAGTCCTGTAGCAACATTTGAGTTCACACAGAGAGTTAATGAAGAATACAATATTTATTTTGGTCAGCTCCATTCACACACCAACTATTCAGATGGTGCAGGAAGCTGCGACGAAGCATTTAATCATGCTGCAAACGAAGTAGATAACCTCGATTTCCTTGCAGTAACAGACCACTCTAACTCTTTTGACAATGATACTTCCGCAACCATCACAGATGGTTCAGCATCTTCTGAGTGGAAAGAGGGACATGAGCTTGCTGATAAGTACACATCAGATGATTTCGTAGGTCTTTATGGCTACGAGATGACATGGTCAGGTGGAGCACCGGGACACATGAACACCTTTAACACAGGCGGATTCATGAGCCGTAACATGACAGGTTATGAGAGTAAGTCCAGAACCGCTCTTCAGAACTATTATGCTCAGCTTGTTAACACACCTGAATCAATCAGTATGTTCAACCATCCTGGAACTACTTTCGGTGATTTCTATGACTTTGCTTATTACAGCAAGGCTAATGACCAGCAGATAACACTTATCGAAGTTGGTAACGGTGAAGGTGCAATCGGCAGTGCTGGCTACTTCCCTTCATATGAGTATTACACAAGAGCACTTGATAAGGGCTGGCATATCGCTCCTGCTAACAACCAGGATAACCATAAGGGAAGATGGGGAGATGCAAACACAGGCAGAACAGTAATCCTTGCAGACTCTCTTACACGTGAGAATATTTATGACGCTATCCGCAATATGCGTGTATATGCGACAGAAGATAACGACCTTCATATCTACTACACATTAAATGGTATGGAGATGGGTACTATTCTTGATGAGCAGCCTTCTGAGGTTAACATCAAGGTTAAGACATCTGATGCTACTGATTCCGGAAGGATGACTGTAGAAGTAATTGCTAACGGCGGTGTTACTGTTGCTTCCAAGACAGTTGACGAAGCTGCTGCTGAGACAACATTCACTCTTGAGCCTAATTTCAACTATTACTATATCAGAGTAACTCAGGCTGATGGCAATATCGCTGTCACAGCTCCAGTATGGCTTTCAGATGTTGAGGCTGTAGGAATCAGCTCTCTTTCAACAGATACTGCACTTCCTGTAGCAGGAGAAGCACTTAATATCAAGGCTACTCTTTACAACAATGAGGCAAGTGATTTTGATATCACATCTATTACTTACACAGTTTCAGGCGAAATCGTACATGTTACAGAGCTTACGGATGAGAACAACAAGATCAAGTCTCAGGGTGAACTTGTAGATACCTTTGAACTTGTTCAGGATGGTGTAGGAATGAAGCAGGTTGCAGTTACGCTTACAGGATACCTTAACGGTGTCTCCAAGACTTATACTGCTACACTGGATCTTGTATTTATCTCTCCTGAAATGGTTACACATGTTGTTGTAGATGGTTCACATCTTAACGACTATGTAGCCGGTTACTACAGTGGCAATGTTGGAAACTTTGCTGATATCGCTGCTGGCGACAATGTTAAAGTTGATGTAGTTACAAGTGAGGTCACAGCGCAGACACTTGCAGATGCATCTGTATTTGTTGTTTCTGCTCCTAACAAGAACACCAAGTATGGTGAAGTTAAGCATTTTGAAGATTCATTTATCGAACTGGTAAAAGAGTATGTAGCAAGAGGTGGAAACCTTATAGTATGCGGTCTTGCTGATTACCAGGATACTAAGGACGGACAGTCATCCACAGAGATAAATAAGCTCCTTGCTGCAATAGGTGCTACTACAAGGATCAACTCAGATGAGATAGTAGATAACGACAAAAATGGTGGTCAGGAGTACAGATTATACTTCAATAACTTTAATAGAGACTGCTACCTTACAGAAGGCGTTACAAGTACTCAGACTTACAGCGCTTACAGTGGATGTTCAGTAAGACTTGACCCTGCTGCTGTAGCTGCAGGTACTGCAGAGGCGGTTGTTTATGGACATGAAACAACCTACACCAAAGATTGCAAGCAGTTTGACGAGCACTATGTTGAAATCCCGAAGGGAAGTGTTGTTGCTGCAGCAAGAGAAACTCTTTCAAGCGGAGCTGATGTTCTGGTAACAGGTACTGTATTCCTTTCAAACTTCGAAGTTAAGTCTGAGCTTGATTATGGCGGGCAGGAATACTACGCTAACAGAAATATTCTTTTGAATTATCTTGCTCAGAATAAGAAGGAAATAAAGGTCAGTACAATTGCTGAGATGAGACAGGGTAATCCTGGAGAAATCTTCACTGTAGAAGGCTATGTAACAGCAGGTACTGCAGTTGAAGGAAACAAGTTCTTTGATACCATCTATGTACAGGATGGCACAGCAGGAACAACTGTATTCCCTGTTGCAGACACAGGAATTGAAGTTGGTACTAAGGTAAGACTTACAGGATTTGTTGATGGCTATCAGGGCGATCTCGAAATTCAGATTTACAATTATAAGATTCTTGATGGTGAAAAGAAGGTCATTGAACCTGCCAAGGTTACTACTAAAGAGGCTGCTGATTACAACGCGCTTGGCGGCTCACTTCTCAAGGTAGAAGGAAAAGTAACAAAAGTTGTTACTAACTCTTCAGGTGTTGATTACTTCTATGTTGTTGACGAGTCTGGCGTAGAGGCAAGAGTGTTCATTGATGGTTATATCCTTGCTTCTGACGGAAATGATACAGTTAGCGAAGATGTTAAGGTTGGAAACACAATAAGCGCTGTTGGACTTTCATACTATAATCCGGACGGAGCATGTCTTAGAGTTCGTGACAGAGCAGAGATTGAACTTGTTAAGACTTCGGATGAACCGGAAGCTAAGCTTGTTAAGAAATATGGCAAGTACTATTACATGACTGAAGATGGTGAGAAACTCACAGGATTCCATGCAGTAGACGGAGTGCTCAGATTCTTTAATGAGAGCACCGGAGTAATGGCAATTAACAAGTGGATTACTGTTGATGGTAAGAAGTACAGAGCTGTTGAAGATGGAAGAATCGCTACTAATGAGATCATCAGAGAATATGGCTCAGATTACTATTTTGGCGAAGACGGAGTGCTTGCAACAGGTATTTTTGAATACAATGGCAATAAGTACTATGCAAGGTCAAATGGCAAGATTGCAAAGAGTGGACTTCTTGAGATTGATGGAGAATACTACATTCCAAATTCAGATGGAACACTAAAGCATGACGTCAAGACAGACAGATACTTCTCAGAGTACATTTTAGGTTCTGACTGCAAAGCAGTTAAGGGCTTTACAACCTATGATGGACAGAGATATTATTGCAAGTCAAACGGCAGAGTAGCCAAGGATTATATGTTCACAGTTGACGGATATACATATTATGCCAAGAAGGACGGCACACTTGCAGTATCAGAGACAATCACAAGATACTTCAAGAAGTATACTTTTGATGAGAATGGACATTTGGTTAAATAATCATCAGAACTAAAATAATAAAGGGTTTTACTTCAAACTCCGTGATAGAGATTTCTATCACGGAGTTTTGTGCTATACTATAGTAAGTGAAAACATGTCCAAATTTTTGGGGAAGAGGACTTAGAATAATGTCTAACAAGAACAGAGTTAAGCTAAAGGGGAAATTAAGGACATATCTGCGTGTCTTTTCATATCTTGGAATATTGCTATTTCTTATTAATATAGCAGTGTTTACCGTCGACTTTACAGCCGGCCTTATTTTATTGGCATTCACCGGTCTGTATTTCGTTGTGGTTCTTTATATTAATTTCTATAATAGGCCGCTCATTATGAATGAGCTTGTGAGCTTTGCTACTGAGTATGGACAGATCCAGAAAAAACTCTTAAGAGAGCTTGATCTTGCACATGCTGTACTTGATGATACAGGTAAGGTCGTATGGACCAACCAGGCATTTGAACGAATTGTTCATTTGGAGCGAGGTTACAGAAAGTCTATAACAACTCTTTTCCCAAGTATTACTCCGGACAAATTCCCTGAAGGATACGAGGAACTATCCTATGAAATTGAATATGAGAACAGCAATTATACAATGAAGATCAAGAGAATTTCTCTTCATGAGATGGCTGTTAACAGCGATATTATCGACGCACAGGAGTATGAAGGCAGTCTTATTGCGATATATCTTTTTGATGAGACTGCGCTCAGACTGGCTATAGAAGAAGTTGACAATCAGTCCCTGGCAGCCGGACTTATTTATCTTGATAACTACGAAGAAGCCCTTGATAGTGTAGAAGAGGTCAGAAGATCTCTTTTGACAGCGCTTATCGATAGAAAAATAAATAAGTATATTGCTTCCTGCAATGGTATTGCCAAGAAAATCGAGAAAGATAAGTACTTTGTCGTAATGCCCAAGAAGTCATGCGAGATGTTAAGAAATCAGAAATTTGACCTTCTTGAGGATGTTAAGACAGTTAATATTGGTAATGAGATGGCTGTTACTCTCAGTATCGGAATCGGACTTGACGGACTGTCATATGCGCAGAACTATGAATTTGCCAGAAATGCCATAGACCTCGCTCTTGGCCGTGGCGGAGATCAGGCGGTTGTTAAGAGCAATGACAATATCTCTTATTATGGTGGCAAGAGCCAGCAGATTGAGAAGAGCACCAGAGTTAAGGCGAGAGTTAAGGCTCATGCTCTTAGAGAAATTATTTCCGGCAAGGATACAGTTATTGTAATGGGACACAGGATTGGTGATGTAGACAGCTTCGGATCATCAGTCGGCATTTACAGAATTGCCAAGACACTAGATAGAAAGTGTCATATTGTTTTAAATGATGTTACTACTTCAATGCAGCCACTTGTTGACCTGTTCAAGAATAATCCTGATTATGAAGAGGACATGATCATATCCAATCAGCAGGCTATCGACATGGCTGGCAGCAACACAGTTCTGGTAGTAGTTGATGTTAATAAGCCCAGTATTACAGAGTGTCCTGAGCTTCTCAGATTTTGTAAGACTATAGTTGTGCTCGATCATCACAGAGCTGGTACGGAAGTTATCGAGAACGCTACTCTGTCATATGTTGAGCCTTATGCATCATCTGCCTGTGAGATGGTTTCAGAAATTCTTCAGTACATTGGTGAAAACGTCAAGATCAAGAATGAAGAGGCGGACAGCCTGTATTCAGGAATGATCGTTGATACCAATAACTTTATGAATAAGACAGGCGTGCGTACTTTTGAGGCAGCAGCGTTCCTTAGGAGAAATGGTGCAGATGTTACACGTGTTCGTAAGCTCTTTAGAGAGGATGCTCTTGAGTACAAGGCCAAGGCTGATGTTGTAAGTCAGGCTCAGGTATATAAAGGCAAATTTGCTATTTCCGTACTCAAGAACGATGAGATTCAGAGCCCGACGATCATTGGCGCTCAGGCTGCCAATGAGCTACTCAATATTAAGGGCGTAAGAGCTAGCTTTATCTGTACTGAGTATCAGAATCAGGTTTATGTAAGTGCCAGATCAATCGACGAAGTTAATGTTCAGGTCATCATGGAGAAGCTTGGTGGTGGCGGACATATGAGTTCAGCCGGTTGTCAGATAGAAAATGTGAATGCTGAACAGGCTATAGAGATAGTCAAGCAGACACTGGATAAAATGATGGAAGAAGGAGAATTATAATAAATGCAGGTAATTTTGTTAGAAGATGTTAAGACACTTGGCAAAAAAGGAGAAATCGTCAAGGTAAGTGACGGCTATGCCAAGAACTTTGTAATTCCCAAGAAGTTGGGCGTAGAGGCAACACAGAAGGCACTCAATGAGCTTAAGAATCAGCAGAAGAGAGATTCTATCATTGCTCAGCAGCAGCTCGATGAAGCTAAGGCTTATGGTGAGAAGATAAGTAAGGAGACAATCCAGCTTACTATGAAGGCCGGAGAGGGTGGAAGAGTATTTGGCTCAGTATCCACCAAGGAAATTGTTACAGCAGCCAAGCAGCAGTTTGGCTTTGATATCGACAAGAAGAAGCTTCAGATGCCTGAACCAATCAAGTCATTTGGAACTTATGAGATACCTGTTAAGCTTCATCCTCAGGTAACCTCTACAATTAAGGTTTGTGTAAAGGAACAGTAATATGGCAGAAGAGACGCTGTTAAAAAGGGTTGCGCCTAACAGCCTTGAAGCGGAGCAGTCAGTAGTTGGAGCTATGCTCATGGATAAAGATGCCATTGAGATTGCTGCAGAGATAGTAACTGCCGATGACTTCTACAACAGGCAGCTTGGTGTGCTCTTTGAGACAATGGTTGAACTTAATAGAGAAGGCAGCGCAGTCGATATAGTTACACTTCAGAACAGACTTCGTGAAAAGAATGTTCCACCGAATGTTAGTAGTGTTGAGTTTATCGGTGATCTGATAAATGCAGTACCAACATCAGCTAATGTCAAGTATTATGCCAAGATAGTAGCAGATAAATCTACTCTAAGAAAACTTATACATGTAAGTGAAGAGACGATCAATGCCTGCTACAATGACGCAGATGATATGGAAGGCGTTTTGAATGACGCTGAGAAAAAGGTATTCCAGATAACGCAGAAGCGTAATACGGGTGACTTTGTATCGATTGATCAGGTCGTTATGAATGCCCTTAACAGAATTGAGATTGCAAGTAAGATGAAAGGCAATGTTACGGGCCATTCTACAGGCTTTACTGATCTGGACTATAATACAGCCGGATTCCAGCCTTCAGACCTTATTCTGATCGCGGCAAGACCTGCTATGGGTAAGACGGCATTCGTACTGAACATAGCTGAACATATGGCTTTCCATGATAATAAATGCGTAGCAATGTTCTCGCTGGAAATGTCCAAGGAGCAGTTTGTTAACCGTCTCCTTTCTATGGAATCACATGTTGATTCTCAGCACATCAGAACTGGTAATATGTCGGATATGGACTGGGAGAAACTCATTGAGAGTGCTGATGTTGTAGGCTCGTCCAAGCTTATAATCGATGATACTCCGAGTATTTCTATTCAGGAGCTCAGATCCAAGTGCCGTAAATATAAGATGGAGTTTGATCTTCAGGTTATTATGATCGACTATTTACAGCTTATGTCAGGCGGTACGGGAAGAGCGTCGGAATCAAGACAGCAGGAGATTTCTGAGATTTCAAGATCATTAAAGGCTCTCGCCAGAGAGCTCAATGTCCCTGTCATAGCACTTTCTCAGCTGTCACGAGCAGTTGAACAGAGACCTGATCACAGACCTATGTTATCAGACCTTCGAGAATCCGGAGCTATCGAGCAGGACGCAGATATGGTTATGTTCCTGTATAGAGATGATTATTATAATAAGGATACTGAGAAAAAGGGAATAGCGGAAGTTATTATAGCCAAGCAAAGACATGGCCCTATCGGAACGGTAGAGCTCATCTGGCTTCCACAGTATACTAAATTTGCTAATCTTGAGAAGGGGCACTAATGAGCGAAAATAGGAGTATGCGAGCCCTTCGCACTCGGAGGAGCGAGTAAATGAGTCCTTCGCACTCGGAAATGCGAGTAGTTGAGTCCCGCGCACTCGGAAATGCATAGCATTTCCTCGTTCATTTGGCTTCGCCAAATATCAAATAAAAAAAGAGCAATTCTTCAAGTGAACTTGAGAATTGCTCTTTTATCATTTTCTGCTTGGACTCAACCCTGAGAGATTGCTGATACAGGGCACTGAGCTGCACATGAACCGCAGTCGATACATGTATTTGCATCGATAACGTACTGTGTATCTCCCTGAGAAATTGCTGATACAGGGCACTGAGCAGCGCATGAACCGCAGCTGATGCAACCATCACTAATAACGTATGCCATAATAGTCTCCTTCCATTATTAAAATGCCATATTGTGTCAAATTGCAGAACGGTTAGCCATACCGTTCATTGATACATGATTATGATAATATAACAGAAGTTTTTGCGCAAGACTATTAACGAAAACTTTTATCAGATGAAAAGATTAAATTAAAATAAATAAACTGACAATATGGATAAACAAGGGAAATGTAAGCGTTTACATAAATTGCCGTCAAACCCTTGCAAACATTGACATCAGTATAGATTTGATGATACTATTGAATACGGCAGAATACGAGTGAAATATCCGTCACATCTGTTTTCCATGGGAGGAAGAAAATGTGAACGGAATTTTTGCGCGGTTTCTTAGGTTTTCTATACAACTTATTATATAAGCCAAAATAATCCAAAAATTTAAGGTAGGAGGAATCAAAATGGCAAGAAACATGAAAACCATGGACGGTAACGAAGCAGCTGCATATGCATCATATGCTTTTACTGAAGTTGC
>JAEEGL012733119.1_pt1 | contig 18129 bp, 14 predicted proteins | sample 9134231 | NCBI WGS metagenome assembly JAEEGL01 (sample SAMN16246548, study PRJNA631951) | gut metagenome | biome: gut microbiome; feature: rumen; material: fiber-attached | host: Bos | place: Iran: Karaj | collected 2018-10 | reverse complement strand
TTATGAAAGCACAGGAACTACTAAACAGAGTCAAAGTATACCTGACCGCACAGGGGATAATTTAGCTCATTCCATGCTCACAATCGACTTTTTTCTCATGCTTAAGATATGAAAAGTCAAGATTTCTCGCATGTTCAATGATCTCTTTATAACCTGTTTTCTTTCCAAAAAGAAGTGTCGTTCCGAGGACAAAACCGTCTACGCCTTCCGGAGCATATTTCAGCATTCTCTCCTTGCCGCAAGCGCCGTCCCATATGAGTTTAAAGCCCATTTCAGCGCGAAGTTCAAGGAGCCGTTCAATCTTTTCCCCGACAAAGGGCAAAAAGACCTGACTGGCATTTCCGGGATTTACGGCCATTACAAGGACGTAGTCAACAATCCGGAGCATTTCACGGACGGTCTCAACGCTGGTTCCGGGGTTGATGGCTATGCCTGAATACATCCCGGCATCTTTTATCTTCTGAATGGTGGCTGAGGGGTGATATTCAGCCTCCGGATGAATGTATACCGTGTCACCTTTGCGAAGCCGCGACAAGAACAGATCAATGCTGTTTCTGGGATGCTCGATCATAAGGTGCACATCAAGAGGCTTTTTGCTGGCTTTTGCAATATAGGCCATATCATAGAGAGACATGGCGAAATTGCTGACATATCGTCCGTCCATTATATCAATATGAAAAGAATCTATGCCCGCAGCTTCCAGGTTTTCTACTTCATCAGCAAGATGTCCGTAATCTGCACACATCATCGATGCCGTTAGCATGAAATCATAACCCATCGCTATTCTCCTTAATTAAAAAAACAGAAATGATATCAAGGTCATAAGTGATAACACGGATTTTTCCGTGCATCGCACTACCATTCTCCTACGTAATATTTGGATCCGCTTTAGCTCTTTATCGCATAATCCTGTATCATCACAGGCTTCTCAGCCTTCCTGCAAGCTTCCATCAGCTGGCATTTGTCACCGTAATATCCATCACAAATGGAAACTGCCAAAGACAGCTCAGATTCCAAAGGCACTATCACATAATCCTTGTTTTTCCCCTCTTCTATGGATTTAATGTAACTGTTTAATAGTTCCACCATGCCGCATTTATTAAGAAATTCCTCAAAGCCTTGTGGCAAGCACAGGAAAATAGCAAGCTTCTCCTTATTATCATCAAACACCTCAAATACATTCTTTATTTTGGGAGCGCTCTCCATACCATTAGCTAAAATGTCCACCGCTGATAAGCCATAAATCAATACTTTTTTGGGGCTTCCATCACTCTTTTTTAACTTGAGGTCCCACTCTGAGGGTACCGCTACATGGACATCCTTGCGAATCGAACTCTTTACTTTCTCCAAAAGAGCCTTAAGCTCGAAGTTTTTCTCTTTTACCTCTTTATCGTCATGATTCCGCTCAGGCAAAAGATTATACAGATTAAAGATTCCTTCACAGTATTTTTCCAGTTTGCAAACAGTACCCGTGCCTTCGCCGGCTATATTCTCCACTGCCTCACCAACAGAAACCGCTCCGTCCTGAAGATCTGCCAAAAGACTCATGGCCTGTTGCTGCCGGTCCGCGAGCCCATTAAACACATCGTGGGCCTCAATCAAGGTTTCAACGGTTTCCAAAAGTGGCTCTACTGTAGAATCCGGCTTTACGCCCTCACCGGTATCACCGCCGATAAGCACCTCCACCTGGGTCCTGAAGTATGGGTAATCATGGGTTGAGGGCTCATGTCTGGGCGTCATGTACTGAGAGCCAAACCTTGTTACCAGCACATCATGATAATGCTTGGGAACTGAAATTTCAGTTATTTCAAAGGGCAAAAAAACTGTCTCTTTCACCCACTCTTTTTTCCTGCTTAGAGGCGCCTCACTGTATGCTATATGAGGACAGTAATCCACATAGTCCGCATCCTTATCTTCGAACATAGTGGCTATGTGTTCCGTCACTCTGCAAAGTTGATTCCTTAGGGGCTTGTCAGAATCGATTTTTGCTTTTCCGTCAAGAAATCTCTTTATGAAACCCTCAAGACCATCAATATGTCCCTTAAAATCAGCCAATTGATTATCACTTGTAATTTTATTATTCCTAGTGTTTTTCAGCTCGTCCAGTGATATTAACTTCCCACTATAATATTTTTCCTCTATTTCCACGCAGTCGTGAACCATCTTATAAGAATACGAATAGAGCTGCTGATGGAGCTTCCTCTTTTCCTCATCCCTGGGGATATAATCCATGGGAAAAATATCGATGTAGCATATAAAGGGACAACCGAAGTACTCCTTCATCCGCCAGTCATCCCACTTTAATGTGTCGACCTTATGCGTGGCTACTGCATGGAAATTAGTGAACGTGTCAGAACTGTATACGCTTCGTATGCACAGCCCACCGCCTATCTCGTCCCCATGCTCCAAAAGAGTCATAAAGTCTTTTCTTGGCATGGAAATATCGATGTCATCATCCCAGGGAATAATCCCCTTATGCCTTACTGCACCAAGGAGAGTCCCGAAATCCGCATAATAAATAAGACCATACTTATCAAACAGCACCTTAAGTTCATCAAGTATTCTTAAGTGCGCTGCCCAGGTCCTCTTCATCATCTCAGACACATTGAAGTCTGATCTTATTTCGTCTTTGAAGTATTCTTGCGGGAATGAAAGCATATATGCCTTTCCTATCATCGGAGCTGGTTCTAAGTGTTTTTATATCCATATCTATTTTATCACAATATCGAATACTTGAGCCATATGGCGGATAGACAAAAAGGGGCTGTTCTTAATTATGAATTAAACTTCGCCATCAAGAACCGCCCTTTTTATCTACACTCATTGAAGTGATTCCGTTTTTATCCTTGTATTTTCAATGTATCTTGTAACATTACTCTTAGCCTCAATCAACCTTTTTATCAGTTCCTCTGATGGACTATCAGAAACAGCATAGGCCATCTCAACTTCAGCCTTTGCCAACATATAATCTGTTCTGTTAAACAGTCCATGAGATGCTTTCAAAAATTCCTCATCATCAAGTATTACATCCTCGATTACCTTTTCATTGTTTTGATCTGCATCCAAACTATACCCCATATCAAGTTGACTTAACGTATTCCAACGTTCTCTTTCAGTTGACATGTTATTCCACCACCTTTCTGTTCAAGTGGACATATCTAAATCCAAAATCAGATAATAGTTTGCCCGTATCATTGAGTTCTGCTTATATCTGATTTCTCGTATACTTCCCCCATAATTAGCACGGTTCTATATTTAATTGTATCAATGTGAAGGTGTTTTCTACAATTATTATCTTTATAATCATTGAAAATAAAAAACGGAACTGCCCCAGCAATCCCGTTTCATTGAAATATTCATTTTATCGAAAAAAAGACAACCACAAATAATTACGCAAAGAACATCTGGCTTCTGGTCTCATTATCATCCTGCTGTTTCTTTTGAAGCATCATCTGATACTGATCCAGTGCCTGCTTTTTCTTGATATCCTGCAGCGCTTCCATGGATCTGTCTTCTGCCTTATCCATCTGGAAGCCATTGAGTTCCAGTGAAGCCCTTGAATTATAACCGGCAGCATATTCTATTCTGTTGGTCTCAGCTCCCACATTAGCTCTGCTGCTCTGAACCTTTTCCATAGCTTTATCGATGTCATCAAGATTGAAGTTTCCGCTGGTAACATCAAAATCAGCAATACCGAGATTTTCCACAGTGCTGTTATAAGTTGAAACCTTTGCTGTGCTGCCATTTCCGTCAGCAGCAACGGTCAAATCCTCTGAAGAACCGTCAAGAAGCTTTTTCTCATTAAAAGATGTACTGTTTGCAAGATCGTTAATGCCCTGCATATATTGACTGATCTGCTGCTGGATATAGCCTCTGTCTTCCTCTGACATGAGATCATTTTTTGCCTTAACAGCCAGTTCTTTTATCTGCTGAAGATAATCTGTGATGCCCTCCATGGCTCCATCTTCGATGTTAAGAGCAGATTTGCCATCCTTTAAATTCTCAGTTCCCTGATCCAGAGCTCTAGTCTGGGCCTCAGTTTTCTCTGCTATTGCAAGTCCCGATGCATCCTGAGAAGCAGCTGTGATAGCACCGCCCGAAGATACAACAGAATATGGGGAATATGACGAATAACCGCCTACTGATCCAACGCCGCTCATAGGGTGACCTCCTTTTCCCGGATAAAAAACACGAACTCCATTTCTTACCTTGAGCATAACACGCGTTTTTCAAATTCTTAACCCCCAAGATGCCTATTTTTACCGCAAAATGAAACCTTATTGCACCCGGCAAAAAGGCTCAAAAAACTTTATTTCTTTCGTGGGACAGGGGGACGGTTCTTTCGTCACAGAATTGGGACGAAAGAACCGTCCCCCTGTCCCACCTAATATTTCACCCTATATTTTTTATCATTGTCAGAACTCTTGAAAATACAGTTCCCTGGCTCTTTACCAGATCGTACCCTGCTGAAGCTATCGCTTCTCTCTCCTCATCATGCTCAAGATAGTAATGAATAAGCTCACAGAGCTCATCAAGGCTCTCATATACCACCAGATGCTTTCCGATTTCAAAGAAGTCCGAAGTTTCCTTCTGATTATTTGTAATAAGGAAACCTCCGCTCCCAAGCACATCCCATACCCTTTGCGGAATTCCGGTCTTAATGGATCTGGTGGAGGGATTTAAGTTTATCCTGCTTTGGTAAAAGACCTGTGGCATTCCCTTAAGGCTCTCAACACCGCCATGACAGGTAACCCCTTGAAGTTCCCGGGTATCACTTTTTGTAAAGAGATCAACCTTCACACCACCTTCAGCCAGGAAATTCAGTATCTTCACCCTCTCAAGGTAGGTCATATGGGGGCTCAAGTAATTATTTACTGCAACGAAATCATCTATATTTCTGACGCTGAGATCTGATGGATAAAAATCCTTCGCACCGGTCTTTATCTTTTCCACATCCTCAGGGGTTATGCTCTTTTCCAAAAAATCCTGCCCTGATGCAGTCATTTCCATCTGCTCACTGATCAACATCTCAAAGCGAGCTATATCAGTTTCAGGCAACTCAAGTTCGAGAAATGGATCCTTTTCGTTATATAGAGAACCCACAAAGGAAACGTCGTATAAATACCGCCCTTGTATTCGTCCACCCCCATCATCTTTGCCTCTTTCAAAGCAATCTCCTTCGATTTTGGATTCGCACGCTTCCAGTTCCCCAATGGCCGCATCCATTCTGGATACCCCCGCTCCCAAAGGCAGGTAGAAAATCCCCTCCGGGTTCTCGTCCTTTACCGATAGATACTGCTCATAGTCAAAAAGAAACACCCTGTTACAGCTGTTCCTGATTGTGGTGTTGTATATCTCGACCATAGGGCAGGTCACGCTTATGGAGACATACTTTATTCCCATCCCCTGACACACAATGGAAATATATGGAAAATAGTTGATGGAAAAAACAAACATGGGAGTGCTCCTGGCAAATATCTCCCCCAGCTTCTGAGCCTTTTCATCAAGAGAAGACACTCCCATCTCGTTGATGAAGCATTCCACCACATTTATCCCAAGGGCTTTAAACGCATCTATATAGTCCGGTTCACAGACATTTCTGTACCTGCAATATACTATGTTCACCCGACAATCTCCAACATTTTCGCCACTAAAATCTCAACAGTGTAGTTCCCTTTTATTGTCTCCAGGCCCCTGCGGGCAATCTTCCTTCTCTCATCCTCATGGGATAGATAAAAATCCACTTTATCCTCCATTTCATCGAAGCTATGGTAAACCTCAATATCTTTTCCCGGGGAAAAGAGCTCCGAAACCTCTGGCTGGAAATTGGTCAGCATAAAGCCTTCCATTCCCATAATATCGAATACGCGAAGCGGGATTCCCGAAGTGATCCCTCTCATAGTAATGTTCATATTTATCCTGCTGAAATGATAAGCCTTAGGCAGCTCCTCGATGTAGTCAATTGGGCCCATCGCCCTGACTCTGGGAATCTGAACGCTGCTATCCGAAGTATAGAACTGAAGCTCATGCTTTGAAAGCCTCTTTAGCATCTCTGTTCTCTCAAGGGTCGCGATATGCTTTACCAAAAGAGCTGTAGTAAAAAGAGCATCATCATCCATTGCGGTATTATTTCCAAATACTCTTTTTATATCTCCAATGGTATTTTCACTGAGTTTCCCATAAAGCCTGTCCTCGCCGTCCCATTTCCCCAAGACATCATGAATCAGCCGTTCGAACTCAGAGACAGTCTCAGGCTGCACTAAGCTTACAGCCTGTCCATAGGCATTTTCGCTGTACAGACTACCAATAAAAGATACCTCGCAGCCAAATCTCTTGGCATCAGCACCGGTCATTTCGATAGCGGAATTTCGCATAAGATTTGTGCCAAGGGGCATATAATAGGTATTCTTTATCCCTTTTTCCTGTAACTGCCGAAGCTGCTTTTTATCAAAAGAAAAGATATAATTGCAGTTGTTAAAGACCTGCTTTTCATAGAGCATCTGGATTGGTGCATCAAATATCCATGAAATATAAGGAATCCCCAGTTTCATGCAGGCATCGGAAAGGGCAGGTGCAAAATCATAGGTCACCGCAACATCAATGTTCTTCTCCCGAAGCTTCATGGCTAGCGCTTCAGAATCCTGCTCCGAAGTGCTTTCTCTTGATAGCTGAGTATCCACAATATCAGCATCTTTTCCCAGCGCCAATAGCGCCCAGACTATATCCTCATTTGTGAAGTTGTTGAAATATACCATTCCGTATTTTTTTGACATACACTCACCACAGCCAGTATGGAACGCAAGAACCGTCCCCTCGTTCCACCGTCCACCATTCACCCAACGATATCCAATATCTCCTGCAGTCTCTGCTCATAGGTATGTTCCGCGCAAACTTTCTCGTAGCCCCGCCTCGCAATCTCTTTTCGCTCATCCTCGTGCTCAAGGTAATAGTCAACCTTATCCAAGAGGTCTTGCCTGCTTTCGTAGTACACAAAGTCCTCTCCCGGAGAAAAGAACCTTAATAGATCTTCCTGGTAATTTGTCAAAAGAAATCCCTGACAGCCCATGATATCCATGGCTCTAAGGGGGATTCCTCTCTGAATGCTTCGTAAAGTTATGTTGAGATTTATGGAAGAAGCCTTGAAAATGTAAGGCATTTCTTCGTAGTAGTCTATTTGCCCCAGGTTCTGTACGCCGGGCGCCTCAAAGTTCGCATCATTGGTGTACAGCTTTACATTGAAATGCTCCCCGAGGAGCCTTATTATCTCGCTTCGCTCCACAGAGGTTATCTTTCGGTTAAGAACATAATTCGAGTAAAGATATTCCAAGGACTCCACTCCATCATAATTAGGCTTTAGTCCCAGAGCCTCCACCATTTCATCGAGAACATCCTTCCTTAACATGCTCTCCACGATATTGGCTCCGTCAATCTCCATCTGGGCCCGCATGAGCCCCTCCAGATACCCCCTGGTGTAATCCGAGAGTTTGTCCTTTATCCTGTCATAGAAATTGCCCCTGTCATTGTACATGCCGCCAACAAAGGACACGTCACTTCCCCACTTTGAAAGTTCTTTTTCCGAAAGAGTAATCTTCTCATATCTCTCCGTAGCTGCTGCCAAAGGCAAATAATAGACTGTCTTTATCCCCTGCCTCGCAAAGCTCTCATACATCTGGGAATCGAATAAAAAGACATAGTTGCAGGGATTTATCAATGTATAGGAATACAGCACCACAGCCGGATTGTCATATACCCAGGAAACATACTTTACCCCGGCCTTCTGGCATGCCTTCGATACGATCGGGAAATAGTTAAAAGAAAAAACGATGTCCGGTACTTCTATTTCAAGGTCAGAAAAGAATTTATCAAGAAACTCACGATCATCCCGGTCCACGTGGGCATCAAAAGGATAGATGATAAGAGCAATGTCTTTTCCCTGCTCCCTCATCCTGTTAAAGCTATCGATTATGTCCCTGTTGCCGTAGCCGTTCCAGTTCAAAAACAGAATCTTCATGAGTTTATTATATCAAATATTTATTCACTAAAAAATGTTATAATGATGTATGAAAGGTGTTACTATAAGCATCTAAATGACTGTTCATAGTGATATGGTGGTTTTCAGATGAAGGTACTGTTTTTAGAATGGGACAGCCTTTGTAAAGGCTTCATGAAAAAGGCTCTTAATAATAAAGGCTACGAGGTGGTTCTTTTCCCCTTTCCAAGGGACACCGAGGACACCAAGCGAAGCGAAAAGCTGACTCTGTCTATTACAGAGGAGCTTCTAAAGGGCGGCTACGACTTCCTCTTTAGCTTCAACTATTTCCCCGTGGCTGCAATAGCTGCCAAGGCGTGCAAGGTCACTTATGTTTCCTGGGTCTATGACAGCCCCTTCATTCAGCTCTATTCCGAGACCATTAAATATGAGACCAACAGGGTTTTTATCTTCGATAGCGGTGAGTATCTGCGGCTCAAAAGCCTTGGCGTGAACACAGTTCATTTCCTGCCTATGGCAGCTCCTGCAGAGTATTATCAGGAGCTTATTTCTAACACTGCCGATAAATCAAAATATAAAAGCGATATCACCTTTGTGGGCTCCACCTATACCGAGATGAGTCACTACAAGTTCCACTACCTCGATGATCTTGATGAGTACACCAAGGGCTACCTAAACGGAGCAATCCATGCTCAAAAGATCGTCTATGGCATGAACTTTATCGAGAGCATCCTGACCCCTGAAATTGTAGAAAACATGCGGAAGGTGTGTCCTCTATATAACAGCGGCGACGGCTTTGAAACAGTTGAGTGGATCTTTGCCACCTATTTCATTGACCAGAAGATAACTGCGTTAGAGCGGGCTGAGATTTTGGACATGCTGTCAAAAGTGTATCAGGTAAACCTCTACACTCCTGAGCCAACGCCAACTCTTCCCAATGTCCGCAACCTGGGAGAAGTAAATCCCTACACAGAGGCACCTCTGGTCTTTAACAGCTCGAAGATTAACCTTAACATAAGCCTTCGCAGCATTTTGAACGGAATTCCTCTAAGGGCCATGGATATTATGGGTTCGAAGGGTTTTCTTTTAACCAATTACCAGTCGGATTTTCTGGAGTTCTTTTCCCCGGGAGAGGATTTCGTGTACTACGAAAGCTATGAGGATCTCATGGAAAAGACAGATTACTACCTGTCTCATGATAAAGAGAGAATGGAAATTGCGGATAACGGCTTTGAGAAGATCAAAAAATCCCACAGCTACGAGGATAGGATTGATATCATGTTCGTAAAGCAGAATTAAAGTGCACTTAAAGATTTACTATCCGCCGATGACAGCCGACAACAATATAGGTCACTTTTTATTGCCAAAGTAGTATTCACAGCAAAGATGATATGTATAAGATTCTGATTGCCATAGTTTCATATAATGTCAAAAGATACATGCAGGAGTGCATCTACAGCATAAGAAGATGCCTTCCTGCTGATTCCTATGGAATTTTCGTGGTGGATAACGCTTCTTCAGACGGAATCGCTGAGTGGCTTTCCGACCAGCCGGATATTACTCTAATCAGAAATGATCACAACGTGGGTTTTGGTCCCGGCTGCAATCAGGCTGTCAGGGCATCTATAGGCACTAAGTTCGAAAATTCGGATGTCTTTCTTCTAAACAATGATACCGTTCTTTGTAGCAATTCCCTACCAAATATGCTTGATGCTTTTGAAAAATATGAGAATGTGGGCGCAGTAAGTGCTGTCTCAAATTATGCAGGAAACAGACAGCAGCTGGAGCTGGATTTTCCCAGTACTGAAGATTATATCCGCTTTGGCGAGAGCCTTGCTATTCCTGAAGCTGACAGATACATGGAAAAAGTCAGATTAAATGGCTTTGCCATGGTGATAAAAAGACATCTTTGGGATGAGATCGGTGGTTTTGACGAAGACTTTGCCCCCGGTTATTACGAGGATGATGCCCTTTCTATGGAAATCCTCAAAAGAGGCTACAGGCTCATCCTTGCCCGAAACAGCTTTATCTACCACGCAGGCAGTATCAGCTTTGCTAAGACGGGAACCAATACTCTTTCCTACGATCACCATAAGCTTTTTATAAAAAAATACGGCTTTGACATTCTGGATTATGTATACCCTTGCGGCGCCATAATATCCCAGATTCCCTTTGGCCGGGAGGATGCCTTTACTTTGCTTCAGATTGGATGCGGTCTTGGTGCAGAGCTTAAGGCTGTAAGGAGTATTTTTCCAAAAGCAAAAGTCTATGGAGTTGAGACTGTTTCAGCACTGCAGGCTATTGCCCAGCAGACTGAGAAGGAGTTTGTCAGTGTGGAAGATGCTGAACGAGAACTGGATTTGAGTTCTGTTGACCTGGTCATTGCCGATGACGATATTCAATTTGATCATAATGGCTTTATCAATGCAAAATACCTGATTCGATATCGAAAACTTGAAAACCTAGATTATGACAGCCTGCACCTTGTCTTGTGGAAGCAGGATGCTTATGATGTTTCCGTAGCCTCGCTGCTGGCATCCCACGGCATCATAAATGTTATTTCAGATGAATACTCAATGGAGCTTATTTCTGCCACCGGGATTTCTGATGACAAAATTCTCTGCATTTCATCAAATAAAAGCATTCATTCTTCATTACAACAAGCAGAAAGCAATGGTACGCATAATACATATGCGACTTACCCGGCTACCATCATACCTTACATCACCGCCCACTTTGGAAGGCAAAAAGCCGCGGACCCTACCTGCAGAATGCAGAAACGTTTCGAAAATCTCAGGACAAGAATCGGATTCATGCGCAAGGAAGGTCTTGACTCTGCACAGTACCTGAAGTCTACCGGCACAACAATTACCTTAGGTAAAAACTGCCTTGAGCGCTCCGGTGACATCCTTGAATTACTAAGATTTAGTGGCATATCCATGGATAAGCGCAAGCTGGAACACCTTGTTACAGGCGACTGGCACGATTGTGCATACATAACTGCCAGGGATTCACTATGCGATTATGAAATAATCGGATTTTACTGCTTCGATAACAGAAATGCAGAGTTTCTGTGCCTTTATGCTTCTTTTGAAGCAAAGCATCTCAACTTAGAAAACTTTATCAAAAGAAAGCTTTCACTGGATTATTCCGATAATTCCGACACACTTGATCTGATTTCAGAAGACAGCTCCGGTTCCATAACTATTGATCCAATACTACGAAACAGACTCCGCATCCTACTTAAAGGGCCATCATCTCTTTCCCCGATAGCAGATTATCTCATCGGAGGTAATATTACTGCGGAATTCTTTGATGGCAAGTCCGACTCCCTGCCAACAAAGCTTTTTACCAATTCCTACCATGTAATTATCTATAGCCTTCTTCAGTTTTCATATGACAATTGGGAAAAAGACGGAGACAATGAGCTTCGAAAGCTGTTCGAAGACTTGGAAAACATCTGTGCCAATGCCCTGGGAAAGCCTTCCATAATCCTGCTTCTGGGCTCTGAAACAGCATATAATGACGCTACGAAAAAAGAAAAGGATCTGGCTTCACTCTACAGAGAGTTAAACCCGATCCTGTCCGACTTTGCTGATGATCACGAAAATTTAAACGTAATCAATGTGACTGAATTCATCAATGATCAGTCTGATTTTGATGGTTCAATAAACCGCTTCAGCGCAAGGGTTTATTCGGATATTACTGAAGCGATATGTAATATCATAAATCAATGTGTTTAAGCTGTTATTTTTCTCATATCCAAGTAAAAAATAATCAGCAATTGATATCGTACAGATATCGTATTAAAAGCTTGGCTCTTTCCAACCACGTATCCTCTGCATAAGCTCGTTTATACGCCCTGTCCGCTATTTCTTCTCTTAGATTTTCATTCTCAAGAATTTCCTTAATACGTTCCGGCACTTCGTCCAGTTCCTCAAGCCTGAACAAAATCAGTTCCTTACCATTTTCATACTGCTCATCCAGACAGGAACTATAATCACTTACCACAACACTTTTGTTAAGCATGCTATTTGCTATTCGCTCAGTAAACCCTGCTTTATGCCCCGACATCACATTCAAAGAAAGCTTTGATTTGCTATAGACCATAAGACTCTCTTCAGGAGTTACAGCAGGTCTTATATTAAGAAACGGGCTATCATAAAAGGGCGCACTCCTCCATACTTCATCATACGCTGTCACGTTAATGCCTGCATTCAGTATGCGTTCCACCACTTTTTCCCTATTATAAGCATTAAGCATATACTGAATGATCTTAATCGAATCGAACAGCCTTATAAAATCATTGTCGCTTAAGAGCCTGTTATTACTCCTTACAACCTCTTTAAGCGCATCCTCCTGGGATTTCGTACTGTCAGCTCTAAGGCACTCCAGATATTCTCCGGCTAATCTGTCCTTTCGAATAATGTCACGAATAGAAGGCAGAAAGCGCCTATAGTTGACATATGATCCAAGAAAAGAAAGCTCTATTGTTTTTTGAAAGCCTCCTTCTTTTTCGCAGCATCCCCCCGGCGGCAACAGAAATACATCCTTTACCTGAGGATAATACTTTTTGATAAAATCCGTGTAATTTACATCATGAGTAAAAATATAGTAATCATTCGGAACATCATCCAGACAATCCTCATGCAAAAAAATGGGATGATCAAAAAAAATATTTATTTTTGGTCCATAGATTGAATCATGCAAGAATGCATTATCCTTGCGAAATCTGACTTTAAATGCAGCTGACTGAAAGCCGATGACAGCAAGAAATCTTTTACCAATGAAGTCCGTTATTCCTTTTGCTCCATCTAAAGAAGCATCATAATAAACAACATCAATTCCTAATGACGCCAAAGCACCTCCAAGCTGCTCTGCCATAAAGTTCAAAATGTTGTAACACGTATTATCGGGTTTGTATATAAGGATTTGGTTCATCTTCAATGCACTCCATCCACCGTCAAAAAAATGATATCTTGAATAAAACTACCGAAACACGCACCTGCTATAGGGTACATATATTTTCTTATATCGTACTGAAATAAAAATGTTTTCTATGTTATGATATTAGCATAATTATCGTTATAATGATAAGTCTTTTCCAAGTAACAATTGAGCAATCAAACATGAGAATAAGCTATGAAAATACTCTTTCTTGTATGGGATAGCCTTGGCGGTTTGCATTTGATAAAGGCCCTTGAAAAAGCCGGCCATGAAGTAATTCTTTTCCCATTTTCAAAAGATCTGGCCGCAAAGCGGGACGAAAAATATACATATACTATCACAGAAGAAATACTAAAGAAAACCGTTGACAGGGTCTTTACATTCAATTTTTTCCCTATCGTGGCTATTGCTTGCAAGGCCTGCGGTATTCCTTATGTATCCTGGGTATATGATAACCCTTGTATAGATCTTTACTCTGAGACCATAAAGTATGAGACCAACAGAACTTTCCTATTTGACAGTCAGGAAGTTGAAAAACTGAATGCACTTGGAGTAACCACAGTGCAATATCTCCCCTTGGCAACATCCCCTGATTTTTACAAAGATCAAATAGAAAAATGTGGTGATAGTTCCAAATACGCATGTGATATTGCCTTTGTAGGCGCCACCAAGACAGAGTCTGATTCAATGTTTAAGCAATTTGACCAGCTGGATTCATATACAAAGGGATATCTGGACAGTCTTATAAATGCCCAGAAACAGATTTATGGCTATAATTTCATTGAGCAGCTACTAACTCCGGAAATAATCCAAAAGCTAAAGGCCGTTTATCCAATCCATCTGGGTAATGACTATTTCGCTACAGAAAACTGGCTTTTTGCCAATTACTACCTTCATCAGAAAGTAACCGGAATAGAACGCTTTGAGATTTTAAATATGCTTTCGTCACAACATGACGTAAACCTTTACACCCTGGAGCCCACACCATTTCTTCCCAAGGTTCACAATTTGGGCCAGGTAAATTATTATGAAGAGGCTCCTCTGGCTTTCTACAATGCAAAGATCAATTTAAACATAACTCTTAAGAGCATCACAAGCGGTATACCCTTAAGAGCTTTGGACATTATGGGCGCAGGTGGATTTCTTTTGACAAATTATCAGGGCGACTTTCTGAGGCATTTTGTACCTGATCAGGATTTTGTTTTTTATGATAGCTATGAAGATCTATTGGAAAAGACAGAATACTATCTTTCCCATGAAAAAGAAAGAATAGAAATCGCAAAAAACGGATATGAGAAAGTGTGTGCCAGCCATACCTACGGAGATAGGATCTGTGAATTACTCAGTTAAGATCATTTATAATATACATCATGTAGCTTCACCTGAGCTAAATATTGTACTGCCATATCATTTTTACTTATGTTAATAAAATAATCCCCTATTTTCTTAAGAATCTTGATTTTATTAGAATACTTTGAATGTTCACTGTATAAAACCGTAGAAACCATATATGCAGAAATACAGTTATCATCAATAAAGGAATATGCGTCTATGTCAAAGGCATCATCTTGGGAAAATTCTATTCTTCTCAAGAATAGTTCTAATATCATATATTTTTCCAGAAGTTGATTCGAGCAGGATATACCACTGATAAATAAATCAACGCCCATATCAATTTCTTTTTGAGTAACCCTTGCTATGTAAATGATTTTTTGAAGATTCCCCGAAAGAATTATTTCATCATCTGTAATTCTTTTGCACAAATATACACACGAATCCATAAATTCCTGATAATCGCCTTTAATTAGTGCTTCGTTAATTTTATTGATGATTTCTTTTTCGTTTGAAATATAGTATTCTTTTTTATCTCCTATAAAACCAAGAGTTTTAATATATTCGCTGCTTACCGTTTCATCCCTGTCTTTACATAGATTGTTAAACTCTTCTGAATAACAATCAAGTTCAAACTTATCATTCTCATATTCTTTAAGAAAGATTTTCCGATACTTGTCGTAGTTATAGAGATTCATCCAAAATCCATCATCATGAATACACCAAGGATAGTTCTGTGAAGGAATTACAACTTTGAATCCCGCTCTTCTATGTTCAAAACATTCGGAAACATCATAAAAATCGAAGCCATCAAAAATATCCTCTCGCCACCTGATATCTTTTGAAGTCACAATAATTGCTCCGTCAACCGCTACAGCATCGAAGCATTTTCCATTCTGAAGCCTTTCATTTAATATTTCGCAATCGTTCTTATCCGGCTCGTGTTTTCCAAAACGTCTTCCTCGCCACATAATTCCATTTTCAGGAAGTCTAAAAGTTCCCGCCAGGCCAATAAGACTTATATCATCACTCAATGCAAAAATATCCAAAACATTAAATAAAAACCATCTATTAACAATAAATAAATCCTGATGGAGATAAACCTTGTACTTCGCATTACTTTCATCCATTGCAGCATTATAAGCCGATGCAAGCGAATCAGCCTCACGAATCGTCAGAATATCAATATTGAATCCTTCCGGTATCCATAATCTTTCAATGTACCTCTGGCACTCCTGTGCAAGAATATCGTTATTTGTACATATTATGAAGCAAAAAGTCTTTTCATCCATATATTTTTACCATAATGTTTTCTACGTTACGAGATTATAACAATTTAGGAAAGTTTTGACACAACCTCCTGCATGAGCGTTTTAACCCCTTCATTAACATATCCTCCATTTTTCAATACCAATGTCATTATGACATTTACATATCCACACCATAAGATCACGTCAATGTTGGTTTTCACCAAGCATTTTTTCATGCAATCGATAAAAAATACTGATGCAGGATTACAATTTACAAACATGCAACCATTATCATCACTAAGCTCTTCCAATACAACAGTCCGCATCCAGTCATATTCTTCATATTTCATAAACTGTTGATATCGCAGGGCAAATTCACAGGTTTCATAATAGAAATGCCAAAAGAAAAAATCAATTATCTCATTTTTATATAGTTCAAAGACAGAATGATCTTCTTTTAAAAAATCAAGCAGACTTTTTTGTGCCTCAGCATTACACATAACTCTGTTGGTGTTGGTTATTGCAGATGCTTTTGACGCACTGCCGTGCCTTATCCGGTTATAGGTCAGTCTGTTGTCGACAACTGCAGCGTTTCTTGTATGCAAATACTGCGGGAAAACAAATTTAGCCTCTTCAAAAACAGTTGCCCCTTCATAAAAGGTTGCACCACTTCTCTGTAACAAGCTTGTTCTATAAAATTTCTTACAATGGTTATAGCCAATTTCATCTGAAAGCAAGAACCTGCTTCTGGTCTCCCGATCAGAAAAATCATATATCTGCCTGATTGACAATTCCAAAACCTCATTGTCAGTAAATCCATCTTCATCCCTAAATGAAAGGCACTCAAAACAGATCAAATCTAAATCTCTTTCTTCTGCAAGTTCATACAAGAGTTTGCAGCTGTTCTCCTGAAAGCAGTCATCAGAATCGAGGAATCTTACATATTTTCCTTCAACATACTGTAATGCTATATTTCTGGCAGCCCCCTGCATCATATTTTTTTCGAGATTTATTGCTATTGTCTCTCTTGGATGCCTCTTTTCAAAATCAGATATTATCTGCCATGTCCCATCCTCTGAGGCATCATTGACTAAGATCACCTGAAGATTCTCAATTCCTAAAGTCTGCTTTTCCAAGGATTTGAGGCAATCAGAAAGGTATTTTTCTGTATTATGACACGGAATTATAACCGATATTTTCACATTACTCATTAGGAAGAATCCTCAAGACATCTAAAATCCGTATTCTTTTAGCGTATCTTTGGCGTATTCTATATATGCATCTTCAGTTGCCTTTTCCATAACGCCCTGAATATATACATCCAAAAGACCACACTCAATCAGAACATCTTTATACTTCGAAAGCATTTTACATCTGTTCTTATAGTATTTTTCTTTTGATAAAGACATTCTGCCTTCATCAATTCCCCCGTAAACAGAAACCAGTATTTCATCCAAATATCTTATTTTTCCGACAATAGACATTCTTACAGCCAGATCCCAATCTTCAAGAGCGCTTAATGACGTATCAAATCCTCCAATACTCAAAAAAGTCTCCTTATCCAGCATTATGGTCGGGGTTCCTATAGTATTATGATACAGAAGTTGCAGAAACGTAGATTCCCCCGATTCCAAGCTATCTATAGGAGCCTCCGGAGTCTTTCTGAAAGCCTGGTCCTCATGCCTTGCCTTTAATGCATACGCGCAATAGACTAATTTGCAATCCTGATTTTTTTCCAAAAAATCAACCTGCCTGGCAAGTTTTTCACTATACCAAAGATCGTCACTGTCATTAAATGCAATGATATTATACTTTGCCTTGGATACACCGAAATTCCGCGCAAAAGCAGTACCATGGTTTGAATCAAGCTTAAAATACTTAAGACATTCTCCCACGTTTTGTACTATAGCATTAACAACTTGTTCTGTATCATCTACAGAACCATCATCTACCACAAGGACCTCAATATCTTTATATGTCTGATTCAGTACGCTTTCTATTGAATCCACAATTGTTGCCCTGCGATTGTATGTCGGAATAATAACGCTTACAGGATTATTCAAATGTTACCTCCATAAAACATCTTCGCCTAGATAAATAAGGATCGGTTTCATCTTTCAGGTTATTACCTCCACAATCTGACGGCTGTACTCATCATCCTCCACATCCTGAATTATCCTTTTATCCCCAACCTCATCACCATTACAATACTTGTATGGAATTGCAACATAATCCAATCTCTCAAGATTCCTGATCATTTTCTCATAATAAAGATCAATATGCCCGATATCTACTGCCCAATATCCGGCTTTGTAAAGGTCATAAGCCAGAACCGTTGCCGTAGGACCTAATGCCAAAAGAACGAGAACATTCTTTGGCATTTTTTTCACTGCCTCCAATATTTCATCATATTTATCAAAAGCATTTTCGGCGGGGCACAGAATTCTCTTGATACTCCCGCAATTATCAAATAGATCATTCCCTATCCCCATCCTTGTATATTGCCCTTCAACAAATATGCAATCTCTTTGGTCCCAGAGTCTACGAATCTCGTCAACTTCCTCCTGAGTATGTATGCTAAAACACCTGGCATCGGCATAAACCTTATTT
>JAEEGL012434269.1_pt1 | contig 18129 bp, 15 predicted proteins | sample 9134231 | NCBI WGS metagenome assembly JAEEGL01 (sample SAMN16246548, study PRJNA631951) | gut metagenome | biome: gut microbiome; feature: rumen; material: fiber-attached | host: Bos | place: Iran: Karaj | collected 2018-10 | reverse complement strand
GAGCGTATCCAGCAGTACCGTGGTGTGGTGATTAAGATCACTGGCGAGGGTGAGAAGAAGCGTTTCACCGTTCGCAAGATCAGTGACAACATCGGCGTTGAGCGTATTTTCCCGCTCGAGTCTCCGTTTATTGACAGCATCGTTATCAACAAGCATGGTAAGGTGCGTCGCGCTAAGCTGTATTACCTGCGTGGTCTCACCGGTAAGAAGGCTCGCATCAAGGAGCGCCGCATTATCAAGAAGGAAGAGGCTTAATACTGGCCCATTCTTGAGAATAAGAAAACCGAAGGACCGTGGCATTCACTGCCCCGGCCCTTTAGTTTTGCACCCAGTGCCTAGTCGGACCTAGTCGGACTTAGTCAGACAGTGTCAGACATTGTCCGACTTGGTCCGACAATGTCGGGGCTAATTTGAGCTATTATTGTTTGGGTCTTGGTTGTTTTTTGGGGGATGGTTGGCGCGGTATTGTAAGCGGGCGCGTGTCATCTGCTCGCGCACGCCTCCTTGCTCAAGAAACTGCGTCTGCTGCTTCTCGAGCAGTCGCTCGAGCATGTGGGTGGCTTGATGGATGAGAGTGATGCACAGGTTGGCGAGTTCTTCATCGTTCAAGCGGTGCATCAGGTTAGGATATTCGTTCTCGAATTTATCGCTTTTTACATAGTCCCGCATTTTCAAGTAACGCTGATTGGTGGCGTCCCATCGTTGTAGTGAACGCACCCTTAGGTAGTCTTCATAGTCTATCAGCAGTTCCTCAAGACTCGCTTTGGCGACATTTGTCAGTTTGATTTCGGTCTCACGGGATGTCGTGGCAGCCTTACTCCCCTCGGCGATGTTCTGTTTGCCGCTGCGTGCTGCCTGAATCATTTGGTCGATGGTGCGGTCTGGCTTGGTCAGGTGCGTGTGGGCAAAGTGATAAGTCAGGTCATAGATAATCTCGGTAATCTGATAGACCTTGAGTTTCCGGTATCCTCCCAATGGCTGCAAGAACCCCATCATAGTAGTGAAAATTGAAAAATCAAACAATTAGTTTTTTCTCTCTTGGTCAGACAAAGTCGGACTTAGTCAGACTTGGTCAGACTTGGTCCGACAATGTCTGACAGTGTCTGACTTTTTTCTGGTTGCAAATTTAGTTATTATTCTTGATTTATTTGCCGGGAATGATGAGGGAAGTTGTTAAATTGTTGAGGGTTTTTGTTGTTTATATTCAAATATTGTGTAACTTTGGGGGCAGAGAAAGCCGAATCGCTTGAAAGGAAGTAGGCACACATTTTTATATAATACAGGATGTAATATGGACGAGGAAATGAAGAATCCCGAACAGGCTTCCGAGGAGATGAAGAATGAGACTGGCAACATCTTTGATCAGTTGAAGGATATGCTTGGCGAAGCTGCCAACGACGGCGCCGGCATGTTTGACAAACTCAAAGGCATGTTTGAAAGTAAAGAGGGAGAACCTGGCTTCTTTGACAAAGCTAAGGAAATGCTTGAAGGCAAGGAAGGCGAAGCTGGTGTGCTCGACCAACTCAAGGAGATGCTTGACAAGGGTACTACTGCCGCCGGTGAAATGAGCGAGGATTTCCTGGAGAAAGCCAAGGCGATGTTCGAAACTAAGGAGGGCGAACCCGGTCTACTGGATAAAGCCAAAGAAATGTTCGGTGAGGGTGCAACCGCTGCTGGCGAGATGATGGATAAGGCGAAGGACTTTGTGGAGCAGGGTACTGCCGCTGCTACCGAGGTTGCTCAGGACCTGTCACAGAAGGCTAAAGAGGCTTTTGAGCCCAAGGAGGGTGAGGAAAGCGTTCTTGACAAAGCCAAAGATGCGCTTGACGATGCCAGCAAAGCTGCCGAGGGCGTGATGGACAAGGTACAGGACTTCCTGAAGAATGCCTTTGGCGGTCCCAAGGACGAAGGCGAGTCCTAATCAGTTTCCTGAATAAACAACGAATTACGCGAATTTTTTACGAACCAGGCAGGAAGCCATTCGTTTAATTCGCGTAATTCGTTGTTTGTTTTTCCTTAGTCCAGGAAACGCTTGTCGAGGTCGCCGTAGCACTCGATGCGGCGGTCGCGCAGGAAGGGCCACCAGCGGCGCACCTGCTCGCTGCGTTGCATGTCGATGTCGATGACCAGCAGGTCCTCGCTGTCGTTGGGAGCGCGGTAGATGAGTTCGCCCTGTGGACCGGCGACAAAGCTGCTGCCCCAGAACTGGATGCCATTGGTCTGGCTCGACGGGTCGGGTTCATGACCCACGCGGTTCACGGTGATGACGTGGAGGCCGTTGGCAACGGCGTGACCACGTTGCACGGTGGTCCATGCCTCGCGCTGGCGCTCCTGCTCTTCGGCCGTGTCGCTGCTCTCGTAGCCGATAGCTGTGGGGTAGATGAGCAGTTCGGCACCGCGCATTGCCATCAGGCGAGCGCCCTCAGGGTACCACTGGTCCCAGCACACCATCACGCCCAGTTTGCCCAGCGAAGTCTCGATGGGGATAAAGCCCTGGTCGCCAGGAGTGAAATAGAATTTCTCGTAGTAGGCAGGGTCGTCGGGGATATGCATCTTGCGATACTGGCCCGCCACACTGCCGTCGGTGTCAAATACCACTGCCGTATTGTGGTAAAGGCCTGTCGAGCGCTTCTCGAACAGCGAGGTGACAAGCACGATGCCGCAGTCGCGTGCCACGTCGGCATATTCACGGGTCACATCACCAGGAATGGGCACGGCGAGGTCAAAGTTGTCCACACTCTCCACCTGGCAGAAGTAGAGCGAGTCGTGCAACTCGGGCAGGACGACGAGTTGGGCGCCCTGGCTGGCAAGCTGCTTTATCTTGTTGATCAGCGATTGGCGGTTGGCGGTGACATCGCTGCTGTTGCGTTGTTGTATGATTCCTATTTTCATGATTTGTGGTTGAGATTAGTGATTAGTCAGTGAACCTTTGGGCAGTTGCATGGTGGCACAGTGCAGTGAGCCGTGCTGGCAGATGAGCGCTTGGCAGTCAATTCCTGTGACTTTGCGGCCAGGGAAGGCTTCGCCGATGAGTTGGCATGCCAGGAGGTCTTTCTCGGGCTGCCCGTAGATGGGTACGAGCACCTGGTGGTTAGTCACCAGAAAGTTGGCATAGGTGGCGGGCAATCTGGAGATTTCGTCATAACAGGCGTCAGGCAGCGGCAGCTTGATGAGGTGGTAATGGTTACCGTCGGCGTCAGTGAAGGCCTTGAGTTGTTCTTCCATCTGCCTCATCGGCTCGAAATGCTCGTCCTCGGGGTCGTCGCATCCCGTGTAGAGGATGATGCCACCGGGAGCAAAGCGGGCCAGTGTGTCGATGTGACCGTCGGTGTCGTCTCCCGCGAGGGAGCCGTGGTCGAGCCACAGCATCTTGACGCATCCCAGTCGCTCCAACAGCACCTGTTCCATTTCTTCCCGGCTGATGGCGTCGTTGCGGTTGGGTGCGGTTAAGCAGCAGGTCGTCGTCATCACAGTGCCGTTGCCGTCGGTCTCGATAGAACCGCCTTCAAGCACGATGTCACGGTAGTTGAGCAGCGGCATATTGAACACACCGAGCTCATTCAGGCGCGAGGTGACCAAGTTATCGCAGTCGGCGGCAAATTTCATGCCCCAGGCATTGAAGGTGAAATCGGCGAGCGACATCCTGCCCTCGTGCCACACGGTGATGGGGCCGTAGTCGCGCACCCAAGTGTCGTTGGTGGGCAGCTCGACGATGGTGATGCGGCTCCAGTCAACATCTGAGCCTAATGCCGTGCGCACCTCGTCGGCATCGGGAGCGACGATGACCAGTCGCTCGTCATCCTGCAGGACGGCTTTGGCCAGCTGCACATAACAAGCCGTCACCTCGTCGAGCATATAAGCCCAGTCAGTGCCGGCGTGAGGCCATGAGATGAGAATGCCGTCTTGGCAGTCCCACTCGGCAGCAAAGCTGCGGTTTCTTTTGGAAAGCATCTATTGTGATGTGTATCGTTGTTTGATGTTAATGATGATAGGGTGTTTATATGATATTAAACGTGCAACGTGAGTTAAATATTGTTTCCGAATTCCTGATAGTTGTCCCAGTAGGAATCTTGGGACTCTACAATCTCGTTGACGAAATCGAGGTAGCCGTCCTTGATATTATAGCCATTCTCGTCACACCATGTGGCATAGTCGTCTTCGAAGCCATCAACCTCACGTCGCATTCTCTCAAACTCCCGGTCTAACTCGGGAGTGTTGCTGTATCGGTCCAGCAGTTCGCGCAAAATTTCAGAAATGTCATTCATATTCTTATTCCTTTTAATCAGGTGCTTACAACTGCTCCTGGATGAGTTATACTTGTTTCTATGGTTTTAATGTCCAAATTTAGTTCAATATTTTGAATTAAGCTATATAGATTTGGCTTTTTTTTCAAATACTACTATTTTTTATTATTGAGGTTTATGTTTTTTGCTTGTTTTTAACAATGGTGTGGATAATCATCCCTTTTCTACTGGCATTGCCAGCCACATTTCTTTGGTTTTTATGAGCAATTATAGCTGCAATTTGGCGGCAGGAAAAAAGTTGTTACAAAAAATGCTTGTTATATCCTTATTATGTCGTATTTTTGTGCCATTGTTCAAGTGATTCCTGGTCTCTCGGGCAATAGAATTTGAAGTGTTTTATTATAACTATCACAAAACGCAAATAGAAGACCATGAAGAAGTGGTTTAGAAGAATGACACTTGGGATGCTCATCCTGTTGCTGACGGGATGTGCAGGCAACAACCTTGAGGAAATGATTCCCTCCGACGCTACCGGTGTGGTGAGTTTTGATGTCCCTGAGATTCTGAAGCAGGCGGGTTTGCTCGATGATGACCGCATCGTGTTGCCCCAATCGTTACAGCAGGTAATCGATGATAACGACACGTCTCCGCTGTGTATCCTGCTCAATGAGTTGCCCCAGATGGGAATAGACACCGACAACAAGGCTTACGTGTTCTTCACGGTCAAGACATTTGGCAAGGTGTTTCTGGCAATGCTCGACGACCCCGACAAGGCCCGCAAGACGCTTGAGATGCGTGTGGGAGGCGACTTTGAGAAGGTCGAGGGGCTGGACTGTATGTATGTCAAGGACAATCTCTATGTCATTGACGGCAAGGTGCTTCTCATCGGTACCGTCAACAAGGCTATGGATGCTGCCCGCGCTGCACGGGCAGCCAAGGGCATTCTCTCCAAAACGGCAACCAGTATCATCGATAACAAGGATGTCAAGACGGTGCTGCACGACGATGCCGCCATCAATGCCTGGATGCTGGGCAAGGGCCTGAAGTCCATCCTCGGCAAGAGCGAGGTCTATCGAGAACTGTCCCAAAAGATGCCGCTCATCGAGATTTTCACCGAGAGTGACATCGATGCCGTGGTCTGCAATGTCGAGCTGGACGACAAACGTGTCGAGATGGCGACCCGTATCCTCGCTGCCGAGAACAGCGAATACGCCCAGTTGCTCAATTCGACACTGGGTTCCCCCAGCGAGGACGTGCTCAAGGCTATCCCCAACTCTATGGACTATATCTTCACAATGAGTGTCAAGGGTGAGAATTTCGTTAAACTCAAGCAGATTCAGCAGTTGCTGGGCATGTTCGGCAAATTGCCCTACATCGGTCGCATTGACCTGGCGAAAATCCTGTCGACCGTGGACGGCCCGTTCACCATCGGTCTGGCACGGGACCCGCATCTCGAGGGCGAGTGGAACATGGTGATAGCCACCCGTTCTACCGATTCCGAGGGGGTCGTGACGCAAATCAGTAACTTTGCCAACGCTATGGGGCAGGCTCCTGAGATGTATGAGGGCGAGTATATCTATCAGTATGACAATAAGATGATACGCATCGGTGTTATCGACGGCATTCTCTACCTCAAGATGCTTGACTATGAGCAGACCGAGGGTTATGCCTACGAGATGAAACCCGTGCGTGAATTCTTCAACACGGCATTGATGGGCATCTTTGCACAGACGCGCAACGATAGCATCAACGGCTACTTCGAGTTCGGTCTGGAGGACATTTTCAATGGCAAGGGCCACTTCTACACCAACGAGCCCAAGGCTAACGCTTCGCTGGAATTGCTGCGCTCACTGTGTACCATCAAGGCAGGTGACGCATTTGGCAACGAGGATGAGGACGAGAATGACTTCTCGTCGTTTGTGAGCGGCGCCATCGACAAGCTGCAGCCCATGGAATGATGCCGCTGCGGTGACACAAGGACACAAAACAAACAGGACCATGCCCATGAGGCTGGTCCTGCTTGTTTTGTAATCAGTTTAGTGTGGGGTTTAGAACTTGTAGTTCACACCGAGCCCGAAGACACCCTGGTCCACCTTGCGGATGACGGTGTGGCGGAATTCAAAGTTGACACCGAAGTGGTTGGTGATTTCATATTCCACACCAGCGCCCAGGTTCAGGCCCACATGGTTCTTCTCGCCCTTATCGTCGAGTTCGCCCTTGAAGTCCACCATCGTGTAGTTGAGACCTGCGATAGGGTAGATGTACAGTTGCTCGTTCCACAGTCCAACGAGGTAATGAGCGTTGAGGTTGACATCCCACCACGACATGTGGTTTTTCTCGAAGAAGTAGTTCACGCCGATTTCGGCACGCAGCTGGTCAAGGATACCATACTGGTACCTGATGCCAATGCCCAGATTTTTAATCTCGGTGCCATACACCAGCTGAGCTCCAGCGGCGCTCTCTCCCTGATGAACTTGTGCGCTTACCATACTCACGCCAAGCATGAGCATGCAAACTAAAGTCAAAATCTTTTTCATTTTTCAGATCATTAATGGTTATTGATAAATATACTTTTGCCGTAAATAAACTCGTGGTAAAATTATAATTATTTTTTAAATTGACCAAGTAAAAGCAATTAATTCATGAAAATAAGGCCAAAGCATTGAAGCTGTTGGCCTTATTTGGGATTCTTGAAGTAAGCCTATTTCAAAAAGATAATGAGTACTTGTTGAAGATATAGTCGGCTAACATCTCTAAAGATGCAAAATGAATGTCTATTTTGTGAAGCAGATGCCAATGTTTGCATCCCATGAACTATAGTCAAAATTAGTGATTACAAAGGTGTAACCTCCTCCTAATGAAATTGAAAATCGATTTGACTTGATAGGTATAAATGTCCTCAAACCAATTCGTGTAGCTGGGCTCCATTTGGTGTCTCCTTTATACCACTTGACGACATCGTTTTTTATAGTCTTTGCTTCTTGAATGCCTATTCTTTCTCCTGTAATCTTGTTGGTTTTAACGATTTTCTGATAAGTAATAAAATAAGGCATCTTAATTTTTTGTTGATTTGAAGCGGCACCTACGCCCGCTTCAATCATCACCCCGTTGCATATATTAAATCCAGAATTTAATAGAACCAATAAATTAGAATTATAGAATTTCGCAACGTCATAAGGATCAATCGCTTTTGAATATTCACTGGGAACACTGGTTGTGGTCGTTTGGGTATATTGAGTTAATTCTCCATCTATTACAATAACGCCATCAACACTTGTTGAAACTGGTGTATCAATGTTAGTAGGGCTAAAATTGATTCCTCTAAAAAATGAAGGAGAAACCGCAAGATGCAAACCCAAAGAGAATCGTGACTTTTTAAGACGATACAAAAAATCTAATCCATATTGGTACTCTGGACTATAAGAATAACTAATTAGATGGGTTGCTTTGTTGTTTTTATCAATATCTAAAAACCAGGTTTTATTATTCTTGAGTGTTTTAAATTTATGGTTAAATCCTGGTTCGAGATTAATTATATCGTAGTATTCTTCAAATCCATTTGCATACAAATAGATTGTATGTTCGCCAGCATATGTTGTATCTATTTTAAGTGGGGTCTTGCCAAAATAATACCCGTCCAAAAAAACTTCTGCTTCTGGTATACTATTAAATTGTAGTTGTGCAGTTTTTATTTCGTTTAGGGAGATTTCTAAGTTTGATGTTTTTGGTGTATTTGATGTAACCGTGATTCTATCACTATGCGTCTTATATCCTTTTGCCTGAATCAAGTAATTATAAATATTATCCTGTTCAAAGAATAGTTGCTTATAGAAGTGTTTCTTTTCTTTGTCATACTTTGTTTCAAATTCCTCGCCGTTTATTACTATTGTTGGCGCAGTTGTAATAGGAACATGAACTATAAATGAAATCATTTTCTGTGTTTTGGGTTTTGTCTGCTTTTCAGAGACTTGAGGCTTTGTGTCATTTTTCTGATTAAAATAAAAATCGTGACTGTATGACTCTTCGTCACGTGGATGTTGTTTATTGTCTGTTATACTGCTCACTTCTTTTTGAATGGTTTTCCAAACAGTCCTAAATTCATATCCGTCCTTAAGATGATTGGTTAGTACCCGAGTGAAAGGGCTGAGTGAGTCATTTTCAAGTTTCACTCTTGCCATCTCTCTTATTCCGGCCGAATAACAGATTTTACATCCTGTGGGGATTTTTTCGTCAGGTGTTGACTGAGTAGAAGAAAACCAATTTTCATCTACAACGTCAGTTTGATACATTCCACCTTTAGTTTCACCCTCAATGTTGATAGTGTTACGGCAGGCGTCAAAAAAAAGAATACAGAGACGACTATTAACTCTAAGTTTATTTAATATATCATCTGATTTGTAATATGAATTTGATAATAAATACTTAGGGTTAGGATCTAGTTCTGTTTTGGCTGGAACTAAGTAATAATTGTAATCATAGACAAAGGCATGTCCAGAGTAAAAGAAAACGGCAACGTCTGCATCCTTAGCTTTTTCCTTGATGAATAAATCAAGTTTTGTATTCATCTCTTCTCTGTTCAGATCTATTTGCATTTCTGTATCAAAGCCAAGAGATTCAAGCGTCTTTTTTATTGCCTCTGCGTCGTTTTTACATGAAGGTAATGGGCTCCATCCATGATAATCAGAATTCCCCCAGATAAGCGCAACTCTTTTTTCTTGCTTTGCTAGAAGTGTAGAAGCTAAGAAAACAAAGATAAGGGTATAGAGTAATCGTGAAGTAAAAAAGCTGTTCATAGTTCCGTTTACTTTATTATTGGTAAATATTCGAACTTAAAATTCTCAGTAATCGTTTTCTCACACTTACCTTGAATGTAATAATCTACACGAAAACAATACTCCTTACCTTCTTTAATCTCCATTTGGTTTCGCTGAAAATATTCTTTACTCAAAACGAGTTCATTAGTATGGGGATAGTATGGTACAGGGGTTAATCTTTTATTGTCGGAAATATGTGTAAAGATAAAATAATGGTTTCTATCAAGCACAAATGGACTAGTTATAAGAATTGTATCACTTATCATTTGCCATGGATATGATTCTAAGGACCCTTTAAATTCATCATAAGGTGATCCTTTTCCATGAGCGGAACGTTTGCCAATGTAACCACTGATAGAGTTCGTTTTGGTTAATCTGAGTCCTTTGCCGCATATATATAATAATGACTGCGTTTTTAAAAGAGTGACTTTGAGATACTCTTTGTCGGCGAGCTCTATTTTTGCTTTTGCTCTAAAACAGTATCCCTTTTCTCTATAAACATTATCGATTTTGACTTTATGGCTCTTACTGCCAACATAATCAATTCGTAGTTCGTCATTATCGGCAATATTTATTGACGAGTTGCCCGCCAATAAGAAAAAACAGATTGGTACTACTACTAATAATAATAATGCAAAAATGTAAAATCTTTTTTTCGTTTTCATAATCATTTAAATCTATATTGTACAGCTAATTTCAGAATATAAAAGAAGAGTAAAGGGAAAATAATGCTATATACTTTATAAGTAAGAGCATATTCAATACCTGTGCATAACCAAAGAATTGCAGTATAAGTGAGTAATGATGTTACCATATATATGAACTTTCTGGTTATATTTTTTAAAAATGTTTTATTAATTATCTTGAAAAATACTATCTTAATATGATTAAGTGCTGGAATTCTTATCTTAATGCCATTAGAGAATGGTATTTTACTGAGTTTTCTCTTTATAATACGTAAATATACAGGAATGGGTTCATCTCTAAATATCAAATAACTAATCCCAAAGTAAATGAAAAACCAAAATAATAGATGCCAAGGATTGACAATATTATAACCATTAATTAGATACTGTAATGCTCTGGCCATGATTACAGGCCCTGGTTTTTCACCCGAGTATGTATCGTGAACGTCATGTTTATAATCTCCAATAATTATGATTTTATTATTGGTCTTTGATGCTGTTTCTTTCACCAGCTGATTTTCGCTGAGAGGTTTATCTAGAAAAGATTTCAATGTTGCATATTGTGGGGCAAAGTACTCTTCCCCCAGGCTCTCTATGTAGTCTTTTTCACCAGAATAATTGTCATCAAAAGTGAGGAAATTGCTATTATAACACAAGCGTTGGCCTGAAAAATACAAAGAGAACAAGCCTCTACCAACGCGTTTGATGCTTTTTTCAGGATACAATTTCTCAAATACTAGCAATGGGATACTGCGTTTATCACCATCCGAATACTTGTAGCGAGTAAAACTTGTATTTGCTTTAGTTATATAAAAAATATCAAGTCCGTCTATTCCCTTGTTGCTCAATTTTGGTGTGAGCTCAAAATAATCGTCATTGGCAATAACAATATCACGCATGTCTAATATCTTATCATATAGGATATCGTCATAACTGCTCTTGTCGTTTTTTTCAAAGGCAAGGTCAATGATAATATATTTGTACGTATTACTTTTTTGAAGTAAAACTAAAAAATTATACAGCTCTTTCCTATTGGTAATGGCGTTAAATCCTAATGTTTGAGAATCTTCTGACTCTGGAATATCTAGAACTGGAACAAGGTCAATATCATAGGATGTATTGCAGAATACAACATTATCAAATTTGTTAGTTTTTGAAGTGTGAAATAACTGATCGATGATATATAACCGAGTCATAGATTCTCCTGTAAGTACAGGACAATTATCTATGAAATAACATGCGATTGATAAAAAGAAAGCAACGTAAATTGAATAGCGTATTTTTTTCTTTTTGAGAAAAGAAGATATTTTACCCCCGAACCGTCTGATTCGATTGCACTTGAATATCCGGTTTATTATTTTCATCCGCATTTAAGGTTAAAAATATTAATGGAAAAGGAGTATTACTATTCAAGATGCAAAGATATATAACATTTTTTAAAATAAACAAATAAAAATATAGTTTTTTAAGAATAAAGGTGATTTGGCTGATGAATGTGATTCTTGAATAGAAATGGTATTGTTTATTGCTTTTAGAAGATGTACATTTTATTAATAATGTGGAATTAATTCATTATCCGCATTTTTCTGGCAGTCTTGTGTGCCAATCATTCATATTTTAAATTGCAGTCTGCCCACATGGTTATTTGGAATCAAAAAAAGCTGCCCTTGTGAGGCAGCCTGAATACTTGTTGCAATAAGTTGTGTTATCCTAAATAGGCTTTAAGCAGTTTGCTCTTTTGGCCTTTCAGGCGGCGGATGGCTTTCTCCTTGATCTGGCGCACGCGTTCACGCGTCAGGTCAAATTTCGCACCAATCTCCTCGAGCGTCATCTCCTGGCAGCCGATGCCGAAGAACATCTTCAGGATGTCCCTCTCACGCGGATTGAGCTGATCCAGCGCGCGGTTCACCTCCTTGGCCAGCGACTCCTGGTTGAGGGTGGAGTCGGCCATGGGTGAGTCGTTGTTGGGCAGCACATCCAGCAGGCTGTTGTCCTCGCCTTCGACAAACGGTGCATCGACCGAGACGTGACGACCTGACACTTTCATCGTGTCGCTGATCTTGTCAACGGGGATGTCAAGGCGCTCGGCGAGTTCCTCGGCCGACGGGCGGCGCTCATGCTCCTGTTCAAACCGTGACTGGGCCTTGCTGATCTTGTTGATAGAGCCCACCTGGTTGAGCGGCAGCCTGACAATGCGAGATTGCTCGGCAAGGGCCTGTAGGATGGACTGACGAATCCACCACACAGCATAGGAGATAAACTTGAAGCCGCGTGTCTCGTCGAATTTCTGCGCTGCCTTGATGAGGCCCAGATTGCCCTCGTCGATCAAGTCGGGAAGACTCAATCCCTGGTTCTGATACTGTTTTGCGACAGAAACGACAAAGCGCAGGTTGGCATTGACAAGTTTATCAAGTGCTGCTTGGTCACCTTGACGAATGCGCTGTGCCAGCTCGACTTCCTCATCGACTGTAATCAGCTCTTTGCGTCCGATTTCCTGCAAATACTTGTCGAGCGAAGCGCTCTCGCGATTAGTAATGGATTTTGTAATTTTAAGTTGTCTCATCTAACTTATGTACAGTTTAAGCGTGCAAAGATACAACAAATATCTCAACACTCAAAAAAAATCACAAAAAATCAGCAAAAAAACCGTGTTTATTGACTGTTAAACGGCTTTAGTTGCCATTAGCTGAAAGCTGGGACGTCAACCCAGATAGGCCATGAGCAGTTGGCTACGGCGGCCCTTGAGCTGGCGGATGGCTTTTTCCTTGATTTGGCGCACTCGTTCACGTGTCAGGTCAAACTTGGCGCCGATTTCCTCAAGTGTCATCTCCTGGCAGCCGATGCCGAAGAACATCTTCAGGATTTCGCGGTCACGGGGATTGAGTTGTTCCAGGACGCGTTCCACCTCCTTGGCCAGCGATTCCTGGTTGAGGTTGGAGTCGGCCATGGGGGAGTCGTTGTTGGGCAGCACGTCGAGCAGGCTGTTCTCTTCGCCTTCGGCAAAGGGTGCGTCGACCGAGACGGTGCGTCCGGCCAGTTTCATGGCCTCGCTGATTTTGTCGATGGGCATTTCCAGCTCTTTGGCGAGTTCTTCGGCCGATGCGCGGCGCTCATGCCTCTGCTCAAACTGTGCCTGTGCCTTGTTTACCCTGTTGACCGAGCCCACCTGGTTGAGGGGCACTCTGATGAGACGGGACTGCTCGGCAATGGCCTGGAGGATAGATTGGCGTATCCACCACACGGCATAGGAGATGAACTTGAAACCGCGTGTCTCATCAAACTTCTGGGCGGCCTTGATGAGGCCTACATTGCCCTCGTTGATGAGGTCGGGCAGGCTCAATCCTTGGTTCTGGTATTGTTTGGCGACCGAGACGACAAAGCGCAGGTTGGCGTTGACCAGCTTCTCGAGAGCGGCGTCATCGCCCTCGCGGATGCGCTGTGCCAGTTCCACTTCTTCCTCAACCGAAATGAGTTCCTGTCGCCCGATTTCCTGCAGGTACTTATCGAGAGATGCACTCTCGCGGTTGGTTATGGATCTTGAGATTTTAAGTTGTCTCATTTAACTTGGTTTGGTTTTAGTGTGTTTATTATAAAAAACGTACTGCAAAAAATGTGCCAAACTGCAACCCTTGACACCTTTATGGTGGTCACTAGCGCGCACAACAATACCTATTGCCCGTGATAAGGCAATAAGAACAAATCTATTTAAAGGAAAACAGCGTTCTTTTTTTCAGGTAATAATTGTGCTGTTTTTCCTTTTAGGCTTCTTTTGGAGCAATGACCTTTATTGTGTTAAGTGATGTGTGGGTCTTGATGCGGGGTCGTCAAAATTTGGCTCAGAAGTTAATTTTTATTGTCGATTTTACAACATCATGTCCTTGTGATGGTCGATGATGAGCTGCTCGACTATGCCTGCCAGAGGCTTCTCTTCGGCTGTGGCTAACTGCTTGAGTTTGTCTTTGGCTTCCTCTGAAATCAAGATAGATAACTGCACTCGCTTACCATAAATTCTAGGTCTTCCGGCTCCGGGTCTAGGTCCTCCTCTCATATTGATTCATTTTTTTGGGGTTAATATTCACGTGCAAAGATAATGCTTTTTTTTTTAAATCTCACTATTTTCCGTTAATTTTTTTTGAAAAAAATATTGAGAATCATTTAATTGTATTTTGGAATCGACATAATTGTTTTATTCCCTTTTTCTGTATATGAAAGAGTTGGGGGCTTGGGTTGGGATAAGGCAAGCGGGAGATGTGGCACGTCATGGCCACATCTCCCGCTAACAGTTGTTGTGTGTGATGTGTGTGTTTCTATTCCTCGTCGTCGCTCAGGTCAACGGCGTAGTAAACCTTCTTGCCGGTGGGGTAGAAGCCGGTGATGAACATCACCTTGTCGGCGTCGCTGCTGCGCATGATTTGGTTGTAGATGCTCTCCACGTCATCGCGCGAGTCAACGGGAATGTTGTTGATGTCGGTGATGATGAACCCGTCGCGGATGCCAGCGCTCTTGAACTTGCCCGCCTTGATGCCGACCACCTTCAGACCCTTGGAGATGGCAAGGTCTTCCTTGTCTTCCTTGCTCAGCTCGGTGAAGGCACATCCCAGTGACATGACATCGCTCTGCTTGGTCATCTTGGTGTTGCCCTGGTCGTTCTTGAAGGTGACAGTAGTATGACGCAGTTTGTTGTCGCGGTAGTACTCGACTTCAGCCTTGTCGCCAGGACGCAGCTTGTTCATCTCTTCCTGCATCTCGCCACTGTCCTTGACACGGGCACCGTTGAGCTTCACGATGACATCGCCCTCTTGCAGGCCGGCTTCCTTGGCGGCACCGCGGTCGGTGACCTTGGCGACGTAGATGCCCTCGTTGGTGGCAGTGATTTTCTCCTCCTTAGCTTTCTCGGCGGTCAGTTCAGTGTACTGGATACCGAGCACAGCACGCTGCACGGTGCCATATTGCTTGATGTCGGTGATGACTTTCTTGACGGTGTTGCTGGGCACGGCAAACGAGCAGCCGCTGTAGTTACCCGTCTGGGAATAAATCATCGTGTTGATGCCGATGAGTTCACCGGCGGTGTTCACCAGCGCGCCTCCCGAGTTGCCGGGATTGACGGCAGCATCGTGCTGGATGAACGCCTTGATGCCGTTGTTGTTGCGGCTGTTGTCACTCATGCCGCGGGCCTTGGCGCTGATGATGCCGGCGGTAACGGTGGAGTTGAAGCCGAAGGGGTTGCCTACTGCCACGCACCACTGGCCGGGCTTGACAGCGTCGCTGTTGCCGAAGGTGATGGCGTGCAGGTCCTTGGCGTTAATCTTGATGAGCGCGATATCGGTCTTCTCATCGGTGCCCACCACTGTGGCGTTGAACTGGCGGTTGTCGTTGAGGGTGACCTCGAGTTTCTCGGCGCCGTCAATCACATGGTTGTTGGTCACGATATAGCCGTCAGAGCTGATAATCACACCCGAGCCTGCACCGATGGCTTGAGGCTCGCTCTTCTGCTGTTCTTGCTGTTTGCGCTGTCCCTGTCCGTTGCCACCGCCAAAGCCAGGGCCGAAGAAGAACTCAAACGGGTCAATAAAGCCGCCCTGATAGTAGTTCTGCTTGGGCGTGGCGAGATTCTTGATGCTTACTACGCAGTTGATGGTGTTCTCGGCGACGTCGGTAAAATCGCGGCTCAAGTCCACGGGACGAGATGCCGACTTAACAAAGCCGTCGTCGGTGGTCTTGCTCTCCTTGTTCAATACATATGTGTCGGTAATGACACCTTTCTTTTGCAACTCGCTTGTTGCCATCATGGTTGCTGCCGAGCCTAAAATCGACGCAGCCACGAGCATAATCGCTAATTTCAAATTTTTCTTCATGTGTCAGTTTACTGTTAAATTATTGTTGATTTTAATTTTTCCAAGTGTTAAATTTAACTTTTCAATTGTTGTGCCAAAAGTACAACTAAAAATGACACTGGCAATATCTGTGCCACTTTTTTTAAAATAAATTAATAGCAATGCAGTGACTTTTTAATTAGTTTTGCATTGCACCTGCTCATGATAACATATAATGACATTTTGACACTGCCAAAAAACCGACCTCGGCTCCAGGATAGCATGAATAAACAGGAGGGAGGCCGCCGATTAGGGTGGAGTGATGGGTAGGTGCTTCATCATTCTGATTGCGGTTGCCAATAATGGCACTGCAGGCGGAAAAACACAAAAACTGTATGTGAATCAATTAAGAACACTGGTGTCCCGTTAAAATCAGGAAATGATAAAGATGTGCCTCTAAACCCTGCGGGGCTAATGCGAATTTCACGAACCTTTAGTTCGGCGTAGCCAATTTAACTAATTTGATGCTAGTATTTTAATCTATTCGTGAGATTTGTATAATTAGCGCAATTAGCATTAAAAAAAAACAGAATCAAATTGTTATTCATTGCATAGTAATTTCAAATCCGTGCGCTTGAATAACTTTTATAATAATCTGATTATAAACAACTTACATCCGTATTGTCGATTTTAAACGGGACACCAATGAATTAAGAAATAAATTCTTGTGGATTATAATGATGGGTTCCAGTGCGCGAGCACCAGCCGCATTTCAGGTAATTATTAGTGGTGTGTGGAGTTACTCGTCGTCCTCGTTAGTGATGGCTTTGAATAGTTCGGCAAGGACATACATGCTGCCACCGATGTAAATCATGTCCCTGGGGTGGGCCGCCTGGCGTGCCGCATCGAGAGCCTCACTCACATTATAATATGTAGAGCCTTTGAGGCCATGTTTTTTTGCCTTTGGCAACAGGTCCTTGACGGACAAGGCACGCGGGGTTTGTGCTTGGGTGAAATAATAGGTGGCTTTCTGAGGCAGTAGCTGGAGGATGCCATCAACGTCCTTGTCGGCCATGAATCCCATGACCATGTGCAGCTGGTCATACGTCTCATGGGTCAACTGCTTCATAGCTTGGGTGATTCCTGCCACGTTGTGGGCCGAGTCACAGATGGTGAGAGGCTTGTCGCCGAGTTTCATCCAGCGGCCAATCAGGCCCGTCGTTTCGGCTACATGGGCAAGGCCTTCCTTGACAGCCTGATCCTTGATGCGGTATTTGCCGTGCTTGAGTACGTTCAATGCCGTGAGCACTGTGTTGACGTTCTCGACCTGGTAGTCACCAGTCAGGTCACAGTTGACGATGCCATGGTCCCTGGTGTTGAGTTGCAGCATCCCGTTGGCGTGTTTGGCATTAATGACCTGAGGCTCGTCTTCGGCAAAGGTGATGTCGGCATACAGGCGCTTAGCGGTTCTTTCAAAGACCATGCGCACGATGCCGTTGGCATGACCGATGACTACGGGCTGGCCGTGTTTGATGATTCCGGCTTTCTCGCTGGCGATGTCGGCGAGTGTGTCGCCCAGGAATTGCTGGTGTTCCAGACCGATGTTGGTGATGATGCTCAGGTCGGGCGTGATGATGTTGGTACTGTCCAGACGGCCGCCCAGCCCCGTTTCGATGACTGCCACATTGACATGTCGCCAAGCGAAATAGTCAAATGCCATGGTCGAGGTCAGTTCAAAGAATGACGGCTCGATGCCATCCAGCATCTTTTGTTTGTTTTTCTTGTAGTCGGCAACCCATTGTATCACGAAATTGCGGCTGATTTTCTTCCCGTTGACGCGGATGCGTTCTCTGAAGTCCACCATGTGCGGCGAGGTGAACAGTCCCACGCGATATCCGCACTTCTGCAGGCAGGAGGCCAGCATGTGGGCCGTTGAGCCCTTGCCATTGGTGCCGGCGATGTGGATGGTGCGGTAATGCCGATAAGGTTCCTTGTACAATTTGGCAAGAGCAATGCTGGTTCCAAGCCCAGGCTTGTAACCGTGTGCGCCCTGCCGCTCAAAGGCGGGCCGTTGGTTGAACAGATAATCAGTCGTGCGCAACCACAAGCGTTCCAATTCTTCTTTTCTTGCCATATGTTTGGTTACCTAGATGATTAAATAAGCCATCGTTATCCAATGTTATTCACGCGCGGTACACGAAAAACAAAAAGACAGTATGGCTATAAGCCGGGTTATGTGCCGACCATGAAGGCCGGTGCCTGTCATTTATCTGTCTGACGCATTGCTGCGCCAGTATAGCGTTCTACCCCCCGGCAATGGACGAGCAGCCCTTAGATGCCGGTATACATGAACTTGCAACTCACAGGTGGTGCAGCGCGCTGTGTCACCACAGTGCCCGGTGGGCTCTTACCCCGCCTTTTCACCCTTACCGCTCATGCGGCGGTTGTTTTCTGTCACCTTAACCCTGCGGTCTCCCACAGCTTCCCGTTAAGAAATGTGATGCTCTGCGTTGCCCGGACTTTCCTCTCGCAACCATATTGTTAACGAGCGACAAGCCGCCATACTGTTTTT